>JAABUJ010001083.1_pt1 | contig 42832 bp, 43 predicted proteins | sample 5559131 | NCBI WGS metagenome assembly JAABUJ01 (sample SAMN10711875, study PRJNA513366) | rock metagenome | isolation source: Antarctica rocks | place: Antarctica: Victoria Land, Mt New Zealand nord | collected 2016-01-07 | reverse complement strand
ACATAACTATTATTACAAAAACAATTCAGATCACAGTGAAGACAATAGTACTGATGTTAACTCTCAGTAAATAATTAAAGTTAAAGTTTGACTTAAAAGCAAAAGAGATAATAAGAGAAGTAAATAAAGTCTGTTATTATTGATAAAGAGAGCAGAACATATACATTTAAGAGATGTACTGTTAGATCTGCAATGAAAAAGAGAAGAAGCTGACAAAATTAATGAGAATGAGTCACAGAAAATGAATAGAGATGATTTTAAAGAATTTTCAGAAATTATAAAAATTGATGAAGTAAGTCAGAAATTGTAAAGCTGCAAGTCAGACTTTTACTTTCATTCTGAAATAGACAGAAAAGCTGAAACTTACAGAACTGCAAAATAAGATAAAGCTACTTTAGACAATTTTCTTTTCAACTTTTTCAGAGATAAATCTTAATAACATTACAGAACACAAATATTTTGAGCTGATATTTATGTCTTTAATTATAGAGATCAAATTAACAGAGATTATAATGTAAACATTAAACAATAAGACATTAAAATTAAATAACATACTGAATTGAGTTCTACACTAAATATTATTATAACTATTTTTACTGCTGCTCTCACTGTACAATTTGTGTCTGAACAGCAAAAGACATTTAAGAATCTTTAAACACTTCATTATAATAATGCTGCAGAAGCTCAATAAAGAAGACTATTAGCAATTTAAGATATATTAATTAATGATACTTCTGAACATTATGAGCAAAGCTCTGAAGTTCATAATGATATGCAGAATAAGCTACATAATAAAGATCTATTAACTGCTATTTAAAATACTGCTGAAAGACTGAAAGATTATGTTTATAAAGTAGACAATTTATACATTGCTGAAGCAAATTTATAAAGCATGAGAATTAAGTACATTAATTACATCACTATTAATGCTGAATGTATCAGAAGTCTTTAACAATATCTTTTATAAAAGATTACTTCACAATCTTTAACAACATCATCTATCATTAAAGATAATGAACTGAATAGAAGACTTTTTTAAAAAAAAAACATTAACAATAAAGTTGTCAGAATATAAGTTAGAGAGCTTTGTCATTTATATAGATATATTTTAAAGCTTATCATTATTACTCATTTTATATTTATTTTACAATGCTGACATACTGAATCTAATCAATGATTTACAGCTTTAAGTCACAGCAGTGAGTTAAATTGATGATGTAAACATCATAATGATAAAAAAGTCAGCAGAGAAGAACTGCATTGCTTTGCATACAGTGCACAGTTACACAGAGCAATAAACTTAAAAATATGTCTTTATTTTTGTTTTAATTAAGTATAAACTTATTTACTTCACAAACTGTCTTACAAGACATAATATAACAGTGAAGCTGATTCTAAATATATATATAGTACAGACATCACTGATATGCAGAGTGCTGAGAGTCATCTTAAATTTATATTTAAAATAAAATATACATATACAACATATTTAAATCTGAGTCACAACAAGTCTCAGAGATCTAGCAGTGCTGACAGACTTTATATAAAGCTTTAGACTTAAGAATTTATGAAGACTTTATATAACAATGATGCTGTTACAGATTCTGTATTGCTGCTTAGTCTGATACAGTTCAGACAGTGAGCACAGAATAATTATACAATAAAAATGAATTTTTCAGAAACTGATAGTTATACAGTGATGAGCAGAAGTCATTATAGTGAAAGTCTTTTGCATAACAGTGAGCTCAGTACTGAACATAAAACTCTTTCTTTTCTTAATGAAACAGCAGCTAAAGAAAACATTGAGAAAGTTTATGCTTTACATTGTCATTGTGTTAATTTACACTTTAATGAAGAAAATCAAATTTAACTTTATAAAAAAGCTTTACTAAAAGAGCTTATTAAAATGTCTGCAGCTCTGCTATAAGATGCAGATACAACTTTTATTAAAAGTTAACTTGAAATTTAAAGCACTCTACATTGTATTATTATAGTGAAATGATTTAACTATTTACATAAATAACAATGCAGATGAAGCTGTCTGCAGATATGATATCAACAAACTTTGTTGAGACTGAAAGATGTTGAATATTTACATAAATAATAGTAACATTAAGAATCAGATAAATGCAGTAGCAGTGACACTGAAAAGAGATCTGAAATGTATAATATATATAAGTATAGATGAGACATTCACAGTGTATATGATGAAGCTACAGAGTCTGATTATGACAATAAGCATAATAAATACAGTAAAAATAATGAAACTGAAGCTCTAAACAGTGAATATATACATAGATAATTAAGTAGCAATTTGATTAGCTGTTAAATTGAGTATACAGTTAAATCAGTACTTACTACAGTGCATAATGAAGAGAATAGATGATCTGTAGAGTCAAAAGATTCAGATATGAATCTGATGAATATTGATGTATATAGAGATATCAGAAAATGAAGAAATAAATAAAGTGATTAAGACAGTGATTTAGATCAGAGATTTATACATTGAAAAAGAATAGATTACAGAGATTTGATATTTAATTGCTATCTGTAAAACAAGACTTCATCAGTAAATAACAGAAGAATGAGTTAATGATTAAAAAAATGAAACAGCAAAACAGATTACATTTAGCATGAAGTAACAGTCAGACAGAAGAGTGTTGAATAAATATATAGAATTTTACTGACTCATAAGCTTTCTGATTACTCAGTTACATACAGAAAAGATTGACATGATTTATTATTTTTATATCATAGATTAAGTAAATTCTTTATGATGTTTATACAATCTAAGCATTTAAACTGTTCATTATGTGCTGATGAAATGTCTGCAAATCTGAGATTTAAGAAAAAAATTACTGAGATGAGTTAATGATATAAAGAAGATTTTATGAGACTCAGCATTAATTAAAGTAATTATTATACTTATATTACAGAGCAATCTTCTAAGACAATTTCAGACTGTAAAAAAGACATCAGAAGATTTAACATTCTTAGATGCAGTCTGAAATAAAAAATTCAACAATTACACACTTCAGACTGCAGAAAAGACAATTAATTGTTTATAGAAATGTTTATTCTCTATTGATGACAGTGAAAGAAAGACATTAGCATTAAGTCATAAAAAAAGAAGATTAATAAGCATTAAAATTAAGAAAAATGTGAAGAGCTACAGAAGACAAAGTCAGAATTTGTATTAGTTAGCTAGATTATGGGATGACAGTGATGATGACAGTGAGGTGGTAATGAGGATGAGATCAGTATGCACTAGTCACTTGTAGTTATGTGGTGTATGGCAGCCTAGGCAGCCTCAGTCACCTATGAATCAATCAATCAATCATCAATCAATCAAAGCCACAGCTCTCTCAAGCATGATCCGATTACGACCTGCGACACCGAGCGCCTTCATTGGCGTCTTTCGAAGCCAATTGACTCTCCACCGCACAGCACTTCCATACCGACTATACGCAACCCTCGAAACCCACCCAGCAGCTTCACCTCCACCCTCACATCCACCCTCACAGCCCTCACCCGGCAACCCTTCCACCTCTCCAAATCCACTCAATGCCCCACCCAACGACCCCACATCCTCACCACTCCCACCCCCACCACCGCCCCCCAAACCAACCCGCTCCCTCCGCCCCCTGATCTACGCCACAGCCTTCCTCCTCCTCGGCCTCACAGCCGGCCAACTCTTCCGCCTAACCATCATCCCACCGCCAGCCCCACCGCCGGACTCCCCCGCCTCCACCACCCTCCTCACCGCCCTGCACGCCTCCGCCGACGCCCTCCCCATCATGCGATCCCTGCGCTCCGATCCCGCGACCTGGCGCGAATGGCCCGCCTACTCCTCCATCCCCGCCCCGGAGCGCCTGCACCGCCTGACCTCGGGCCCCATGTCCGGCCCCACCGGCCTCGCCGTGCAGCGCGTCTTCTGGAACGCGGCGGAGAAGCGCGCCATCAGCGTGGTGTTCTTCGGTGGCGGCCTGTGCGGCTGGCCTGGGGTGGTGCATGGCGGCACGACGGCGACGGTCATGGACGAGTCGTTGGGCCGGGTCGCGGTCAGGAATCTCGAGGCCAGGACGGGCGTGACGGCGAATTTGGAGTTGAGTTATCGCCGGCCGGTGTTGGCGAATCGGTTTTATGTCGTGCGGGCGGAGGAGGTGGGGGAGGGGAGGTCGGAACGGAAGGTGTGGGTGAAGGGGACGCTGGAGGATCTAGAGGGGAAAGTGTGTGTGGAGGCGAAGGGGTTGTTTGTTGTGCCGAAGGGGATTCAGTTGGGGGAGATTAGTGAGGGGTTTTGAAAGAAAGGTTGCGGTGGTGAAAACTGTGTCGATACGTGGGAGTTTAGACCTCCAACTACGACTGGGTCTTCCGGAAAGCCCTGGCAGATGGACCACCTTAGACAGACGATTGATGCCAATTGTTTCGTCAAACCCCTGGAGTTGGCCGCATTTACTGCCATGATGGCGAGTACGATCGCCCTCATAGCAGCACTCAGCCAGGATGCTAAGATTGAAGCACGGCGTATATTACAACATTCCAGAGCCTCGGTTTGGGCAGAGAACCAGAGCGCTCAAACCCACGTCTCGTACCTTACACTATTTCCCACCGCCCCAGCCTCCCAATCCCCTGCCCAGCCTCCCGCAAAATGCACAACGCTCTTTCCCTACCCTTTCCCTCCATCACCTTCCCGACAATCAAGCACCCGATACCCGTACTTCTCCCTTCCCCAAGGTTGAAATTTCCGGTCGTGACAAAGCCGATCAGATCTTCCTCATCCGGGACAACTGGGTAGTCGTCATCGCCAGCTTGTGGGGTTAGGTTGTTGCCGCTCCTCCGCTGAGTGTCGACGGGAGGCAGGGCAAGGAGCGCGGAGGCGAGATGTTGACGTCGGAGCTCTGTTGATGCGTCTTTGGGTAACCGGGGATAGTTCGGCAGCTTCTGCTTTGCCGACATTGGGTTTCTGATAGGGTTGGCGAGTGATAGCCACTCGGCACGCAAAACAGGGTCGTTGCTTGGGAGCCTGTATATACGTGCGCAAGATGTAGGTGTACCCCGGGAGAGGAGGGTTATTTTGATTGTAGCTAAGGCTTTTGCTAGGTCAAGAGAACGGAAATGCTCTGGCAAGGTTAAGGTGGAGTAATTGAGCAAGCAAATTGCGATCGTAGACTGTAGTTGATAAATTCCGGGTGACGCCTCCACATCAGCCACTGCGGCGCCGGGTTTAGCGGACGAGTTCTCTACAACTTCCGCGTCCACTGGCATAGCATCCTTCGAATCCAAGTTTCCCGCATGGGCCTCGCTTTCGGCTGACTGGTCCTGCGGGCCCATTATCAACCTCGTCCAATCACAAGCCCACCCCAGGCCGACTTCACCCTTCCTCCTTTTACCAAGATCGACACTTTCCCATGCTATTCTTTTCCCTTTAGGCCTCTTCTCCCACTCGATCCTTCTCTTTTCTCGTTCCATGCATTCCCAATCCCAACCGGCTTTCGTACCCGGATAATCTCCTGGAAACCAGGGGGCCCATTGCTCAAAGGCGACTTGCCTTAGTTCTCTCAGACCCGCGAAGCGAGGATTCCCACCCGAGGAAACAGGGTAGTACATCAAAGAATACCAAACCGGTGAAACGCACTTCCATGGAAGAAGAAGGGTCCACAACCCCGGACCATTCGTTTTCCTTGATAGCCGCGATGACATTAGAATCACTGGAATCTTCGGGTCATTGGGGACGGGTGCCGGATATGCGCCTGGAAGAGCAGCAGCCTTCCGACGATTGATGGCTTTCTGACTCGGAAGGCAACGTGAAGCTGTAAGGCGCGCTGTACGATCGAAGAGGTGAGGTGAGTTTTGTGTCTTGTCGGGTGGCCAAGACGCGAGTAGCTCCAGCAGGCTATCAGACATGGCAGAACAAGACTTTCCCACAGAACGTGGTGGGTGATGGAGACGCGGATCTGTAACATCAAAACCCAGCACTACATTGAGAGGAAGAGCCGCTGGATCCGTGATGCTTCCAAGCTTTGACCAGACACTTTCGGGACTGTATGAGTGTAGAGCTCCTTTACCATCGATTGGAACAGGCTTCAGCGCGCCGAGCAAAGCTTCAGTCGAACCGGGGCCAAGTGTCTCAATGCTCCCTATCTCATACCTCAGATCTTCAACCATCACAGGAGGTCGTTGTGTTTTCGATACCTTGAGGATCTCATCCCAGAGCTGCAAGAAGGCGGCAGGGTGTACGCGGAGTAGGATCCTCCTCTTCGTCTTACCCCGCTTCGAGCTTGGCTCCTGACCTTGTAGTACCTCCTCTGGATTAGGCCCTTCCGCACGCCACACAACAGTCACGGGTGCAATGAACCTCTTCTCATTGCGCGTCTCAGACAGCCAACCTCCCCAAGATCTGGTTCCATTCAGCCACTTTCTAGCTTTACTACCATGCAACCATTCTTCTTCAACACCAATGGCCTTTAACAACGCGATGAGACTCGGTTCAGCCCCTTCCAGTCCTATTGTCGCCATGTAGCTCATGTCCCATGCCAGGCATCCCCTCATCACACTGGCACGATGCGTAGGTCTGTAACTCTTTTCTGTAGGCGTCAATGGGACAGCAAACCTCCACAGGGGCTCCGCTGATGACGTCATGTGTGCGCGTTTAGCATGGAACATATGCGTAGGTAGCCAAGTCTTATGGACTTGTCTCTTGCGAAACTTTGCAGCCGGTTTCGGAGGGGTTGAAAGGATATTCTTTTTGAGCCTTGGCAGGCGTGGAGCAATTGCAACCATCTTGTCTGGGTCGGTCTCGCTAGGCTTATTGGATTTGACAACGGCTCTCTTAGCTTTTGCGCGTCTCCCAAGGATCTGTAGACGTTTTGCAGTCTCAAGACGTAGTCGCATATGGGGAGTCGGCTTCCTTCGGCGAGCAGTCACAGTAGGAGTGTTGTCGTCCCCCATCTAGCCCTTACAATATCATTAGCACCTTGTGCCACCTCGCCTGAGCGTCAGACAGACCTCTTTCGCAGCTCTCGCTCTCAACCTCTTAGGCACCTTTTTGACATTGTGACTCGCTGTTCTCCTTCGCATGCTCCTGGGCACGCTTTGAAACGCTCGCGTCGACAGGGCTTTTTTGGCATTTCCCAGCGATGACTCCAAGGCCTTGATCTCGTATTCGCGGGCCTTGACAAAAGCCGACACATCAAGCTCCCCATTCTTTAGGGCTTTATCATTTGTCTGGACGGCTATGGCACGTGCTGTTTGTATCTTGCGGCGCTTGGGAGCTTGAGCCGTAGGATTTGAAGCGAATGGTTGTTTGCGCTTCTTAGTGTTTTCAGATGACATATTGTGTTGTGGTGATAGACCCACGACTGTGACCAGAAGATTGAGACAGTCAAACTAAGGAAGCTGTCAGCCTTACAGACAGTAGCTAAACCTTCTTTTCCTGGTGGCCGTACGTATGGTCTGTGCACAACGCTAGCCGAACAGCCTTGTTCACAGGCTTCCACTCATCCTCCAATTGTACGCTTGAAGTGCTGTGTCTGCTCCTTTTGGGGTCCTTTTCTTCCACACAGTATATGTTACCTAGACTCGTGTGTCAATGTGCTTCGCAGCCTGAAATGGTCAGGCTTGTTGGCTTAAGCCTGGAAGGTCTACATCTAGAGACCCAGCACGGAGGTTACTGACTATACATTCGAGTCAGCTTTTCCATATGTACAGGCAGATTCGTTTCCATCTCTTATAAGGCTTACCCTAACGTGGCTCGGACGCTATTTCTGCGCGTCGCTTTTTCCAATTAGTCTTCATCTCCCCACCACTTCCATTGAGCTTCCATATCGAAATCGTATTATTGACGCTTGGATGGCAAGAGCAAAAATATCTACCTGTTCAGTGTACGGCTCTTTGGTCTCAATATTACTCCCAATTTTCCAGGTCTTCATATTTGTCTTCTGACCATTCCAGCTCGGCACAGGCACAGGGCACAAGGCACAGGTGGGATGGCTACTCTCCCAGCTTACATCCACATTCGGCTAAGCATCATTACACCATGGCTACTTGGAGCTCCTTCCGGTCAAGAACTCTCTCCATGACCCGGTATCGCAGAAAGCAGTGGTGGTGCAGCAGTCAGTCGCATCGACAATTCGATGGAGGTATGGTAGATCGCTTTGGATGCCTCGGTGCAAGATAAGTACTAATATGACGACAAAAGATGGCACGTGAAATTACGGCTATCTCAAGATGTCTCGTAAAATCCTCAGTACCCATCGTCGAACCGTTGATGGGAGCTGCCGTTGGTACTTTAGCCAGCACATTCTTCGGAAGCTATATCAACTTTCTCACGTTGTTTCGGTTAGGGCTCACTTTCCTTGTGCATCAGTTCGTTAGCAGTAGCTAGCAATTAATAACTGGATCAATACTTGATGGTGGCCGTATCTTGTGTATATGGATTAGGACTGTATAGGGTACCTTAGGTGATATGATCAGCATGCTTGCACGCTCTCTATAGTATCGTGCATACTAGGCAAATTGATTAACGTAATGGGTACCTCCTAACTGTTAACGACAGTAAAGTAAGTCCACATAACTCGGGCCAAAAGCATCTTACCTCCAGTCTGTAGATATATTTTCATACAGTACGGCGGTGCTATATCGAGCTCAAGGACACGTCAATATTCCTTTCGAAATCGTCAGAATCGTCGACATAAATTATCGCTACATGCTGTAGATAAGTGCTCACAATGTGAACCTGAAGTTACATGGTAGTAGTAGTGCAAGGTTCGTTGCAGCCCCTGCCGCTGCCCTCACAACCATCACTGCTGTGCTTGAGGCTCAATCTATTCCGCCGTAGTCCACAACTCCTTCGCCCTTACTTTCATTATCCAAGGGCCACAAGCGCAGTCCGTACTTCGCCAGTACCATCACTGAAATCAAACCACTCTCGAACGTTAAGGTTGGGAACGCGCTGGGCTTCAAGCTGTCGATGAAGACCAATCTCCGCACTTCGCATGTCTGGAACAGCTTGCGTATTGAGGAGATATAGAGGATGCGGATTCCCGGTTTGCAGTGTGCGCAAGCGTATCTGCGGATCAAGGCTCATGCCAATCTTGTAAAACGTTGTGCCTTCCATGTGGATCAAATAAATGTGACCTCGGGAATGGGGCTCGGCCCCCTCACGGCGGATGTTTTCCAGATCGGCTTCAATGGCTGGAAGGGTAGGTGCAGCTGCGGGTGGAGCATTCGTTACGGCTGCTGCTCGTTGTTCCTCGTTGTCGATTAGGGCTTGGAAGAGCGGAAAGGCTGGATGGTCTACTGTGACGCGGCGTAGGGTCGGAATGTAAGGGGGGTGAGGAACTGGTATCTGGCGAACTTGATCTTGAAACGCTGCGTTGGCGGTGACGGGCCGCCATTCGAACCAATGGTCGAACCCCTGGTGGAGACGAGCCATCATGTCCCCTGGGATAGGAAGGTCTCCATTTTCTACAGGGCCTTGGCCTAGATGACGCCTGCCGATACCCACTCGAACGAAGTGACCAGGTCCCCCGTGACCGTTGCAGAGAAACCAAATGTACGTTGTAACGTGAGGGTTTTCAATATCCGCCTCAAACTTCGCGCGGACGTTGACATGGGTCATGCCTCTTGGGAGACCCCAGAGCTGCTGAGGAGATAGGTAGTGCCAGTGATTTGGAGCACTGGGGCTAATTGTTTGTGCAAGCCCTACATTTCCGACCCTCACTATGTAATGAGCTCTCGCCATGTTGATGTGGAGATGGATATGGACACATGTGCTCTGTGACACCGGTGATTTAGTATCTAAGGATATCTCTGAGCCATAGGATCGTCCAAGTAATGGGTATGTTCGCAATAGAAGTTCGCCTCCGATGCTGCGTGGAAGGGTCCAACACACCTAGGTTCAAGAGAAGATCGCCAGAGTAGAGTGTAGTCACGGCCGAAGTCTTGTTTTTGAATCCAGCAGGTCCAGACCCAGGCCTTGACAGGTTGGAGCATCCATGGGGCGTATTTGGTTTTCTCGCCAGCCTGGACAAGGCTGAAACCACCAATAACTCGCTCTTAGCACTGATGTGGCATGGCGCAGCCTGATGTGCAACTTCCACATCTCTAGCAAGGGCACTTTCATTTGTTCTCAGCCATAGCTAGCAGGCACCCTGCTGCACGTCGTGTCTAGTGAAGCCGAAGGCTGCTCGGATGAGTCTTCTGCTCCCGTACCAGCTGCAAGTACGGGAGAGCTCGACCCAGCGGGAGCATCTCTTTTCTTCTCAGCCTCACAGATTAGACCAAGGGCTTATGTGAATAACGCCTTGCCAACTATGCGTGTCTGCTTATTCCTATTAGCCCGACGCCCTTCCTCTCTATCTCTGTCACTCTCCCCATCGTTGTTTGTTGTCCAGAACTTCCCCTGCTTCGATACACATGGAGTCGCCCCATCTCCGTCCACGCCCTTCGTACTTAGGTCTCACTTCGTTTCCAATTGTCTTCTCTACAACGGCCGAACTCAAGGCTGCCAGTAGCCTTATCATCAACGCCTCCCGACAACACAGACATATTTCTAGTCGCAGTAGACCCAACAACCTGACATGTGTCGCTGAGATACCGCCAAGACATGCGGCCGTGAGGTGAACTGCGGCTCCACCGCGCCACTACCAGTCCATATACCTGCAAACCACCCCTCTCATGTCCGTCCAGTCGAGCCTGACCCCGTCGACTGAGCGGAAATACCACTTGGTGCTTATCCCCCGTTCCGTATTCTTCAATATCTTGAAGTTCGTACCGAGAGTGCGACTAACTTTCTCTCGGGGCCTGGGCTGCCGGCGTCTAGCTGCGTCACCGGTCTTGTATGTATGCTCTAGAATGTCGATCACTTCTGTGGACGCGTCGATACTAGTAAACGGCCACTTTGCTTTCGCAAAAGGATAGTGAATCTGCACATACTTTCAGAGTCAGAGGAAAGTATTCCATAACCTGTTCTATTCTCCTCTGAAGTTGCAGAAAAGCTTCTTTACTCAGAAGCAGACTATTTCACTCGGAAAGGCCCGGACTATGGATGGCATCGGTGTTGTGATACCGGCAATGACCCAAGTTGAGTCGGGCAAAGGTCTATGCATCGGGGCTTTCTTGTACGGAGGACCCTGCCAGTGGACTATCAATGCACAAGTCCTTCAAAAGTTTTGAAAGGTGTGCGTGTCTAAGTGTCATTTCTCCGGTTGCTGAATCGCTTTTCAATGACCTTAGGCTTGGCCTTGGCCGTTGATCTAACTCTGATCCACCAAATAATGCAAACAACGCCGGTAAAGAGCACGACAACCAGTCCATCTAGTCTTGAACCATGCTCGTAACCGGTCACCGATAGTCACGACTCGGACTGCGCACCGTCCCCGATCGGGGGCAGCCGTTCCTGCAAATACCTCTCCAGATCATCAATCTCTTCCGGATCCGCCGAATGGACCAAATCCCTACGTTCTCTGAATCAGCACCTACCCACCCCCCGACTCCATTTCGAACTCTTCCAAAACAGAAACGAGAATTTGAAACAGCAACATACGGATAAGTCCTAAAATCAACCTTCCACCCCCAATCCTTCAAGATCTCCGCCGTCCTCGTTCCCCACTCATACTTGACCAACGGATCCTTATCGCCATGCCCCATAAAGATGGCCGTTTCCTTGTTCGGGTTCTCGGCCGGGACGAGCTCGCGGATCTTGCCGTGCATCAGCAGATAACTCGACAGGCCGAAGATGCCGCCGAGTTTCTGCGGGCAAGTGATGCCGCTAAAGATGGAGATGGCGCCGCCCTGCGAGAAGCCGCCGAGCACGATGCGCGTCGAGGGGATGCCTTTGGCGATCTCGTCGGCGATGAGGCTGTGGAAGTAGGTGCGCGAGCGCAGGATTCCGGGTTCGTCGTGGGCTTGGGCGAGTTCGGAGAAGGTGGTCTGTTGGCGGAGAGACCGGAGGTTAGTTGTGTGGTGTGCTAAGGAAGATGCGGGAGAGAGAGGTGAAGGGAAGGCGGATGCGAGTGTGCGAGCAGACGGACGGCGTTGCGCGGTCTTACTATGTCTACAGTTTTGGTAAGCAAAAGGCGGAGCGAATGATCAGATGCAAATGGGAGAATCATCATACCATACCAGCCTGGCATGCGCATGCCGAAATTCTGCGCGTGTTGTCAGTCAAAATACGTAGGAGAGGAGTGTAGGGCTGTTGTATTGTGGGTAGACTCACAACGGTGATTGGGATGCTGGGAGCGTTAGGGAATATGAAGGCCACTTCCTCGAACTTCCCTCTCCGTCGCCAATTCTCAGCTAGGCCGACCCTTCAAAACGGCATAGAGCAAGTTAGTTGGACTCATATATGCCGCCACTTCTAAGGGAGTATCCGTACCATCCTGCACCGCTGTGCGTTCGAGTCAGCCATGGAACTGCTAGGAACTGGAGACGTTCTAGGCCTGTCGCCATATAAAAACCCACCTGTCCCCCAGTCCATGGGCCATTATCACTGTGGCAGTGTGCTTTTTCAATGCGGGAACGACAAGAGCCGCAGGACCTGCCATGATCAAGATATATCAAGCTGCCAAGTTTCGAAGTCCGCGAGTGAGAGTAAGGAAGTTGTTGGTATCGATAACAGACGGTCAGGGGTGTAGTGGGGCCTCTCACCGCCCTTCGGCAGAATAACCCGCTAGTTGTCCTGTAAACAATGGCTTTTGACACATGCACGTGCGTTTATTTCTTTGAGCCCTATCGACCGTTCATAGACGACAGATCTGAGGTGATGGTGATACCAGCAGACTACGACGTTACCCATTGAACACAATTGACGCGACGTACGTTCTTTACCAATGACCAGTCATGCCGTCTTCGTCCCCCACTTCGGCTCCTGTAGAGGAAAATCCTAAAGCACGCTCATTACAACCAGCTCCAAACACGCTCCCTATCCTCAACGCCATAGCTCCGCCGTCAATACCACATGTCCCTCCACCCCCAGCACCCCAACCTTCATCAGCGCACACGCACCCCTACCTATCCCCAGCCGACCTGGCCCTCTCCCAAAAAGCCTACACCGAGCTCCTCAGCAGCGCGAAAACCTACCGCCTCGCCCTCGCCACCCTCTCAACCGCCGCCTCCTCCTTCGGCAGCGCCCTGGAATCCTGCGCCCGCCTCAAAGAAGCCCGCTCCTCCCCCCTCTACACGCCCTCGACCTCCTACACCACCGCCGAACCCTGCAGCGCCGACCCCATCCTCGCCGCCGCCGGCATCCACCACCTGCTCTCCAACCGGCAGCAGATCCTCTCCGAGACCGTCTACCGCGCGCTCGAGGTGCCCCTGCTCGAGGAAGTCGATCTCTGGCGCCGGCAGATCGACGAGGAGGAGGTCGCGTACCGGACCGAAGCCCGCGTCCGCGCCAAGGAGATCCGCAAGTCGGAGGCCGAGGGCGCCAAGTTGCATGCGGCGAAGAGGTGGGATGTGCATGGCTTGCGGGCCCATCTGGTGGGGTTGACGGGCAAGTTGGATGCGTTTGCGGCGTTGCATAGGACGCATGCGCAGACGCTGTTGGGCCAGAGTCAGGAGATGAGTAAGAAGGTGGTGGAATACGCGGGCGGTCTTGTGAGGGCCGAGTTGGAGATTTTTGAGGGGTTGGCGAGGAAGGGGTGGGCTGGGGGCGGGTTGGAGGACTTGTTGGAGAGAGGGCAGGATCCGTTTGCAGGAGAGGATGAGTGGAGGGGGAATGCTGGAAATGGAGCGAGTACGGTGAACGGTCTGGTGCCCATTGTTGATCGGTCGCTCGGGATGCCGCGAGATGGCGAGCACAGAGCTGCGTGCTTGCCTGATGCCGAGTCTGTTGCCGTATTGGACGGCCAAGATCTTGACGAGACAAGCATCTTCGATACGGATGCCGCAAACCAGCAGATGCGCCTGTTCTCGCCGTCTCCAGTCCTCGACTTGGCACCTGAGCGACACATCTCCGTCTGGGAGTCGGAAAGACCCCTCAAGGATCTTGCTGATGGCGAAGACAACTTGAGCATACGTTCACAACATGAAGGCGGTGTACAGGAAAAGACCGAATTCGAGGATGTCGACGCAGGAAAACAAGAGTTTCCGTGAATTGACGCCGAATGTGGGTAGGTTGCTTCTGCTGGTTCTTAGACTGTAATTCACAAAGTGGTGTCTTTTCGTGAATGGGACGGGATCAGCCGTTGATCGCCCCGATACCTGTAGATGCATCACTGTGAAACCCCCGCGCCCCGCCCTTCAGATAGGCACTTTTCTTATTTCAGTTTGGTGAAGGCTTTCATAACTTTTGGCGAGGCTGACTGATTTCTTTCCACAACATCATGCCAAGGTCTAGACCACTTCTGCTGGCAAAATGGCTGCCAAAGCCCCCGGCGATGATCTCAAGACGCTCAGCGGTGTGTCAATACGTCTCTTGAGCACATCGGGTGGAAGCGACAATAGCTAACAGGAGCTTGTGTAGTCAAAGAATCTGGAACTGCCCACGGCTCCGCCGGTGCTAACGGAACCGCAAACAGCGATGCTGCTGCAGAACCCTCTGGCGAAGAATCCGATGATGATGCTGACGAACGTGTCACTGAAGCCACTGCTGCCGCTGGTGAAGGTGGTGCCAAAGAAAAGGTGAACAAGAAGAAGAAGAAGAACAAGGCTCCGACTGTCCAGACTGAACCTCCATCAGTCCTCATTTCCCAATTGTTTCCAAACAACAACTACCCCAAGGGCGAAGAAGTCGAATACATGGATGGGAATCGATATCGCACTACCGACGAAGAGAAGCGCCATCTGGACAACATCAACAGCGACTTCCTCTCTGATTACCGCCAAGCCGCTGAGACGCATCGTCAGGTCCGCCAGTGGGCACAGAAAAACATCAAGCCAGGTCAGACGCTCACCGAGATTGCCGATGGTATTGAGGATAGTGTACGTCGTCTAGTCGGACACGATGGCTTATCCGAAGGCGATGCTATTGCTGCCGGCATGGGTTTCCCGACCGGCTTGAACCTCGACGAGATTGCTGCCCACTTCAGCCCAAATGCAGGCAACAAGGCTGTGCTTCAGCAGAACAATGTAATGAAGGTTGACATCGGCGTCCATGTGAATGGTCGTATCGTCGACAGCGCCTTCACCATGGCATTCGATCCCATGTATGACAACCTCCTCGCAGCCGTCAAGGACGCGACAAATACTGGTGTCCGCGAAGCAGGCATTGATGTTCGCCTTGGCGAGCTGGGTGGGCTCATCCAGAAGGCTATGGAGAGCTATGAATGTGAGATCAACGGAGCTACCTACCCAATCAAGCCGATTCGCAGCTTAACCGGCCATACCATCTTACACTACAGCATCCACGGCACCAAGAGTGTTCCCTCCGTGAAGACCAACGACACTACCAAGATGGAAGAAGGCGATGTCTTTGCCATTGAGACCTTCGGCAGCACTGGCAATGGCCGGGTTTATGATCAGGGTGAAGTCTCGCATTACGCCCTACGCAGTGATGCGCCAATGGTGGACTTGCGTCTGTCTTCGGCCAAATCGCTGCTGAACACTATCAAGAAGAATTTCAGCACTCTTCCCTTCTGTCGACGCTATTTGGACAGGCTCGGACAGGAGAAATATCTACTCGGTGTATGGCATGCCCAGTCCCTAAAATCATGTATCTGGAGTGGCTAACAATCGGGCAGTTACATAGTCTCATTAAATCCGGAATTGTTCAAGATTACCCGCCTCTGGTTGACAAGAAAGGGTCATACACAGCCCAATTTGAGCATGTAAGTAATCGTCTCGGTGCACTTGGAAGATCCCCTATTGATGAAGCACGCAAGACGATCTTGCTCAGACCTACCGTGAAGGAGGTTATCAGCCGTGGAGAGGACTACTGAGACGTTGGCCGTTCTGGGAAAGGGTGGTCTAACTGGGACGTTCTCGGATAATCCACGCACCAGTACCACTATGGGTCTTCTGATTTTGTATTGGTCATTCCGCTCTTAAATACCGAGCCGGGGTCTCGTCATACGTCCCTTTTAGTATCTGTCTCCGGGAACAGAGCCGTAACTTCTAAACTCGTGCTTTTGTGTCTACTCCCCGAGCCGCTGTCCACGCGCCTGACTTCCGGTAGAATTGGTCCCTACCAGTCGATGACTAACACACAGACCTATGCACACCCTCGCTCATCGGGTGTTTGCTCTTGTGCCTGTCCTTGGCCACGTGACCTAGACTGGAGTGCTCCTTTTCGACACTCGAATTACCGGGCTGGAAGGCAGCAAGGTCGACTGCATCAGTTGTCATGAGCGTCTGAGTGACGGCACATATATCGGCGATCAGACGGTCGAGCAGGTCCATGGACATGGACTCGCGGACGACGACACGAAGAATTTCCGTTTTGTCTTCGTTCGGAGGGAGAGGGTAGTCTAGACACGGTTAGCACTATGAACGTCGAGGCTTGGGAAGGCGGCGAGCTTACTAGGAATGATGTACTGCCGAACACGGAGGAGCGTGCTGACGCTCTCTTGCTTGACGTGTGGATAGTCGTTCTTGAAGTCGTCCGAGAAGCGGAACGCCACAACCGGTAATCCAGCGTTGTAGTCCGCGCTGGTCTCGTCCATCTTGCCAAACACTGCTTCCTTCGTCCCCTTGAACTCATGTTCACCCTTCTTACGGTGGATGTCGCTAACGCAAACGTACCAGCCCGTAGCTTCTAGCGTCTTGCTCAGCAGTCTCGCATTAGACAAGGCGTTTTCCATGATGCTCCTGAATCCATTGAAGCCCAGGTGGATCAGATTGTAGTATTGGGCTATAACCTGCGCGCCAGGGCGAGAGAAGTTCAGAGTGTAAGATTCCTCCGTACCACCAAGGTAGTGGAGCTCGAAAATTAGGTACTTCGGAAGTAGTTTTTGGTCACGCCAGATGATCCACCCAAGTCCAGCATACACAAGTCCAAACTTGTGTCCGGAGGTGTTGATTGACTTCACACGGGGGAGCTCGAAGTTCCTGCACATGATCAGCTGTTGAGGTCTGTGGAAGGCTGCACGGGCGGAGGCGAGCGTACCATTTTGGCCCACCAACCTTGGCATAGGTAAATGGAGCAATGAATCCCCCGCTCGCAGCATCAACGTGGATAGGGATATCAACGCCCGTCTTCTGCTCGTACTCGTCCAGGATCTTTGAGATCTCTTCCACAGGCTCGTAATGCCCCGTATAGGTGCTTCCCAAGATAATGAATACACCAATGGTGTTTTCATCAATGTTCTGCTTCACGAGCTCGGGATCAAGCCTGAAACTGCTCTTCTTGCTCACAGGTAAGATCCTCGCCTCGACCTCAAAGTATCTGGCAAACTTTTCCAAAGCCACCTGCGCATTGGCACCCATGAGGATGTTCGGCTTCGAGGTGTCTTTGCCAGCTGCTTGGCGCTTCTCTTGCCAACGACGCTTCATGGCAAGACCGCCCAGATGGATAGCCTCCGACGAACCGGTGGTGGCGGACCCAATCGCAGTTTCGCCTTTCTGCGCACCCCAAAGGTTGGCGATGATTGAGACGCAGCGAGCGTGCATGGCCATCATGGCAGGGTACTCGTCCGCGTCGGACATGTTCTTGGATAAGTTCTCAACCATGAGGGCTTCGCCTTCACGCTCCATGTATGTTCCGACAAAGCTGGCTAAGTTCAGGTTGGGTCTGCCGTCCAAGTCCAACTCATCCTTGAGCATCTGATGCACCGAGTCCGCGGGCGCTCCATCTTGTGGGATCGTGAATTTGGACAGCTCCTGCTGACTTGAATACTTGGTAGAGTACGGTGTGGTGTGGTTCAGTGACTGTTTAGTATGGATATGGCGACGATGAGCTTCTTCGGGGTGGTCATGAATAAGTTTCACAAGCGCATCAGGATCAACCTAGTCGGAGCGTGAGCTTGGACGACGGGGTGTACAATTGTACCAACGAGAAAAGTGTACGAAAGCAATCTGAAGAAAGCAATCATGACTTACGTGTTTTGCAAGAGGCATGGTGGGCAATCAACGCTACAATGTCAAGGCTTTGTGGTGTCGACAGTGATGACTATGTTATTGAGATCGAAATATAGTGTACAGTCGAGGTGACCTTCAGACTGAGAACTATGAAAGGCGACGCTGGACAGTTTATATAGGACTTGTCGAGCTCCCAGTAACTGACTCTCATAAGTTAGCGGTGAGATATTGGAGCTCCAGGGTCGAAATCAAGCTTCTTGTGCGTCAAAAGCCAACCTGGCTGGCTAACCCAACTCAAGGCCACTAAGGTAAGGTACAGTAGGTACCTTGTCTTATCGATAAAGGCCATCCCCACGTCATCTCGCCTGTACTGAATACAGGTAGGTAACTTAAGGTACCTTACTGCCTGGAGACTCGGAGTGATCACGGTGAATGCACAGACCAGGCCTTGAAAGTGCGGGGCATGACTAGTACACTTACCTAAGCGCAGGTAGAACCAGGCCTCGTCATTGATTACCTCTACCTAGCCCGTAGGTAGGTAGGTACATTCATTTTATGTGGAACGCGTAAGTGATAGAGGTACCTGGAGTTGCCTTCTATCAAATCTATGATATTCATCCCTCAAATACTTTCTGTTCTTCTGAGCAGTTATTGCTTTCACTCCGGATCCAGGGAGCACAGAAGGTCCGTGATAAAAAGCTTTACTAACCTGTCGTCCTTGACTTCAAATCTCTCGAATTTATCTTGTAAGTGATGGCGTCATAGATCCCATCCAGAAACTGCCTCTCGTCTGGCTCTTGCTTACCCATTCCCGTTCTGACAGTGAGCTTCTAGAACGCATCGATCACAATCATGAGATTGACATACGTCTTGCCCCTTGCGGCAATTACAACTGCCTTCGTTATCCCAGATGAGCGGGTAATGAGCCAAATCGCCATTCAAACAGACAGAACATCTGGGTCAATCTTCGAGGATCTCCCGTCGAAAGATCAACTTCTTACAGAGTTTGAGAAGACTTTCTCCCGAGTTCTACACAGCTCGAAGAATGCCTTAGACGAGGCTGTGGAGCTCGCTACGGAGACGGGACGTAAGCTGGGCGAGTCGGTGAAAGAGACTGCTTTCGACAGCAAGGCCTGGCTGGATACTGCTATCGACAACATCGATATTCTTGAGCATCATGGACACCATGGCCATCACGGTCACCACGGTCACCATGGAGATAAGCACAAACCCAGCATGACCGTCTATCAGCTCATTTCGGAGAGCAAGTATACCACAAAGCTTGCGAAGCTTATTGATGAGTACGACGATCTGGTGCAACTCTTGAACGGCACGGCAGCGAACTATACAGTCTTTGCCCCTATTGACAGCGCCTTCGAGAATGTCCCTGAGCATGCCCCCAAGCCTTCGAAGGAGTTCCTCAAAAAGGTCTTGACATACCATGTATCGTCTGACTTCTATCCAGCCGGTCGGGTGCTTGTCACTCATACTATTCCGACATTGCTGAGGAGCGAGGAGCTTGGTGATGAGCCGCAAAGATTGAGCACGAACATCGGATTGCGAGGGTTGACGGTGAACTTCTACAGTCGCATCGTCGCCGTAAACATAGTAAGAAGCTGCGGATAAAAATTCCTACTTTGGAGTCCATACTGACAACGGCCAGTTCGGTACCAATGGTGTCGTCCACGGTGTTGACAGTATCATTATTCCACCGCCAAAGGCTATGGACATCATCGACCTTCTGCCTGGCGAATTCAGCACGCTTGAACTTGGTCTTGGCGAGACTGGACTCATCCATGCTCTCAACGACACTTCGAACCATGTCGGAGGCACCCTCTTTGCGCCCTCAAACTTCGCATTCCGCAAGCTTGGCACCAGGATCAATGCGTTCTTGTTCAGCAGATACGGCCAGAAATACCTAAAGGCCCTTTTGAAATACCACGTCGTGGCGAATCAAACTCTGTACTCGGATGCCTACTACGACAAGTCCGATGAGGCGGCAGAGAACCGTATTCCAAAAGGATATTTCCATGTAAGCCACATCTTGGCACACTTGCTCCGCGCCTCTGACATGAAAATTTCATAGTTCGATCTCCCGACTCTCCTCGAGGACCGTTCACTAAGCATTGATATTGCTCGATATGGTCGCTTCATCAGAATCAAAATCAACGGCTTCTCTGGCGTCACGATCGAAGATGGCATCGCAAGAGATGGTGTGATCCATGTCGTCAGCGACGTGTTGATTCCGCCCAAGCAGCGGCCCGACGGTAACGCGCAACAGTGGCTGGGCGAGGAGATGAGCGAGGAGGACCTGATGGAGCGGCTACAGCCCTTCGTCGAAGAGTAGCAATTGTGAGTATTACACGCTCTCAAACCGCCTCTTAAGGAAGACGGAATGAACGCAGGAGCGTGTGTCCAAAATCCTGATACGATCTAAAGCATCGAGGCTACGAAATCAGAATGTAAATTAGAGAAAACCCATTTCAAACTACGTCAATTTGCCAGCTATTCCCTTCGCTCGTATCTGATCATTTCACCAATGATTGTCCCCGATCTCAGCCTCCTCCACACTCTTGCCTTCCACGAACCACCTATCTCCGTCTTTGAGCTCGACGTCATTTCCACTCATCTGCCTCTTCCGCATACGCCCGTCAACATCAAAGGTCCAATCCTCGAGACCATAGCACCGTTTCCACTTCATCCCATCAAGAGCGTCCCGATACTCGTACCAAAACTGGACCGCAATCTTATCGTCATGCCAACAGAACAGTTCCTTGCGCAGACGGTAATCCTTCTCTTTCTCCCATTTCTTAATCAGAAACTCCACGATCTCGGCGTGTCCAACAGCGAATTGATCTCGGTTACGCCAGATGCTGTTTTCTGTATATGCTTTTACGATCTCTTGAGGCTCCCTGCAAATGCCGGAGTCAACTGGGTCATTCGCTTTATTCATAGAAGTGATGAGATGTCAGTGTCTGTGAAATTCGATACCACTTACCTGGTGTTCCACAGATCCTGAGCTGCCTTGACTTTCTTCCTCGCTGTTTCTTCGGTGAAAGGTGGAGCGTTGACTACTTTGCCCGGCGACTCGAGGATTCGACGCGTTGGAGGGGTGGATGAGAACATTCTCACCTCTACCTTTAGCAGGGATTTATTTGAGAGAGTCCTAATCATAGTTCCATGGGATGGACTTCCAACTGCGTAACTTCTCCACAGGAAGGAAATGAGTCGCTTGACCATGTTGAGGTATCTCTGAGATGTCTGTTCCTACAAAACTGTTGCAGTGCTAGAACACGAGGTGCGTCCGGACATTCTACAAGAGGCAGCAACGAAGTATCTGACATTACTAAGTGTAATAATAACGACTTGACGGTTGAGATTTGACGTTGTGCATAAGATGACATAATTGTGAGACGTGCATTGCGCTTTAACATGCGACCGTGAGTGACACGAACTGTAAGTAAGGTGCTCACCGGTTTTATGTAGTCTCGCCGCTCTCATCTATTGCTCTTGTGGTATTGATTCTCTTTATAGCAAATTTCATGTCTAGAATTTCTGAGGTTGATAGAGCAAGATCAGTGATCATCAGATAAGCCCTTATCGCGGGCTACCCTGGACCCCCCCCCCACTATTAGGTACCTTTAGATCCCGTCTTTCATCTGAGTACCTAAGGTAAGCTTCAATCCACCATCAACCGGTACCACTATCGCACCCGCCCAGACACCTCCCAGCAGAGATATCATAATCAATCACAGTTTAAGAACGAAAATGAGTGCTCTCAAACAGGGAGACAAGTTCCCTGAGGATGTCGTGTTCTCGTGAGTTCACGAACCCTTCATTGGCCGCTACGTGTATCACAGCTTTGCTGACGACGAGCACAGCTATGTCCCATACACCGAAGAGAAAGGCGACATAACCTCCTGCGGGATCCCTCAAAACTACAACGCCAGCAAGGAGTTCGCAAACAAGAAGGTGGTGCTGTTTGCTGTGCCTGGTACGTGCTGGCTATCGGTCCTCTCTCTCCCCCCACATCTCCTCCTGAGTGGGAGAACATGATTCATTCCGAGTTGGATAACTGAAAACAATAGGGGCATTCACACCCGGTTGCTCCGTCCAGCATCTCCCGGGCTATATCAAGAATCTCTCGAAGATCAAGTCCAAGGGCGTCGACATCGTCGCCGTCATCGCCTTTAATGATGCTTGGGTCATGAGCGCTTGGGGCAAGGCGAATGGGATCAAAGGGGATGATATTGTGAGTGACTGGGACTAGATCGCAAGCTATCCAATCACGGATGAGCAGTGGAGGACGAAGAAATATAGTCTGACTGCGGACAACTCAATAGTTATTCCTGTCGGACCCGAGCGCAAAGTTCTCGAAGAGCATTGGCTGGGAACAGGGTGAGAGGACTGCCAGGTATGCGATGGTGATCGACCATGGGAAGGTAGTCTATGCGGAGAAGGAGTCTGGGGGTGGAGAGGTGACTGTAAGCCGACAGAAGATGAACCGTCTACTCACGACAGAAGCTGACCTCGTCTGTTTAGGTATCGGGCGCGGAGGCAGTACTGTCCAAGCTTTGAGGCACACTATGGACACCCTGTGATCCTTGGTCGTAGATGGTTGAAAAGGAGTGAGCATAGATCTGGGGCACCAGCAGCCCTTTGCTGGCTTAGAACTAGCATAGCATACAAGGCCTTATAGATTCGGAATCTCGACTGCATCGATCCATAACATCACCTTGACAGAGATCACTATCACAAAACTCCTACATGAGGCGTCAAGCAGCATCATGAATTCCGCCATGCATTTGAATAGGTACAGGCTTATCATAAGCACAGATTAGCTTCATTCAATTTTGACATCCCTTGTCCCTAGATCACCTCCCAAGCTAACCTCAGCATGGGGCCCCGAAACCACCCACTCGTCAACACCCTGGCAACGCACCACATGGGACCCTTACTTCCATATCGATCCGCCCCCACTCGTCCGCGACACAGCAAACCTACACCGAATCCGCCTCACTCCTAACCATCTTCAAGATCTCCGACTCCCTATCCCCAATCACTAAAACCCCACCGTCAGCCAACTCCCCGCCAAACCCAACCCCCTCAAAATCCCAAGAAAATCTCACCCGCCCGTCCATTATTCCAATCCACAACCTAAAACGCCCCCCACCATCGTCAGCCCCAACAACAACAACACAACAAACACCCCGACCAACTCACCACCGGCCTAACAAAACTCTCCCCACTATCCAACACCCTCCGCATGGCCTCCGCCTCGCCCTTGGCCCCCTTGACCAACTCCCCCGCCCGCTGCGCGCCCACGTACTCCAGGATACTCCGCATCTGGTCCCCCGTCGGCGCGCTCTCCGTCACGTCGAGCTCGAAGTCCTTGCGCTGCTGCGGGACGGCTTCGGTGTCCGCAGATGTTTCGGCGGAGGCGCGTTGGAGGAGTTGGAGGACGCGCATGGAGGAGGGGCGTGAGGGGGCGTGGAAGAGGGTTATTACGTCGATGGGTTTGTGCTGTTTGGGGGGTTTGGGTTAGTGGAGTAGGGGAGAGGAGGGGGAGGGGGAGAGGGAGGGCGTGGGGGGCTCACGAAGCGGAACATTGTGCGTGGGTTTGGTTGGGTGGATGGGTTGTTGTCGTGTGAAGCTGTTCGGACGTGGTGGATGTCGATGGGGTGGGTCGGAGAGCTCGGCACTCTCTGGCTGCCGGAGACTTCAGGATCATGGATGATGTGGTTAGAGTGATGATGTCTGCGTACACAACCAGTGTAGAAAAACCCGTCAGTAGTACTGTCAAATACCGGTCATGTTTCTATGGGTGTGATTCTATGTTTTTCGGAGACGTCGCCGTTGATGGTACGCCTGATGACTAAGCAGTGAATATTTCCTAAAGAGGCCACTCAACTCTGATCCGCTTGATTGGGTAGTTGGAGCTGGTGATCCTATATCTCAACACCGGTAGCACAGTACTTTATTCCGTTGCTTGCCAGCTTTCCTTTGCAGTCCTTAAACGAATCCGAAAATAACTCTGCATCTAAATCCCTAGTTTGTTGGTTTTCTACCCTGGCTAGGTATGCTCGAAGCAGCCAAAGTCTACTACCACTACAATAGTCGGTCGTGAACAACCGTCTCTGCAACCTACACCTCTACCCGTCTTTCCTTTCACATTCGTTTTTCTTTCACCGGCATGGACAGGATCTCCTTCAGAATGTCACGCACGTACATTGTTTTCTCGGCCCTGGTCTGCCTCCTTGGCTTCATGTCTTTCTTCCTCACGCGCAGCTCAACACCTTCACCCATACCCCTGAGACCTAACAATGCCGAACCTCTCCCTTCAGCTACATGCTCTACTCGAGCACCTTACACGTCCAGTTGGGCTAGTTGGTGGCACCCGCAGCGGACTCATGGACGGGGAAGCAGCAAGTTTGGTAGAGGATGGAATTTACTGTACCACCTTGGCGGCAACGGTCCGTGGATCGAGAAGGTGGATGGCGTGGTCAAGGGTGGGATTGGTGTTCCGGAGGGGTGTAGGGTCGAGCAGGTGCATATGGTAGGTCTCCGGAGTATTATCAGTGGCTTTGCTATCATATTTCTTGGGTGGTGGGGAAAGAGATGCCCTCGGACCACTCCAGTTCATCGCGCCGTTCAGAGGTTTGCAGTACTGACGCAGGTACATCGTCTTAGATGTCCAGACATGCTGAACGCTATCCTACAAAGAATGCTGGAAATCGTGCGTCTCCAGCCCCTGAATTTGTCACTAGACCAAGGAGCATAGTCAGACTCTAATCTTTGGTCCCAGGCATGCTCGATCTTCTCAAACGCATAAGAGATGCCAACACGACGTTCAAAGGCGACCTCGAATTCGTGAATGACTGGGAGTACTTCAGTAACGGTCAGTCTTCCCGTAATCTCCACAAGCCAAACTACTCACTAAACCCCAACAAGACCCGGAAAAGCACCTAGAGCAACTCACCACCACCGGCCCCTTCGCCGGCACCCTCGAAGCTTTCACGACCGGCGTCAAGCTACGCACGCGCTACTCCCACCTCCTCCCCGCCTCCCGCACCCGCAACAAAACGCGCCTCTGGGCCAGCGACTCCAATCGTGTCATCGACACGGCCCGCTACTTCAGCGCCGGCTTCTTCGGCCTCGACTGGCAAGCCGCCGCCACCCTCCAGATCATCCCCGAGACCGCCGACCTCGGCGCCGACACCCTCACACCCGGCGACACCTGCCCGCGCTACCGCACCGACGCCCTCCACGGCCACGACTACGGCCTCGCCCAGCTCCTCCGCTTCCGCGCCACCTACCTCCCTGCCGTCGCCGACCGTCTCGCCGCCCAGAACCCGCACCTCCACCGCTTCCGCTTCACCGTCGCCGAGCTCTACAGCATGCAGGAGATGTGCGGCTTCGAGACGCTCGTCCGCGGCAGCAGCGCCTGGTGCGACGTCTTCACGCGCGCCGAATGGCGCGCCTTCGCTTACGCCCGCGATGTCATCCACTTCTACCGCGCCGGGCCGGGCAATCCGTACGGGCCCGCCATGGGCTGGCTGTGGCTGAATGCGACGGCGAATCTGTTGGGGGCGGGGCCGGAGGAGGCGGGTCCGCTGTTCTTTAGCTTCGTGCATGACGGCGATGTCGTGCCGATGCTGGCGGCGCTGGAGCTGTTTCGCGACGAGCGCGATCTGCCGGTCGCGCGGGTGTGGGAGGGGAGGAGGTGGCGGACTAGCGCGGTCGTGCCGATGGGGGGAAGGGTGCTTTTCGAGAGGTTGGCGTGTGGGTCTTCGTCCTCGTCTTCGGCTTCGGCTTCTTCGTCGTCGACGACGCCGATCCGTGGGGAGGAGGAGGGGGAGGGGGAGGGGGAGGAGCGTCGATTCGTCCGGGTCATCGTCAACGACGGCGTTGTCGCTCTGTCGGGCTGTAGGGACGGGCCGGGCGAGAGCTGTCCGTTGGAACGGTTCCTGGCGTTCGTGAAGAGGAGGGGAGAGGAAGTGGGGGATTTCAGGGAGGTGTGTGGGCTGGGTCCGGATGCGGCTGATAGGATCACCTTCTTGCATCAGTGACGGGTCGCTTTCATGGAGGGCCTGCCTGTTTGGGGCGTTTGGCTTGGGCTGCGGGCTGGGGTGCTACTATCGGTGTTTGTGGTGTGGGGAATGGCATCCGCTTCGACATGTAGCGCATTTCAAGCATCCTTGGAGCATCATATCCATGGCTTGTGAATGAGATTGTGGTACAGCAAGTTGAGACTCCTTCGCAGTCCAGGTCGTCCGGTGAGGTCTACTTTGGTGGTGAGGTCTTCATCAGACAGTATCCCAACCCTTCACCCAAAACGCCTTTGTGCTCTCCCGCCAGCCGCGAGTCATCCCATTCCCATCTCGTTCTCGGGCACCGGTACAGAGGGAGATACGCAAATCAAGCGACGCTACGGCCCCGGTTTCAGACCAAGGCACAGCTATCCATTTGCGTCGGTCCTGGTCAAAGTATTGTGATTGACGATCGATACAGTAAGCTAAGTAGCAGCACCGGTCTCAAGCTGTCTGCCCGCCCGCCACAAAGCACAAGCCAAACCAAGCCAATCCAATCCAGTTCGAGAGGGTTCGAGCAGTTGCCGTCCAGCTGGGGAGAAGTGTGCGTTGTAAGCCCTATTGTGGGTTTACATGTGCAGCAGTCGGAGATTTGCTGCTGTATTCGAGTCGTATTCGACGAGCGGCTGTGGTTTATACAAGTCGAGTGCCAGCGCGATGACAGGAGGAGGAGTGTTAAAGGCTGAGTGATCTGGACGAAGACGCTGTATATGCCTTAACGATTCGAGCTGCTCGACATCACGCTATGGTGCCATTCGAGATCATGGTACGACACGGGAGGTGGTGCTGTAGAATGGTTGATTGGAAACGCATCAGTACCGCAGCACGTCGGTCACTTCAAGTTGTTTGGATGAACGGCGCGGTGGAAGTGCGTGGCTGTTCGAGCTTTTCATGTGACGGCTCAGGTACGGTACGCCATTTTAAAAGCATGTAGGCCCCAAGACGCGGTGTATTCATATCAAAGACTATGAGGCCGGTAGATTCGTGTCATGAGTCCTCGACACCAAGGACTGATTTCACGGTCGGAAGCGTCTGAGAGTAGCAGGTGAAAAGAATCGCATCATTGTCCTCCTTTCTCTATCGTCGGTCGAGCTGCAGATCGTATCGCGTACAAAGCGAGGCTGGAGTTTGGCTGCTCGATACCGTGCTCTGGTGGCTCGACAAAGGTAGATTCCTGAAGGCCAGCAGCGATGGGTAGTAAGGTAGTAGCCGTATGCTTTGAACACCATGCCAGGTCATGTCTGTTGAACTAGCTGCAAATATCAACAGCTTGTGAATTCAGACTATGTGGAGCGATGCGAAGCGTGCTATGGGTGCTTCAAGATCGTGCCATGATGTGGGTGCCAGTGCCGTGAAACAGAACTGAGAATGAACGAAACCCTACCCTCGAATGTTGTTCCGCAAGCTGTAGACTGAGCTGGTTACGGAGCCAGAGTAGTTTGGACGATGAAAGCCTCGTCCTATGGTGCCATGGACGTCCATAGTACGGTCTGGGAGTCGTAGTATAGTACACCGATGAAGACACATGGATCGGTGCAGTTCAGTACTTCATAAGCCAGGACTTCTCTCACGATTGAGGTAGGTCTGTTTCGAAACCTGCAGTCCCGGACAGCATAAAGAGGTTCGAATGATGGTATTGACTGAGTACCTTCGGACGCTTGATATCATACAGTCTTTCACTATTGTAGTAGGAACCCTACAGTTCTCGGTGTTTTCCAGGAGGCTCCATCCCGTACATAGGAGTGGTGAGGGCGAATATGATACGTATTGTTCAGAGACTATGCGTGGCGTAAATACGAAGAAATGGCACATCTTCTTTCTTTTGGACTATGGGCAGCGTGTCTTCCACCTTGGACGTGGAAAAGAGGTCGATCTCACGCCAAGGCCGCATCTTATCCGTAGCAAGAAGTACAGCTTTATCTCGCCATGGAGCCAAGGAATCGAAGGATTGCGCTGCGATTCTAGGGTTGTGTTGATGATGTTAAAACACGTGTGAAGGCGGTCAAACCTGCCTCGTTTCTGATGAGAATCTGTCGTTGCCGTAAGGTGGGTGTCAATGCCCTCGTTCTGTGAGTGAAAGGGCACAGGAGCAGGTTCCTACGATGCCGTAGCGATCAAGATGTGATAGCTTGATTGACGATGCTGGTGAGAGTCAGACCTATGAACTGCTGCCAATATGTGAGTATGTGTATGTGTAGACCCAGTAGGATTACTTTCTTCAACTCATACCGTAGACGCCAATATGGGAGGGGCGAGAAGAAATCCAAAGGTAGGGCTAAGTTTCGGTACTGCGTGCAACGCTCCCGATGCCGAAGGTTACACAAAAGATATGAGGAAATGACAACAATACCCAACAGACAGTCTGAATGAGGTACAAGGCGTGCCACCCTGATATCAAGATCTACCGCGTCTTCCGAGCATCTTCTCTTGAGGATCTACAAGGTCGCTGAAAGAAAGTCTAACGGAAGAGCCCTAGCGAGCGAAGCAGATCCGGACCTCTGGGCCGGACTATACCTACTTTGAGCCGTCCAATTTCCACGCTCATCCAATATAAAGCTAATCGAGATGTTACTTTACCACGCATATCTTTCGATACCCGACTTAAAAACATCTTGTCTGTGCTAAAAATGCCTACTTACCTCGGTCCTGTACGATGGTAATCTTACCTTGTAGATAGAACAGTAGTAAACCTACCTATCTTCAACTCAAGATAGTATCGATCATGCCTTCACTGCCACCGCACCTGAGAGGTTCTTCCAGGCAACGGCTATGGTCTCGTTGCTACGTCAGCCGCTAGACCTATACCAAAGCCGCTGGTGCAATTCACCTTGGAGTGATAAACCCCTATGGCGGGGTTTTTGGTTTAAGTCGTCGATATTGAATTGTTTGGCTCATGGCTCGCGAATGATTAGTCGAAAAATTGGCGCATAGAGCGCACGAAAAGACTCGATGGAGTGCCTTGCGTCAGTCCGTGCTTGAAATTATTCGAGCGATTGAGATACTCGTACTGTAAGTAGGGACGAAGATTCGCGGCCCGGCGAGTTGATGATTGGTGACCTTGGATGCAGCATCATCCCGTGCTTTTTGCCGGTGGGACACTGTCATGGGCCAATGTCACAAGCAGCTGGTGATCTCTATCGGCAGCGTGCCACAGATCATAGGGAGAAGACCGCTGCTCGACGCTCCTCAACGCTCGTGCTCCACAGCACGCGTTACACGATAATTGATGCGTCAAAGGAGCATGTAGCTCAGTATATTGCTGCGAGGTGCCATATGTAAGCTAAGGCATGTATTGTGCTCGGCGATGGTCGACATCAGTCCCTCTTTAGCTACTTGCCGCGCTAAGAGATGCACCACCGTACGTGGCCACTGGTCAGATGAGGGTGAGGGTGTGAGACACGGACGGATATCTTTGTGGATCCTCCAATGGTACGTTGAAGAGGCTGCGGAATACACCGACTGACAGGCGCCATCAAGTCCTGATTGGGTTGCCTCGGGTGACGCTAATACAGATGGCCGGCGAAAATGAGCAGCTTCTGCCGTGATTGATCTTCAGAAGATTATCTTTCCCGCATGTTGTCAGAGTGAGATCAGGGGATGGTGTTAACCCACCAAACGGCTCCTAGGACCTAAGAGTGACCGCGATGAGAGCGAAGTTCCTCCGCAGTAGTGACGACAGTTAGAAAACCATGCCAGCGAAGTTGAGGATGCAAAGAGAACTCACGCATGCAAGGTCCATCAACAGTGCTCCGAATCACCATACAAACATGATACGCATGAGAGTGGCTGCGGCATGGTTTGGATGCAGCTGCATATCCCAACCCGAACGCCGCAGAGCGTTGAGGTTCCCGTCCTCGTCCTCGTCCACGTCCTCGGCCTCGTTCGTTTTATTAGTGGCTGCCCCACAGAGACTTTCCCTGATGAATGGTTGCTGTTGGTCGTAGCACCCCTTGTATGGGGCTGTACAGTAGATTATACTGTACTGTACATTCAACGCTTATCTGTACTGTACGGCCAGCTTGACTAAGATAGAGGGGGATTTGACTCCCTTGACCAGTTGGGTCATTCGTGGCGGTTCACCATCCACTTAGGTTGGTCAAGCACGAGGCGGAGTGTGTCCTCGAGCCGTAGAACATCATTCTCTGGACCCAAGAAAGGTAGAAAGGCGAAGAGGTCCACACCCTTCCGGATATCAGGCCCGACAAAGCCCGGCCTGCAAGTGGCGAGCAGAAGCCTTGTGATAGGCTCAAGCCTAACTAAATTTGGTATGTCGAAGTGACATCTTCAGGTAATCCAATCCCGACGGCGGATGCCTTAGGGATAACGGTAGTGAAGGTAAAGTACTGCCTAAGATATCGTCTGATTCAGACCGTTAGCTCTTACCCTGTCGTGAGTGGGAGAATCGCAACAAACAGTAACACAGGCAAAGTTGTATACCTTCGTAGACTGCGACCAAAGGGCTCGACCAAACAAAACATTGGATGAGTTCTGAAGTGGAGAAGATAAGGTACGTAAAGTAAAGCTATGGACGTTCAGAAATCACCTCGAAAAGTCATTTCGGCAACGCTGTGAGCGTAGTAATAATAGTACTGATGCAAATTATGAAGCACACTCTGTCACTTTTGGGCTGATAACCCTTGCAAGCTCGTCCTGAATCGGAGAACAGCACTATTGAACATTTCGAACAAGCAGACGAACAGGAACCGTTGAAAATGCTTATGACTTTTCAGTGGCGTGTAACTATCAATCTAAATATTCCATATAATGGTGTTTAGAAGCTAAAGAAGATGAGAGGCAATGGTGTTGATCGACATAGTTTGAAAAGAGATGTGCAAAGAATATAAAATGTACCTGACTTCTATAACTACTTTACTTCCTACCTTACACTGGTTGAAGAGTAGTAGTGAAGCTAACAAAGGGTAAGTTATTGTAAAGCCCTTAAAGATTAGGAAAGTGGGTCACAATTACAGCGCACCGGTAAGTGCCGACATTGTTGGTACTTTGTATCTTCTCTAATCCAAAGTCTAAAGACATGAGGTGGACATGGTACAATATTTAACTGAGAGATGATGTCATGTTGGCGAATATTGCCATTTGGACAGGAGCCAAGATCATTGCTGTCGGAATGACTTGATTCTGTAGAAAAAATGGCCTTTTCTTCGCACGTCATTAGGGCTGTAAGTCATGATTTTTTCATATTCCTGGATCTCAGGATGGGCTTCTTTGGGATTAGTTAGGGCTCGAAAGCAAGCCCTGAGATGCCCAGACGGGACCTACCGTGACTTCACGCGAACGTGAACATACATAAGGTACACATGGCCAAGGGTTTCAGTTTTCATTTATTGAATTATGAGTACAATCTGTCTGTGGCTCAATGAGGTGAGGGAGGAGAGTATAAGGTATACCTGCTGTATGTTTGACATTGACAAACATGCCTACAAGTACGTCAGCGAATTACTTGGCACTCGTACATCCCATATTATTACATACCTATCCACCGACTTCGAGGAGGCATGCGACGCGTTGCGCCGTATCGCATCGCCGTTTCCAGAAGCGTGCGTCTCGATCTCAGCACTTCACGAACTAGTCGGTGTACGCCACGGTACGGGAGTAACTACAGTACATACTACTGTATGTAGGTGACGCCGACAGAAACCCCTGATATCTCGGACTGTCAATATTTTATCTGAGCCGCCACATCCCGGTTCGTGGAGGGGGTACGAGCCACACGATCGGACAGCATCCTGGTGTCTGATCTTCGGAACGAAGGTCTTTGATTTACGCGGCAAAAGGCCACTGACGTCGACAGTTCGAGAGCAGCCCTCGGTAGAATTTGATGCATCATGCACGGAAAAGCAAGTGCAGAATGCGAAGAGGCCATAAGCGTCAAAATCAAGTCCTCCAAACAATTTCCAATGTGACACAGCGGACGTGTCGGGAGCCAGTGTTATTATTGCCTTGACCGTGCGGCGGAGCTTTCAAACTGACGTCCTATCCGAGGAGCGGGCCACCCTCGAAGGAGTCAGTCAAGCTCCGGCAGTGTGGTCTCGCGAGCTGTCACACAAGCCGGGACCCAGATTGTGGGGTTCGCTGGTAGTGAGGCACTACACGTCGCGATCTGCACAGTGTCGAAGACAAGTCCAGTCGAACATCCCAGTGCGTGCGTACCGGACATGCGCCTTCGAAAGTTCTTACAGCAGTGGGATGATGCACGGATGCTCGAACTTGTCAAAGCAACAAGCAACTGTGGCCCGTTCCAGGGATTTCCCATTTCATGACGAGAAGTGACCTAAAGCATCTGTGAGGAATGCGGTTGGCCGCGGTCAACGGCGCATAGTGTCTCTCCCTTCCAATCACCACCCTGGCCACCCCCCGCCTTCCACCCCGGCCTCGATAGGTTGCCAGACGATGTTCCCAGTGAATTTGTCTGCTGGACTCCTCGGTCTGCCGCAGTCCATTCGAAGATCCAAGGCTCAAGACTCCATCGCAAAGCATACCGATCCGGACGGCCACATGCAGATGAAAAGCGATCTTTGGGTTTTTCGGAACAAGGGGCGCAGATTAACTTTACTTCGGACCCGCGGAGGCTTTGGATTGATATTACATAGCACTCGTGCTGAAGATGTGATGTGCAAAAGATGAAACACATAATTCCATCTAGCCTTGGCCACAGCCTCCTGCAGATGTCGGTGGCAAGCTCTGCCTACACTAGACAAGCATGCCGCAGCCACACGGGCTGGACTGCAGGGCGTACCGTAGTTCTGCAATGGAGGAAGGCGGGGATAGTGACGGTGTACTTCGTACACGGACTTCATGTGGCATTTGTCCTGCAGTTCGGATGTTCTATCCCCATTCCACTCTGTCCACTCCTACATTCGTCTACGGTCTTTCCTGAAGCTGTTGGCTAAGTTTAACACAGACATCTCGACTTGCACGATGCAGATCTTATTTGATGAGCAGGGAACGTACCTTACCTTAGGTTTACAAAACTACGCCTACACGGGTAACCGTGACCTTATAGCTTTTAAGCTCTCAGCCATGGGACTGGGACTGGGACCGGACTGGAACCGGACTGGAACGAGGAGATGAAGAGCTAACTTACATTTTGCCAATCAGGTATGTCGATCGGCAAGTGATCAACGAGCATACTGAGTATAGGATAGGTTGGATGTAAGGTACTCTTGTACAGTATCTTATGCCTGACTGACATTGCACCACATCAGATCACCCACAGACGCTCATGTTCTTGTACAGTACGTCGACTCAAGGCACTCCTTTCTGATGAGTGTCAGACCATTCGTCTACCTATGGCTGCGATTCAGATGACCAAGTCACCTAGCAAGTAACTGATTGCGTATCAGATCTAATTCCCACGCCATATGTACGAACCCTTATTGCCTTTGCCGTTCCAAGGTAGTGAATTGAAAGGTACCTTAATACCTTACCCTAATTAATAATAAATGCATGTGCAAGGATGATTTATGCAAATGCACCTTCCTAAACAGATGAGCTCACATGGAACAGGGCTCGGCAATTGGAATTACACATACTCCGTACTGTACCCCAAGGTACCTTACCTTGCTGCCTACAGTCTAGGTACGGTAGGTACCGTTGGTACAGAGGCATGTACCTAAGGTACAGTAACTTACAGTTAGTACCTTACCTTACTCGAGCCGCGCCTTGCAAAGTTCCATTAAGGTTGTCGATGATCAGCCCCTTGCGGATCACCAGTCCAGTTCCCATGCATCTCTGTCTGGACAAGATCTTGACCTTGTTCTGTTCTGATTTATTGGCGCCGAATAATGAGCATGACAGCTTCCCTCTTTTTCTCTTTTTCTCTCAATTCCTTTTTCCAATCTATCAGTTTCTCTCCGAGGCGCCCAGCCCACACACCCTCTGATCCTCTCCCCATTAGGTCTTCTGCGTTGCTTTAGGTAGCCACTGTAGCTTTGCAGCACTGTTGCTGCATACTGGACGTCTTACCAGTCTTTATTTTCAAGGGAATTCTATTGCTAATAATGATGAATGTACAGTGCCTAAGAGAGCACGACAGGGGAGCATACTAACGTTAACTATAATTGGTACGAGTGGCGGACAGGGCGGGCACTGGAAACGGCTACAGCAGAGCAGGAAACCGCCGCCCTCAAGCTCCAAGGGAAGCAACTGGCAAAGCAATGATAATCACCTGCTTGATCACGTACAGATCTACTGAGTATACCTTGCCTAACCATCTCCAAGACGTCGCAGGGGTGTTGTCCCCAATCACCTTACCCCTGGTCCGTCACTCTGCTTGGTGGGCCCTTGTCTCCATTACATGATGATTATTGTTCCGTGTCGACTGTTTCCCTCTGCGAAACGTCCCTCCGAGGGGAAACTGATCGAGGAAGGCATCCGACCTCAGCTATTTGTCTTCAGTAGCAGCTTACACGACGAAATCAATCATTGTGCGAAGAAGTTCGAGTACTCGTAGCTTTGACAGAGGCGAGCATGGATGAGTACCAAATAGGGTACTTTCACTCTCACTCATACTCGTACTCGTAGACAACCTGGTACTTTTGACGTTGACTAACTTATTATTCCCTCCCGTCTTTTGCTGCGTCGTCGATCCAAAGGGAACATCCGTGCGACTGCATCCAATCACCATCTCATCACTATCAACACCAACGCCAACAAAAATCTGAATGGCTATATTCTTCCGAACCTGGTTTGACTGCTTCTGCCCGAGGAGACCCGAACCTGTCCGCCGGCATTTGCCTCCAAAGTTCACGGTATAACTCTGTCCTGTCCTTGGGCCCGTAGGTACAGATGAAGTAGTGGAGAATCATCCTTTCACCCTTGCCCTCACCATTATTGCCCTCCGCCGAGCTTTAACCACCTTTCAGTAGCTTCGAATTGGTCCGCGGAGAGCCTGATCTTCTGGTTGAGACTACAAAGTATTGCACACGCGTCCAAACCCCCTGGACGCCTGCTAATTGGCATCGGTGCCTTTGCTACGGTAGAAACGCCATCCAGCCTGCTTGCCGCCGCACAACTCGTTTCGTTTCGTTGCGTTCATTCCTTTAGAGTGCAGGTAGATATGTACATATGTACTGTATATGCTGAAGCATGGGATGCGCAGGGTCGTTTAGGCAGCGTGCGTGCGTGCGGATTGACAGGCAGGGTTCGATTCAACAGATCCCCTTCTCGGGTTCATCACACTAGGCACAGCGCCATCTCTTGACGGGCAACCCATGAGCAAGCCAATTTAATCAGAACCGTAAGCGGCAAAAACGCCTCGACGGATTGAGGTGGGATAGGCACCTAAGGTACGGTAGGCAATCCCCACCCCGCCTTTCTCAACCTTTAGCTGCTTACCTTAGTTCCAGTAGGCTTGGTCGGTCCTGCCCTACTAAGACCGGGGCGAACCGTTCCATCCACCAAAGGAGATTTTCGTGTGACAGCCTGCCTACCTTGCCTATTTGCACCTAACGACAGACGAGCTGGTGGAGGGGTGCAGCCGTTATATATCAAACACATGTAACTCATCGACGTACCTGGCTGATCCCTCTGCCACTGCCAGGCTAATCGTACCCATATATCGTCACCGAGCGCCTCTCTCCTCTCCTCGACAGGTTCGAGTTCAAGAGCGAGTGCGAGTGAGGGCACGATTGCGAATCTCTGTCGTCGGGCTTGTTCTCTCTCTCATATCTTGGTGCACGGAATCTACGTATAGCGTCTGCTGCTCGTACTTGTTCCTTTCAATCACATCGAGGTGCTCTGGCCCACGGTGACCTACCCCCACTCGGTCGGAAGGATGAACCTCTCAAGCTTGGTTCATGGCTCTCGACAACAGAATACACTCCAGCAATCCCGACCTGAACACGGGCTCTCTCTCAACCGAACCCGAGCGCATCAGCCGTACACGGCCAACGCTTCGGCATTGGCAGCCAATCCATATTCGAACAAGCAGCCGGTGCACTGGACATACACTCGTTCACCGCAACCGCCACCTTCGCCTCCGGTGGAGGAAATGAACAGATGCACACTGCCTTCCATCTCGAGTCTGATAGGGTTGACGGACGGCCAACCAGCGCATCAGAATTCTCGTAAGCAGGGTCTGCAACCTGCGCAAGTGCCCCTACTGACAGTCGCCCAGCATCCGAGGTGCCGACAGAACAAGAGCCGCGTAAAATGCGGACTGCGTATACTCAGCAGCCTTCTCCGGTGGAGTACCGGGTGCTGCCTTTCAGTCAAGCCTCCGTGAGCAACCCCAGAGTTCTGCTACCGCCAACCCCTCCGCTGCGAGCGGACTCCGTTTTTGACGGCGCCCAGTCTCCTTCCCCAGACTCGTCACACTCGACCGCCTCCGCCTCAAACCAATACTTCGGTGGCTCCATCAACGATCTGGAGCCTCACCAACAACGGCACCCTCTCCCGTCCCCCATGCAGTCCCACAAACGTCACTCATTACCGTCGGACGATGCGGCCGCTTCACCGTATCCGAGCTCTCCATACGCATCACCACCCGCCATGGGTTCGAGCGGCTCGTATATTTCTCCGACCGAGCCAGCAGCGTCATCGGCTATGTATTACCAGCGAACTCTACCTTCTTCCATCCCGCCGGTGCCTTCTTCCACGCTGGGAATGCCGACCACCCACAGTCCGACCGATCAGTCCAATCCCTGGCAGCATCATCACTATATCTCACCGTCTTCGTCGGCATCATTCCCCCAATCCCAGGATCGCTATATCTGCCAGACCTGCAACAAAGCCTTCTCGAGACCATCCAGTCTCCGGATCCACAGCCATTCACACACGGGCGAGAAACCATTCAAATGTCCACGCGCCGGTTGTGGGAAAGCGTTCAGTGTCCGGAGCAACATGAAGCGGCATGAGAGGGGTTGTCATGGCGGTGGGATTCTGGGTTCGGTTTGAGTTGCGTTTTGCTGGTTGCCCATACGTACACAGAGATGTTTCCGATGATGATCACCCCTTTTATGTCTCAACTCGTTGTGATTTGCCTCTCGTTGCAGATCTGATCACGTCAATACCGGGCACGGACAGGCGAGTCGGATTGATACCCCCCCCTTATATACTTTGATGGTGTCAGGCGCGCGGGCGATTGCATTATGGATGGTTTGGCTCTCGTGGGTTTGGGTGGTTTTATCATCATTTCATGGGCATGTGTTTGCCAAAAATCGGAGGATCACAGAGACTTGCTGTATTTGTTTATAGAGATCTCACGATGGGGAAGACACGGATGGAAGAGAAGGCTGTCAATAAACCAAGAAGAGTCCCGCCAAATCCAACCTTTCCGACTGTATAATTCTCTCGAGTGTATATTGTAAGCCGTCGCTTTCTGTGAGGAGCGCTTATGGTATAGCAAGATATCGCCTGCCGTGAGGCGTCCCAAGACATTCTCTATAGCCGCTGGCCGCCTCTCTTGGCTCGAGTACAGTACCTCATGCCCTTTGATCTCAGGCCAATTTCGCCATGCAGAGGGTGCATTAATATTGGAACCGCATCAAATCTGTAAGTCCGGTCACCGACTTCAAGACTTCGAGTCAGTTGAGATGCAGCCGAAACTCATACGTCCCTGCTGCAGCATGTGCTGCCAACGTCCAAGGGGCGGACTGTCTGCCAACAGCTTGGAGATAGTCCAGGCCGCATGTGCACCGAGCTTGCGTTTCAAACGTTCTTGTCCTACCGTCGAAGACTTCATCTGTGGCTACCCCTACCTTATCTCACAGATGCGGGTAGGCTGACTGAAAAGGAGGGCGATCTCGTTCACCTGTCTACATAGACTTGACAGCTGAACTCAGGCAAGGGCGTAGGGCTAAGTGGAAAGTTTGTACACCACACCACGCTTGTGATCCTGACCTCTCCCTTATGTCACCTTGGTTCTGGAGAATGCATGTGGTGTGGACTGATATCTAAGTCGATCGTTGCAAGAAGCCACGCTATGGATATTCATATTACCACCAGTACGAGTATTAGGAAGGATTGTCCTAGAGCTTTTCTCTAGGTCTATTCACCTGATATTTGAAAGGGAAGATTTGGATTGAGCAGGCAGCGCGAGACGCTCTCGGGTTGTGGTGCATGCCCTAGTGTATATCTTTTGGAGCACCATCTCTGATCGGAGCTCCCACGAAGTTTTGGTGGTAAATGAGCGTTTGTCGACGCCGCTTTTGAATATAAGGTAGTTAGACTACTTACCTCTGCAGTGTTGCCTTGACATGGTAGTATCAAGTGTAGATATCACTGAGGGTGGAAGATTGAGGCTGACATCAGCATACGGCATCCCTAATGGCTGGAGATTATATGGAATGCTGGTGGCGTCTTCGTTCCCAGGGATAGTGTCGGTTGATCGCAACTGCTTTGATATTGATTAAGAGCATTTTTGAAAGTGTTTCCATAATTATCTTCACCACTAAGCCTTGAGTATGGAATCAAGAATGCTGGTTGTCCCAAGAATGCAATGCTAACGTAATCTGTACGACTTTGATCTTCTTCGCAAGGTTTGATTGATTGATTGATTGATTGATTGATTCATAGGTGACTGAGGCTGCCTAGGCTGCCATACACTGCATAACTACAAGCAACTAGCACATACTGATCTCATTCTCATTATCATCTTGCTGTTGTCATCACTGTCATTCCATAAACTAACTAACTAATACAAATTCTGACTTTGTTCTCTGTAGCTCTTCATGTTTCTCTTAATTCTGATGCTTGCTAATCTTCTTTTCTTATAATTTAATGTTAATGTCTCTCTTCAGCTGTCATCAATAAAAAATAAATGTTGCTGTAAACAATTAATTGTCTTTTCTGCAGTCTAAAGTATGTGATTGTTGAATTTTCTATTTCAGACTGCATTTAAGAATTTTTATTGAAAGAAATGAATACTCATGCTATACTATGCTGTCTAGTAAAACCTCTAAACCATGTTGCCTATGGGCATATCCTGATTGAGAGAGTTACAGAAAAAATAGAAAGAATGTTGACTGCAGTCAATGTGAGCAGAGTCTTCACTCAGTCTCTGACATTAATTCTATTCTGCTTCATAGAAGCAGCTAAAACATCACTTCTCAACACTTTCACTCAGTAAGACTGCACCTATTGACTCTCACTAACAACAAACATCAGATGACTAAACACATTGTTAAGAGTTCAACAAATCATTTAAGAGTTTAACTAATCATTAACAGTGAGTTTCATGAATTTAATGAATTACTCAAAGATTTGTCTAAACAGAGACTTAATAAGCTCATTAATAATTATCTCTTGACTGAGTATAAAGTCTATCTGAATCTGATTGTGCTTATGCAGATTGCAGATGTTGTGATAAAAGACATTGATGTGCTTTAATTATTCATATATATGTATGTTCTTAATCAAGATCAAGACAGCTTAATTGTCTTTTTTGAGCTAAATGAATGAAGAAGCTCAATAAGCTTTGTTTTCTTAAATGCTTACACAGTGTGAATTGACTTCAAGATATTTATCTATACTTATGTCTCTTAATATCTGTTCAAGTCAGATCTCAGTCTTCATACACATTGACATAGTCATGTACTCAGCCTCAGTAATTAAGATAACAACAAACTTCTGCTTTTAACTTGTTCACAACACTGATTCATCTTTAAGCATGTAGATGCATTCTAAAATTGATTTTTAATTCTGCTTGTTCAAAGTATAGTTGAAGTCAGAGTATTTAAGCATTGCTTGACTCTCACTAAAGCTGTACATAATGTCAAGATTGATGATTAATCTTATGTACTGCAGTAATTTCTTAAGTGTGTATTCATGATGCTCTGCAGAATTGCTGAGATATTGACTTAATTGATTTAGTGTGAAGACAATGTTTAACTGAGTATGAATTGCTGCATACATTAAGCTTTTAATTGTCTGTTAATACTGTCTTTAATTTATTCTTTGATCAGTTAAGCTGACAAGACAAAGAGCATCATATTCATTGAATGAAATACTGATGATTCTGTGCTTATCAGATTGCATGTGAAGATTCTTTAGTATCTTGTTTACATAGTGAGTCTGATTTAGGTGCAGAATTCTCATTTTGCAGTTATGTATGACTTAAATGTCAAGAATTTTCTGTGTCTTTCTTAAGTTCTTGACTTTAAACACATTCATAAGAGCTTGCTTAAATCAGAGAATATGTAGCAGATTTGCTGAAGTCACAACAATATCATTTACATAAAGAAGCAGCATGATTCTTTTAATGCTGTGAAGAAGAAGACAGAGATCAGTTTTGCTTTAATGAAAACTTAACTTAAGCAGTTTAATGACACATTATTCATATCAGTCTCATGCAGCTTGCTTAAGATCATAAAGACTGTGCAGTATGCACAGAACATGATTAGATGCAATATTGACTTCAGAAGAAAGTGTTATATAGATTGTTTTCTTCAGAAAGAATTCTGTAAAGATGTTATTGACATTTACTTGATGACACTCTAGATTCTTGAGTGCAACAATAGTCAGAAAGACTCACAGAGTGTTAAACTTGATAGTAAGAGTAAAAATGTTTTTATAGTCAACATTATATATCTGTGAGAAGTCTTTTGTTACAAGTCTTGCCTTAAGCTTGTTTAAGAATTCATTGATGTTCAGCTTGAGTTTAAAGACTCATTTGCTGATTATAATGTTGACTCTTCTTAATGACACAGTTTCTTTTCATATTTCATTTATCATCAAGACTGTCAGCTCTGCATAAATGATGTTCTTTTACATTTCTTCTCAGATTGAGTCTCTCACTGCTTCAGCATAGATGACAAACATTAAAATGTCAGATCTGATTACAGAATCTTCTTTGTCTGCAGAGAATGCTGCAAGTGTCAGCATGACTCTTAATATTTTAATTGAGAACTCATCTGCATCTTAATCATTGTTGTTATCATTTCTCTTTCATTTCAGAATCTCAATGCACAGAAAGATTCTGACTTCTTTAAATGTCATCATCTTAACTTAATCAGTGTTGATCTTCTCATTTAACAACTCATCTAGATTGACTGCAGTCAACTTGACCTCATGTTGTTTATCTTAAGACTTGTTAACCTTAATCATGATCAAGTCAGACTGCATCTTACTGTTCTAAGTCATAGATGTCTGATCTGAAGCTGTAATCTTCATAATGATTAACTTCTTTTATGAACATTCAACAGATCTTCTATTCAGAAGAACATTTGATGTCTATTATTGCAGTTTAAGATCAACAGTATCTTTCTTCTTACTTTTAGCAAACTTCACAGTGTGATTCTTGATGATGCACTTGAGATCTAAAGCTTAAAGCTGATACTGCTTTGTGATTTTCTCAACATAGTTCATGAAGACTCTCACTTGTTCTCAATTCATGAACTTATTGCATCTATCTTCAGATAATAACTTGAGATCAATGTAGCTGTAGCACTTACATTCTTATATATAAATGTAATTGATGAATAACTTCACATTAGTGAAAGCTTTCTCAGAAGTTGTCTGCTTGCCATTAATTAAGAAATTAATTGCTGTTCAATTATGAAGATAGATATCTGTCTGTGCTGTCTGCATTCAGAACTTTATTGATAGTTATATCTCTTTAATTATGACACACACTGAGTTCTCCATGATTTAAATGACTCTTTCAGCAACATCATTCTGAATTGACATGTAAAACACTGTATACTGCAGTGTAATGTTAAGAGACTTGCATCAGTCATTTAAAATGAATCTTAACTTCATTTTGTTGTCACTTTGTACAGCAAGAATCTTTGCATCAATCTGAAGTTCAGTCTTCAGTCATCATTCTTACAGTGTCTGTAAGACTTCATTATGTTGCTTTAGCAGTATCATTCATGTCTTTCAGAAATGATTATCTATTATCTTCAGAAAGTACTGATATTCATTAAATAACAAGAATAATGAGTTACATATGTCAATAAAGACAAGAACAAGAATGTTAATCTTTCTTTTGCTTACAGTGTGATCTCACTTATTGATGAACTTAATCAGAACATAAATCTCACATATGATCTCATTGTTCTCAACAATGAGAATTGACTTTTCAAGAATTGTCATCTTGTAAAGATCATGCAACTTCACAGAATTAAGATAAGCAAATTGTTGATGTCAAAGTCTGTAAGTCTTGACCTTTTCATTCAATGATGCAGTGTTGACTTCTGAGAAATTGATTATGTTGTTGTGCAGACTTGTGTCTAAAGTAGTTGTGAGAAAAGCAGTCTTTAAATGTGATGTGTATACTGCAGATATCAAAGCAAATTCATTAAGACTCTTTGCAATATACTTAACTATATAGACTCTGTTTCACTTTGATGCTTCTATTATAGTCTTGCTGTGCTTATCATACATTTAAAGACAGTGTTGATTAAAGCTTTTATGCAGTTTCATTTTGCACATTCACTTTTCTGAGAGAAGATTGATCTCAAGTTCAGACACATAAAGTGTTGAACTCAGTCTTACAGAATTTCTCAACTTAACTTACATGATGATCACTTCACAATAGTGAAAGTATAAATGTTCTTTCTTAACTCTAATTTGTTGACATCTCATTTGTATAAGAAAGTCACTGAAGAGTTGAAGTTGATCAGTTATGTATAAGAAGAATTCAGAATCTGCAATTCATTCAGATTTAAACATCTTACTGACAGTCTTCTTAAACAGAACAGCAATTTCATTGCTGACTTTCTCTTTCTTATTAGATTCAGAGAAGAAGTCATCATCATTACTGTCACTAACTTTTACATCAAAGACTCTGTATCTCTTTTCTTTATCTTTATAGACTGACTTCT
>JAABUJ010001082.1_pt1 | contig 42835 bp, 31 predicted proteins | sample 5559131 | NCBI WGS metagenome assembly JAABUJ01 (sample SAMN10711875, study PRJNA513366) | rock metagenome | isolation source: Antarctica rocks | place: Antarctica: Victoria Land, Mt New Zealand nord | collected 2016-01-07 | reverse complement strand
GCGCCCCGTGGTCATGACGCCGACGGCGCCGCCGCCCTGCCCGAAGACCGCGGGCAGAGCGCGCTCTTGCACCGCTAGCGGATCGCGATTGCGGTCCGAGAGCGTGATGCGATAGGTCGGCTGCCCCGTGCTGCCGGCCTCCTGGTCCACCGTCAGGTGGTGCCAGTCGGTGTAGGCGAAGCCGGCCGGAAGTGGGGACACCTGCTCGCCGCTGGGCTGGCCGTTGTTGTACAGCGTCGTGACCAGCGCGTTCTGTGCCGGGTCGACGAAGACGACCAGGAAGCGATCGCCTCCGGTCGCCGACGACCCCTGTTGGTACGACACGACGCAGCCGTAGCGCCCGGTCGAGCGGGCATGCAAGCGCAGATCACACTCGGCGCGGTAGCCCGCGGGGGCCGACGCCGCGCTGACGGCGAGTCCCTGTGCGGTGGCGTAGCCGCCGGTCGTACATGTGCCTGGCTGGATGCCGAATGTGCCCTGCACGGCGACGAAGGTGGTACTGGTCGCAAACGGGGGCGCGCCACAGGCGCCCGCGTTGAAATTGGCGCCGAAAAGTGGGGTCGTCACAGGCGCCGCCATGGGTCCATCGGACGGACCGGCGCCGCCGTTGACCACCGGCCAGCCATCGGGTGTCCAGTCGAGCCGGTCGATTAACAACTGGCGGTAGGTGATCAGCAAGCTCGGGTCGAGGCCGGGCACGTACCCTTGCGCGTTGTTGACGCCGTGATACACGATCCACTGATGACCGGAGAGGTCGGTGATCAGCGCGTTATGCCCGACGCCGTGCCAGCTGTTGCCGGTCTGCTTGAGCGTGGGATATCCGCCGCCTTCGGCCCCCTGGTTGTCGTTCGGCGCGGTACCCGGCCGGAGCATCGGGTAGCTGTTCTGGTCGACGAACGGTCCCATAGGCGACGTGGCGCGGCTGACCACAACGCTGTAGGCCGTGGCGGGACCGGCGCAGCAATTCGCGGTCGAGGAAAAGTTATAGTAGTAGGCGTGTCCATTGACGTCGTGGCGCTCGACGTACGTCCCTTCGTAGCGATCCCAGTGCCCGATTTGTACGGGCGTGCTCTTGGGGTCGAGCTTCAGACCGTTCGGCAATAGCTTTTGCACGAGCGTGCCGCCGAAGTAGCTGCCCCAGTACAGGTATTTCTGACCGTCTTGATCCGTGAACTCGGCCGGGTCGATGGTGTCGAAGTAGCGCCCATCGCTATTCTGGCGCGGGGGCACGACAGGGCTCCCCTTGTCTGTCCATGGTCCGGTCATCGTGTCAGCAGTAGCGACGCCGATCGCGCTGCCGCCGCCGTACAGTGACGTCGTGGCCGTCGTGTTGTAGTACATGTAGTACTTGTGGTTGTAGTACTGCAGGTCGGGCGCAAAGAGGAGGCCGTTACCGGTCCAGGCCGGCTTGGTCGCTGGCGTGAACGTGTCGGTGACATAGCTCCAATGCACGAGATCGGTCGAGCGAAAGATGGGCAGGATATGATAGACGCCGCCCGGCCAGTAGTCCGAGGTGGCGGCGAGATAGTAGTAGCCGTCGAGCGCCTTGATATCCGCCGGGTCTGGTGTCGTCGTGGTGATCACCGGGTTGGTATAGGTCGCGGGGGCTGTCGCCGCCGTGCGCGTCAGGGGCGAGGCCGCGCGCGCCACGGTCGGAGCAACCGCTACGGAGACCATCAAGAGCGCCGCCAGCAGGCCGTACCAGCGCGTGACCATTCGTCGTCGGGATATGGTGTGAGGCTGCGGTAACATCGTCGACTCCTTCGTCAGGATACTCTTCGATAGGGGCTTTGTGCGCGCGGTTCGTACGCTGCTTAGGCGTCGCCGCCATCGGCCGCGTCCATGGTCATACCGGCAAAGGGCGTGACTCCGCGGGATTCCTGTATCTGCCTGATCACATCCCCCGGCATCGCGGCGGTCGCTTGCCGCGTGACCGCGCTGATAGCGGCGGGGTCGAGCTTCGACTCACGGTCCGCCGTCAGCAAACCGTTCGTTTCCTGCTGTGTATCGGTCAGCTGGGTGTAGCAGAAGCCGGCAATGGCCGGGCTATCCAAAATGGCCTCGACAAGCTCGCGGTACGTAGCCAGGAACTGTGCTTGACTAGTGACCGTGGCGTAGCCAAACCACGGCTCGTCCTCGCCCGGCTTGTAACTGAGCCCTCCGAATTCAGTGATCATGATCGGCTCGCCGGTGCGGCGATAGCCCGGCAGCGTAACGGCGTGCTGTTGCGGCTGCACCTCGCGCAGCGTCCGCTCCGCGGCCTCGACGCTGCCGTAGCGCTCGCGCAGCGCCGCCGCGTCGCAAGCGTAGTCGTGGATGCCGTAGATATCCCCGACGAGGTGCTCCCAGCCGTCGTTGCCGATGGCTGGACGCGTCGGGTCCAGCGTTTTGGTCAAGTAGTAGAGGCCCTGTACGTAGGTGCGTTGCGCCGGATCACCCGCTAGATTGGGCACGCCCCAACTCTCGTTGAGCGGGACCCAGGCCACGATGCACGGATGGTTGTAGTCGCGCTCAAGCACGTCCAGCCACTCACGCGTCAGGCGTGTGACAGCCGTTTGCGAGAACACATACGCGTTGGCCATTTCGCCCCACACCACCAAGCCCAGGCGGTCACACCAATAGAGGAAACGCGGGTCCTCGACCTTCTGGTGGACGCGCACCCCGTTGAAGCCGAGTTCCTTGGCTACTTCGACCTCGCGGCACAGAGCTTCGTCGCTTGGCGCGGCTAGGTGCGACGCGGGCCAGTAGCCCTGTTCCAGGGCCATACGCAGGTAGTAGGGGCGGCCGTTGAGCAGGAAGCGGCCGTTGGCGACGCCCACCGAGCGCAACCCCACGTAGCTGCGCGCCTCGTCCACGATCCCATCGTCATCGAGGACGGTGATCGTCGCGTCGACGAGATTGGGCGTTTCCGGTGTCCACAGCACGCGCTCACCGCTCATACGCATCGCGCCGGGGTCGAGCGCGATGTCGCGCTGTAGGCTCGTGCCCTGTACGAGATAGGTATCGTCGGCCAACACTTGCGCGTGGAGTTGTAGCCGCACGCGCACTCGCAGCGGCGAGCGCAGCGGCGCGTCTCCCGGCCGCGAGAGAGTCACGACCAGTCCAAGCAAACCACGGTCGAGGTCGGGCGTCCAGCGCAGCTTGGTGATGTGGACCGGGGCGACGGGCTCCAGCCAGACGGGCTGCCAGATGCCGGTGGTGCGGTCGTACCAAATCTTGTGCGGCTTCTCCTGCCAGTCCTGCTTGCCGCGCGGTTGCGCCAGGTCCTCGGGCGCGTCCTCGGCGCGGATCACCACAATCTGGGTGCCATCGGGGCGCAGCGCGGGCGTGATGTCCGCGCTGAACGGGGTCTGGCCGCCTTCATGCGTGGCGACGAGACGGCCGTTGACCCACACCTGCGCGCGGTAATCGACGGCGCCGCAGTGCAGCAGCAGGCGCTCACCTCCATTGGCGCGCGGGTCGTCAAAGGCGCGGCGGTACCACACGATCGGATGGAAAGAGGTGTCGCCGACGCCGCTGGCGGACGATTCCGGCGGGAAGGGCACGCGGATGGTTCGGATATAGGGCTCGGCACGCTCCGGCCAGCCCTCGTCGATGCCCTGGCCCGCGTCATCGTAGGCAAAGCCCCACTCACCGCCAAGGTCGGTCCAGCGCGCACGGGTCAGCTGTGGACGCGGATGAGTCACGGACTTATCAGTGTGCTCAGGCACAATCGTCTCCATACTCTAGTAGTCTGTCAAGCGAACCGTTCTCCGACCAGCGCTCCTCTCTCCTCTGCCCAGGTGTTAGATCAACACGCCTGCCCGGTGCTCTCGTTAAACGAGGTATAGCCCCTCGGACCGCTCCCGAAGTTCGGCGTTCCATCAGAGTTCCAGGTTTGCGGTTGAGCGAAGATTTTGCGGTCGCCCCACCCGTTGGTTGTCGATGTTTTGGCATGGTAGACAAACCAGTTCCCGCCATAGGTCCCTGGGACAGGCAGCGAGTCGCCTCCCGGCCCGTACACACCGCCTCCAGAGCTGAAGACGGGACCGCGCTTCGTATATGACGTGTAGACGGTCATGTCGCCGCCGTTGTACACGAGCTCGCCCAGGGCGTAGGAGGTGGTCCAGCTCGCATTCGCGTTATACAGAATGGTCAGCTTGTTATTCGGTCCGATGAACGCCTCCGGGCCTTCCTCGATGGCCTGAACCGACGTTTCCCACGGTTGATCTGGATTGGCAATGAGGCGGCGGTAGTCTTGGTCTATGTGCAAGGGATCGCTCATGTGCGCGATATAAATCTGCTGGGGCGGCGCCCCGCCGTTCCCGGTCGGCGTGCCGGACCACAGCATCCACCAGCTGCCATTGTAATGGAACACGGTTGGGTCAATGGCCCACTGATTGGTGGAGTCCTCCACCTTGCCATAGAACGACCACGCTCCAAGCGGGTTACTCGTGTTTGCCGTGATCGCAAAGATGCGATGCGTGTTGTTGGTCGCGGGGTCGCCGCCTTCGTTCGTGGCGGCGGCGAAGTAGATAATCCACTGACCGTTCAGATCCTCTATCTCGGGCGCCCAGATCTCAGCGCTATGATCGGTGCCAGTGGGCGCCGTCCATACTGTGTGTGGTGGGGCGCCATTCAGGGCGCCAAGCGTCGACGCGGCGCGCAGGTTGACACTGCGGTTGCCATCCGACTGGACGAGGTAATACAGGCCGTTAGCGTACCAGATCGATGGATCGGCGCCCCCGGAAACGATCGGATTCTGGAGCGAGCACGCCGCGCGCGCATGTTGGACCGGGCCGATGCCCGGGGATAGGCTCAACAGAGCCAAGCCGGCGGCAAGCGTACCGCGTGCAAGAAGGCCTAGGCGGCCACGCAACCACTGTCTATCCATCGACCCTTCCTTTCTCACTTCTCACTCACCTATCACCGCGCATTTTACAACGTTGTAAAGAACGGGGCAATTGACGGACTACTAAATACGCTAGCACGACCCGCAGCGCTACCCTTTGAGCCCGCTCATCGCGAATCCCTCGATGATACGGCGCTGGAAGATGAAGTAGAAAATCAGAATGGGCACAGAGCCCAGTACGCCGGCCGCCATGCCGACGCCCGGCCCGGGCGTCCCATAGTACTCCTGGTTCAATAGAGCGAGGCTCATGGACAGGGTGTACATCTGCTGATCGGAGAGGGCAATGAGCGGCCAAAACACGTCGTTCCAAATGCCCAGAAAGGTGATGACCGCGACGGCCACGAGCGCCGAGGTCGAGTTGGGCAGAATGATGCGCCAGAGCACCGAGAATTTGCTGCAACCGTCGACGATGGCCGCTTCCTCTAACTCACGGGGGAACGACAAGAAGAATTGGCGCAGCAAGAACGTGCCGAAGACGCTGGCCAGCGGGGGCAGGATGATGGCCCAATACGTGTTGAGCAGGTGGAAGTTGCGCATCATCAGATAGATCGGCAACAGTGTGGCCTGGAAAGGCACCATCAGCGTCGAGAGGCAGATGTAGAACAGTACGTTCCGTCCGGGGAAGCGCAGGCGCGCGAAGCCATAGGCCGTGACCGTGGAGATAGCCAACACCAACAAGGTTGAAACACCGGTGATGACGATCGAGTTGAGATACCAGCGCCCGATGAAGACGTCGGGCGCGTTCAGGATGTACTTGTAGTTCTCGAGCGACCAGGCGCGCGGCCACGGCAGCAGCGGCCAATTATCGATCAACGACTCCGGCGTGAACGACATCGCCACCATATAGGCGAGGGGCAAGAGCACCAGGATGCAGAGCACAGCCGTGAGCGCCCACACCACGAGCTGTCCGCGACGCACGCGTCCCCGCGTCCGCGTCGCCGTCCGGCCAACGTTCGTCGTCGCGATCACGCGCGCCATTAGCTCACCTCCGTTCCGCGACCCAGCACAGCAAACTGGACCGCCGTAATAAGCGCCATGATCAGCGCCAGCGTCACCGCGATGGAGGCGCCATAGCCGTACTGGAAGTGGCGCCACACCGTGTCATAGAGGAACATCAGGATCGTGCGCGACGAATCGCCGGGACCGCCGCCCGTGATGAAAGCCGGCTGCCCAAAGACCTGAAACTGCGCGATGATCTGTGTAACCAGCACGAAGAGCAGCGTTGGGCGCAGCAGGGGCAGCGTGATCGACCGGAAGCGCCGCCACGCGTTCGCGCCATCGATGCTGGCGGCCTCGTACAACGTGGCGTCGATGTTGAGCAGGCCGGCCAGGAGAATGATCATGGGGACGCCGAAGTTCCACCACACCGTCGCCAGCGAGAGCGAGGGGATGGCCCATCCGGCGTCCGACGTCCACGGAAGCTTGCCAATGCCCACGAGACCCACGAGAAAGTTGAGGGCGCCGGCGTCGGGGGCCAGCAGCCATTGCCAGATGATGGCGGTGACCGCGACCGAGAGGATAGCCGGCGCGAAGAACACGGTACGCAGCAGCGTCTGCCCGCGCGCGATCGAGCGCAGCAGCAGCGCCGCGCCCAGGGCCACCAGGGTGACGCCGATGACGGTCAGGACGACGAATTCGACCGTGTTGAACAGGACGGTGAGCCAGAGCGGGTCCGTCCATAAATCCGCATAATTCTTCAGTCCGATAAATGGCGGGTTCTTGTCGAAGAGCTGGCGGTTGAAGAAACTCATGTAGACGGTATAGGCGAGCGGGCCGCCGGCGAGGACCAAAAATATGATGAAATAGGGCGCCACGAACAGATAGTTGGGCAAGACCCGCCACCATGCCCCTTGTGGCCGCCGCCGACTCACGGCTCCGGACCGCGCCGTGGGCGCCGCCTTTACGGACATCCTGTGCTCCCTTCTCCCGCCGGATAGACGAATCACTACAGTGCCGCGCCGGATGCGAGCAGCGCGGCGACACGGCCGGAGAAAACACTTTCCCGGCCGTGTCGCCGCGCCATGCCATGCGTTAGGCGCGCGTGAGCGCCCGCGATACGACGGACTGCGCCGCGCTGATGGCGCCGGAAACGGACTTGGTGCCGTTCAAGAGCGCCGTGAACTGCGGATCGTACCCGTCCTGCACGTCGAAGAACACCTTGCTCGGCTGCTCGATACGGCCAATCTCGGCGAGCTCGGGCGCGTAGGTGCTCTGCGGGAACAGGCTCGTCACGGCCAGGCTCCTGCGCTGGGATGTGCGCGCGGGAATGTGCCCCGCGCCCGTGGTCCACTCCACACCCCTGCTGGAAAGGAAGCGCATGAAGGTGTAGACAGCGTCCTTCTTCTCGCTGGGCAGGCTGGCCGGGGCGGCGATGACGTGTCCCGACATCCAGGCCACCTGGTCGGCGCCGAACTTGGGCATGAAGACTGACTTGACGCTCACGTTCTTGTGCGCCGGGAACCAGTTGCGCATCCAGTCGCCGTCCGGCACCATCGCCACCTGGTTCTTGGAGTAGGCGCTGTCCCACACGCCAATGGTGCCGTACGCCGCCGGCTTGGACACAGCATGGTACTTGAAGATGAGGTCGCTCCAGTACTGGAAGGCGCTGCGCACCATCGGCGTGTTGAACGTGGCCGTCTTGCCGTCGGCGCTCAAGGTGTTTCCGCCGAAGCTCCAGATGGTCTGGAGGAGCGTGGGAAGTTCCCAACTCGTGGCCAAGCCGTAGACCTTCACCTTGCTACCGTTAAAGTTCTTGCTCAGCCCGTTGTTGCCGCTGCTGTCGATGGTCAGCTTACGCGCCCACTGCGCCAACTCCTCGCCGCTGCTCGGCGTGCGCAGCGGCAGGCCGGCCGCCTGGAGCAGCTTGGGGTTCAGGTAGAAGCCCCAGCCGTGCATGTCGAGCGGCATGCCGTAGATCGAACCCTGGTACTTGACGTATTTCATGGGCTGCGCCGCGAAGTCGCTCTCGGGTAAGCTGGGGCCGAAGAGATCGTCGATCTTGGCAAAGAGGCCGTTGGCCTGGAAATAGAGCATCTCCTGGACGTGCGTCGTGAACACCTCGGGCGCGGTCCCGCCCGTCAGGGCCGGCAGCAACTTGCTGTAGAACTGCGGCCAGGTGCCGATGATCTGCATCTTGACCTGGATGCTGGGGTGCGCCTTGTTGAACTGGTTGACGATGGCCTGCATCGTCTGGCCGTCGGGGCCGGCGAGGCCGGTCAGGAAGTTGAGGGTGGTGGCGCTGCGCGCGCTGCTCGCTAGCACCGTTGGAGCGCCGGGGATCTGCGCGAGGGCCCCAGCGGCGGCGACACCCGCGGCTACTTTGCCACCGGTTTTAAGCAGGTCGCGCCGCGAGATAGGAGTAAACGCCTTCGAATCTTCCACAAAACACCTCCAAGAGGTAATAAAGATGACCCGGCCGTTTCTTACAACGTTGGAAAGGCCGTATAATCAGCGTAGCACGCGTATCAAAACTTTGTCAAATCACAGTGGATGAGTGGATGAGCGTAGGTTTCTTACGGAGACTCCACCGTGAGACGCAGGGTAAGCGGCGCCGGGATACGGCCGACGGTCTCTCCGTAGAGCGAGAGTCCGCTGGCGTGGGCGGAGGGGACGCTGAAGCGTAGCGCGAGGCCATCGTGCGCCCCTGCCCCTGTACCCGCGGTGTCCGTATTCTGTCGTAGCAGCGTCGCTATAGCGGCCAGGGTAGTGTTGCCGGGACCTAGCGTGGTCGTGATCGGATACCCGTACTCACCCCAATGGTAGTTGGTGAGCAGCGAGAGAATACCCCGCGTATCAGATGGGTCGTCGGGCAGCGTACGGGCCAGGATCGGATGTCCGTCCAGCGCGATGTCGAGATCGCTCGCTTGGGGTTGACCGTCGGTTTGTGGCGCCGACTCATCCAGACTGGACGTACGCCGTTGCGCCCCAGCCTCCCCTATGAACGCGAGGCCGACGAGCCGGCCACGCCGTAGGAGTAGCCGCGCCGCGGGTGGCACGGCCAACCGATAGTCGAGATAGCCGCTCCCACCGCCCCAAGCGGCCTGACCGCCCGCCTCGCGGATCGGTCCGGTGTTCGAGAACGAACCCTTGACGAACTGACCCGGCTCGAACGTCCACGTCAATGTGGTCAACCGCGGCCGGCTGCTCCGCGGCGGAGCCGGCATCGTCAAGCCGGGTGTGACATGCGGAGCCACGACCAGCGCGACGGCGTTGCGGGCCAAGACGCCTGGCGCCGTGGCGCCCATCCCTTGCAGCCAAAAGGCCACATCGCCGGCAAAGGCCGCGCTTGGCGCGCGCACTGTCACGGTCGTCAGCGCGGAGATAGGTTCCGGCCCGATGGTTACGACGCGCGTGAAGGTCGGCCCGATCCGCCACGCTCCGGACCCATCATAACCAGCCATGCGCCAGTGCAGCACGGCGCGGCCCCGCCGCGACCCCGGCGCCGCGAAATGGCTGAAGACGACAGGCAGGTCGACCGATTGGGCGGGATCGACCGGCATGATAGGCGGCCGGCTGATGGCCAGGTAGTCCGCCGTGTTGACGGTGCGCGGCGTCTCCGTGTCGGTCATATCGGGGTACAGGCCCGGCGGGGCGTAGCCGAAGTCGCGGGCGATCCGATCGTAACGCATCAGACCGTTGTGCTCCCATTCCACGTCGGAATACTGCGTATAGATATAGCCCGCGACGTACGGGTGCAGGCGCAGATCGTTGGTCAGCCAGCGGAAAGGCGCCGCGTTGTCGCGAAAACCATCGGGCTTCGCATCAGATGTATTGGGCCAATCACCCGTCCAAGGGCCGGCGGCATATTCGCTCATGATCACCGGCTGATCCGCGTAACTATAGGGCGGGACAAAGCCGTCGTGATCTCCGCTGATACAGCGGCAGAGAACCGACGATCCCCGGAAGAGTTGGTCGTAGAGGTTGTCCAAGAACAGGCGCCAGGAGCCGAAGTCGGCCAGGTATTGGTGAACGTCGAATAGGTCGGTGCGGGTGTGCGACCAACCGGACTGGTCGATCACCAGGCGCGTCGGGTCGCGCCGTTTCACCTCCGCGTAGACGCCGGCCAACCAGCGCGCGCGGTCGGGCGCCGCGCGCAAGTCGCCGGTTCCCCACTCCTCATTCATGAGGCCCCATATGATCGTGGCGGGATGATTGTAGTCGCGATCCATCATGCCGTGCAACGTGCCGAGCCAGTGATCGACGGCGGCCGGGGTGTAGGACGCGCCGCCTTCGGCGAAGTCCGGCGGCTCCTCCCAGATGAGCATCCCCAGGCGGTCGGCCCAGTAGAGTAGGCGCGGGTCGGGGACTTTGATATGGATGCGCAACAGATTGAGCCCCAAACGTTTCGCGCGCAGGATATCGTCGCGCAGAAAGGCGTCGCTTGGCGCGGTGTAGACGCCCTGGGGATTGAAGTCTTGATCGAGCGCGCCCATGAGATAGAGCGGACGGCCATTCAGAAACACGTACGGATAACGCTGCCCGCGCACCGTGATGTGACCGACCGAGACGGTGCGCAAGCCGGTGTAGGTATGCACGATATCCGGCGTCACTGCCGTCCCCCCTATCGGGCCGGGAGCCAGGGTGGCCGTTAGCCCGTAGAGCCAGGGGTGCGTCGTATCCCAGAGCAAGGGGTGCGGGACGCGCATCTCCATCGTCGCGGACCGGGCGCCGCCGGCCAGGGCGATAGTCCGCGTCAATAGGGGGCGTCCATGTGGGTCGGTCAGCGCGAGCGTGAGCCGCGCCGCGCTGAACCGGGCGCCCCCGAATGTGGCGGCGACGCCAATGCTGTCGCCGGTCGCCGCGATGTGTGGGGTGACGCGCAACGTGGCGACCGACGCGCGGCCGGCGGCTTCCAACCACACGCTCTGCCACAGGCCGCCCGACCGCGTATACCAGAAGCCGCCCTGCTTCCCATGCGGATAGCCCGCCAGGTTGGCCGGCTGCGTGACCTCGACGACAAGGGTATTATCGGCTCCTCGTCGCGCCAAGTCGGTGGCGTCAAGCGCGAAGGGGAGATAACCGCCGTCGTGCGCCCCGGCGAAACGGCCATTGATCCACACGCGCGCGGATTGCTCGGCGGCGCCAAAATTAAGCATGACACGATCGCCGTGTGGGAACGTCGATGGTACACGAAAATGGCGAGCATACCACACCGTGCCCTGATACAGCGCGAGCGGACCGTTCACTACGGTTGGCGACGCGTCAGCGCCCTGGCCGAAAGCGGCCAGGCTCTGCCACGGGAACGGCACGATGACGCGTCCGGCGAAATGGTGGGGCGCGCCCGGCGTGTCGAATAGATACCAGTGATTGGCTTGCCCGACACCGGTGGGATCGAGGTCGAACGCCCACACACCGTTGAGGGTCAGCCAATGGCCGCGTTCCAGGTCGGGACGGGGATATACGGGACGCGGGATCACATGTATGACACTGGCGGGAAGCGGCGGGATCTCCGCGCCCACACGCGCGGTAGCGAGGGGGCGCGCGGGTGGCGCGACGCTCAATACCAGGAGCGCGATGGCTCCAAGCCAGGCGAGCCGCCGCGGACGCCGCGGACCGCGCCCGCGCAACCACCAGGAGAACAAACGTTGTATCGTCCGCATCATCAACCCTTTCGACGCTCCACCGCGCGCACCCCTAGTCTTGCCCCCGCGAACAGTTCACGAATTTTACGCGGGGGAGGACTCACCCTTTAACGCCGGAGAGCTTGACACCCTCGACGATGTAGCGCTGCAGGATCAGGAAGATGACCACCACGGGCAGGATCGCCACCAGCGCGCCCATAAAAACTTCGTGCAGGATGATCGTCTGCGAGGCGATGAAGGATGAAACATCGACCTGTACCGCCCACATGCTGGTGCTCTGTCCGACCACTAGCGGCCAGGTGAAGCTGTTCCAGCTGTTGATGAAAGCGAGCACGCCCAACGCCATGATCATGCCGATCGAGTTGGGGATGGCGATGCGGCGGTAGATACCGAAATAGCCCAGGCCGTCGACGCGCCCCGCCTCCTCCACCTCCGCTGGAAAATCAAGGTAGAACTGGCGGAACATGAAGGCGGCAAACGCGCTGAAGAGTCCCGGCGCGATCAGCCCTTGCAGCGTGTTGACCCAACCCAGACTGGAGACGACCAAATAGAGCGGAATGAAGGTGACGGCGCTGGGGATCATCAGGGTGCCCAGCACGAGTAGGAACACGACGTTGCTGTAGCGGAAGGGGATGCGCGCCAGCGCGTAGCCGGCCATCGACGCGAAGACCATCTGGCAGATGACCTGCGTGACGGCCATGATCGCGGAGATGCGCAGGCCGCTCAGGATCGGCACATCGGGATTACTGAACAGCTCCGAGATGTTCCCAAACTGCGGCGAGGTCGGCAGGATCTGGTAGCTCGGCGACGTGATATCCATATCCGTCATAAAGGCGTTGCGCACCATGACATAGAAGGGTATCAAGAAAACAATCGACAGGACGATGAGGAAACCGTACAACAGGACGCCGCGCGTGGTGATGCGCGGGCGTCGCCCCCGCTGTCGTTCCCGTCTCTTCACCCCGATCGGGGCGGCGCTCACGGCCATAACTAAACCTCCTTGGATAGAGCGTCAGCTCGGTAGAGACTATGACCCTGAGCGGCCGAGGCCGAACAAACGGAGTTGCACGAAGGTGAAGGCGATGATGAGGAAGGCGACGATGAACGCGCCCGCGCTGCCGACGCCGTAGTTCTGTCCCCCGATCGCGACGTTGTAGAGGTATAACAGGGGCGGCCGGACATTCGGATCGGGGCTGGAGATGCTGCCGCTGAGATTGTAGAACTCGTCGAAGGCCTGGAACGCGTTCAAGATCAACAGCACCCCGACGAAGATAGACGTGTTGCGCAGCAGCGGGAACGTAATGTGGCGAAAGGTCGTCCAACCGGCTTCGGCCCCATCGACGCGCGCCGCTTCGTACAGGTGGCGCGGGATCTCCTGCAGGCCGGCCAGGAAGATAATCATGTAGAACCCGATCTGCAGCCACAGCCGTACCGTGATCAGCACGACCCAAAGCCAGGGCGCGCCGAAGGTGAAGGGGATCGGATCGACCGGATGAATCGGCCCCCAGTTGGGGAGATTGACCAGGACCGTGTTGATGATACCGTAGCGCACCCCGCTGAAGAGGCTTAGTTTCCAGATCAGCGACGCCACCACGTACGAGCACGCGGTGGGCAGGAAGAAAACGGAGCGGAAGAATGCCTTGCCGTGGGCGACGCTGTCAACGAGGAGCGCCACCCCCAAAGAGGCCGCGAACGTCACGGGCACGATAAAAATCGCGAATATCACGCCTGTTTTGAGCGACAACAGGAAGGCGCTGTCCGAGAGGACCGTGGCGTAATTAGCCAGCCCGACCCAGTGACCCACGCTCACCGTCCCATGCGCGTCACTCAGGCTGACCAGGAAGCCCCAGACGATCGGCACGACCGTGAAAACCAGCAGCCCGATGAGGAGCGGCGCCATAAAGGCAAAAAAGGTCAGGGTGGTGGTCCACTCGCGGCGGCGCCGCCCCCGTGTTTTGGTCGCGGGTACGGCTCGCGCCACTCCGCCTGGTGTGCTCATGCTGCTGTCCCCTCTGGCTTGTTAGATACTAGTCATCCATGTGTGAGGGATGGAGAAGGGGAAGGGCGCCGCCGCCCCTCCCCCTCGATCGATGCGACGGGGGGCTACCCGCGTCGAGCGGCCTACTTGAGCTCGGAGTTGAGCGCGGTCTGCGCCTTCTGGGCGGCCTGGTGTACGATGGACGACACCGAACTGTTGGATTTGACCACATTGGTCGCCGCGTCGATGAGCGGCTGGCTGACACTGGGGTCGTTGTAGAGGACGGGGCCATAGTGGGCGTACTTATTTAGCGCCTGCACCGCGACCGCCGCCTGACCGCTCCTGAGCTTGGGAGCGTCGGAGACGGCCGAGTTGCGCGGCGGGATGTGGAAGCCGTAGCTCGTATTGAAGTCGATCTGGTCCTTGGTGTTCTGGAGCCACACCCACTTCACGTAGTCCAACGCCTGCTTGAGGTGCTGGCTCTTGCCGTTGACGTACTCGTTCCAGCCGCCGAGGAAGGTGGCGGGTTTGCCCGCGGAATCAAGCGCCGGCCACGCCATGTAGCCAAAGTCGTCGCCGACGGCCTTGCGAATCAGCGGCATAGCCCAAAGGCCAGTGTACTGCATGGCCGCGAGACCCTGCGTGAAGGCCGAGGGATCCCACCAGTCGACGGGCGCGCCGAGCAGTAGCACGCCGGATTTGTTGAGTGTACGCAGATCCTGCAGCGCCGCGATCGTACGCGCGTTGTCGTAGCCGATCTTGTTGCCGCTCATGAAGTCGGTTCCAGCCGACCACTCCAGGATGCCGGCGCCGACCGCGGTGGCGCCGCCGTCGTTGCCGATGAAGAGGCCCTTGACGCCGCCGGTGTTGAGCTTCTTGGCGTCCGTCAACAATTCACTGAAATTCTTGGGCTCGCTGGTGATGCCCGCCTTCTTGAACAGACTCTTGCGGTAGTAGACGCCGCCGGTATCGATGACCATACTTACGCAGTAGGTGTGGCCCTGGTAGGTGCACTGGCCGATCGCGTTCTGGTTGAAGTCTTTGCGCACCGCGGGCGTGTAGAGGCTATCCAACGGGTAGACCTGCTTGGTCTTGATGGCTGTCAGCGATACGCCGCCGTTCTCGTATACGTCGGGGCCGTTGTTGCTCAACAACGCCGGATTGAGCTTGAGCGGATACGCGCCCTGACCCACCACCCAGGTAAGGTTGATGTGCACGCCGGGGTGGCTCTGCATGTATTGGTTGGCGTAATTCTCCACTGCCTGATGGGTACCCGCCTCACCATAGGCGTGGTACCACACGTTCAGGGTAACATCGGTCGCATGAACCTTGGCCGCGGCGTGTCCGCTCTGGCTCTGCGGCAGCACCAGTAGGCTACCCAGACCGAGCGCCAACGTCGCGCGCTTGATCGAACTCCGCATGATAGACCCCTCATCCCTTTCGACCGACTGTCGGCGCATCTCCGGCTCTCATCACGCGAGCGCGGCGCCGTTTCGTCGTGTCGTTCCGACTACTGCTATACTGCAAAAAATACATTCGTGCGATGAAGAAGACCGCATTGTCCTAACTGTCATCCCGCGACGCCCTGTGTCGTGTGTCACACGCCGCATCGTGGACTGCCCTTCAGTCCTCGCGCTATCAACCACCCCCCTTCCAGGTGTCCTATTATATGCTCCGCGGCCGAGCGAAAATCTCCTCGCGACGGGCGGCGCCTCATCAGAAAGCGTGTTACCAGGTATAGCACATTGTAGCGCGCTGGTCAACTTTCTAACGTTGCAAACCAGGGCCTGTGAAAAGTCGGCGGGGCCCATTGGGAGCGCGGGCGTCTCGCCCGTCCCGGCGTTCGGGCGAGACGCCCGCGCTCCCAGGACTTTTCACGAGCCCTCCGTTGCAAACTGAGGCCGCTGCCCTATAGACGCGACACGTCGAGCACGGTCACGCTGCCGTCGATGGGTGGCGGCCGCCGCCGTGGCGGAGGAACGAGTGACACGCGCCGCGACAGCCAGCGCTGCGCCGGCGCCCACCAGCCCTCCGGCGCGGCGCCGCCGACCGGGCCGCCGTCCGACCAACGCGCCGTGTAGTTGACGACGAAAGCATGTCCCGTCCGCGCGTCGACGGCCATGTCGATGGGGAAGACACCCACCGGCACGACGCGGCCGGCCACGCCGTTGTGCGCGTCGAGCACGCTCACGCTGCCACGCCCCGTCGTGTCGCCCATGCTATCGGTGTGACCAACGCTGCCGATCAGCACGGCTCCGCTCCCGGTCGACGCGACAGCGGGCCAGGGTGAATAGCCCTGTACGACCGTACGCAGCAACACGCCGCTACGCGCGTCGAGCACGACGGCGCGCCCCACGGCGCCGGCCGGGCCGGCCACGACGACGTGGCCTGTCCGCGCGTCTACGATCGGACGGTAGCCGTCAGCGCCTATGGCGACCGTGCGCAGCAACGCGCCGCTACGCGCATCGAGGACGCTTACCGTCCGGTCGTGCGGGTTCGTCACAAAGACGCGTCCGGTCTGTTCGTCTACCGCGGCCTGCCCCCAGGGCGCGGATCCTACCCGCGTCGCGCGCAGCATCGTCCCGTCGCGCGCGTCGAGCACGTCGACGTGCCCACTGTTGCAGCGCACGAACACCCGATTGGTCCGCGCATCCACGACAGCGACCGAGGGGAGCACGCCCACCGCGACCGTGCGTACAGCGGCGCCCGTCGCGGCGTCGAGGACGCTCACCGTGTTGTCCGAGCGATTGGGCACGAAGACGCGCCCGGTCCGCGCGTCCACCGCCAGCCACTGCGGGGACGTCCCCACCATGACAGTGCGCACGAGGCCGCCGGTCCGGGCGTCGAGGACACTGACCGTCGCGTCGCCGTTGTTGGCCACGAAGACACGCCGTGTGCGCTCGTCGACGGCGGCGGCCACGGGGTCCGAGCCCACGGGCGTCGTAGACACGAGCGAGGCCGAGGCGCTATCGAGCACGCTCACGGTCCCGCCACCGCGGTTGACGACGAAGACGCGTCCGCTTGCGCCATCCACGACAACGCGCCAGGGCGCCCGCCCGACGGCGACCGTGGCGATGACCGGATCGGCGCTCACATAGCGCAGCCCTAGCAGGCCGGCCACAACCATGACCAGCAGCGCACTCCCCAGCCAGAGCGTCCATCGCCTCATCATTGCACCCTCACGATCTGTCGCATACGCCGGATGCCCTATGGTAGCACGTCGTCCGGCCGCGCGGCCCAGGACGGCGCGCACCGGGTGCGCGCCAGTTTTTCGCGCTGGCATCGCGTCTTCACTGGGAGCGCCGGCTTCCAGCCGGCAGGCCGTCGCGGGCAAGCATGTCGCCGATAGCAGACGCCGTAGCCCCGACCGTGTGCCGGCTGGAAGCCGGCGCTCCCAGTGAAGACGCGAAAAAGTGGCGCGCACCCTGGGAGAGGGAAGTCGTTGACAGGCGTCTAAAGCGCATGCTATTCTCTTGTTTACAACGTTGAAAGAGCGGAAAGTAAGTAGATAGTATCATGCGGGCAGCCGGGAAGACAGGACATGTGGGGACGACGCTCAAGGACGTGGCGACGCGCGCGGGCGTGTCCATCAAAACGGTCTCGAACGTCGTCAACGAACGCCCCTACGTCACCGACGACACGCGTGAGCGCGTCCTCGCCGCGATCAATGCTCTGCACTACCGTCCCAACCTGTCCGCGCGCCACCTGCGCACGGGACACCTTGGCGTGCTCGCGCTGGCCATCCCAGACCTGAGCAACACCTACTTCACCGACATTGGGAAGACCGTCGGCGCGGCGGCCGCCAAGCACGGCTACACCGTCCTGCTCGACCACACGAGCGGCGACCGCGCCGGCGAGTCGCTCGCCATCAATGGGCTGCGCCCGCACCTCATCGACGGCGTGATGCTCTCGCCACTGGCCCTGGACCTCGCAGACTTGCGCCCCGAGCGCGTCGCCGTCCCCCTGGTCCTCCTTGGCGAGCGCCTGTTCGGGGCGCCGTACGACCATGTCGCGCCCGACAACATCGCCGCCGCCCGCCTGGCCACGGCCCACCTGATCGCGCTAGGCCGGCGCCGCATCGCCGCCATTGGCGCGCAGGACACCGACTCCGGCGCGACGGGACGCCTGCGCCTACATGGCTACTTCGACGCGCTCGACGAGGGGGGGCGCGCTGTGGACCCGGACCTGCTAGCGCCCGTCGCGTCGTTCCACCGCACCGACGGGGCTCAGGCCATGCGCCGGTTGCTCGCGCTGGACGACCCGCCCGACGCCGTATTCTGCTTCAACGACCTGCTGGCGCTAGGCGCCATACGCGCGCTCCACGACGCCGGGCTATCCGTCCCCACTGATGTGGCCGTCATCGGGTACGACGACATTGAGGAAGGGCTCTTCGCCACGCCGTCACTCACGACCATCGCGCCGGATAAAGAAGAGATCGGCCGCGTGGCCGTCTCGATGCTCGTCGCGCGCATCGAAGGCGGCTGTTTCGACCCGCCCACGCGCGTTGAGACGCCCTTCCAGCTCGTCGTGCGCGAGAGTACCGCGGGGGTCTAGGCGGCAGGCGGCAGGCGGCAGGCGGCTCCACGTTCGCTGCCGACAACGCGCCGCCGACGAGCGGGGCATAGGGGCATTAGGATAGTAGACGCCCTAGCTATCCCCGACCTACAGGACGAGACCCGCTATCCCACGGCGCCGGCAGTGCGACAAGGACAAACAAAGAGGCCATCGTGGGGGCACAGCCCAAAACCCCCGTGACGGCCTCGTACTATCTATATCGGCCGATCAGGCGCGACCCTTTAGCGCCGCCGCTGCCTGTCACTCCAAGCCATTGTCCAAAAGGGCTAAGAAGCGACGGCCCAGTGCGCGGCGCTTTGTTGTAGCATTAGAGCAGACGTTGGAAAAGGGCCGGCGACCGGCGCGCCACGGAGGCCGGTCTGGCGTGTTATCGAGTAAGGAGAAGGCGATGGCGCGTGAATCGCGGGTAGGCGTCGGGGTTATCGGCGTCGGCGGCATCAGTTCGTACGTTCACCTGCCGGGGTTGCGGCTCTGTCCACAGGCCGAGATCGTGGCCCTGTGCGACACGAACAGAGACCTATTGCGCGAACGCGGCGCGGAGTACGGCGTATCTGACCTCGTCACCGATTATCAGGAGCTGTTGCACCTGCCGGCGGTCGATGCCGTCGTGATCGCTACGCCGACGGTCTTGCACGCCCCCATCACCCTGGCCACGGTCGCCGCCGGCAAGCACGTCCTCGTCGAGAAGCAACTCGCTATGGACTACGCGGAGGCCGCGACGATGTACGAGGCGGCCGAGCGGGCCGGCGTGCGCCATATGACGGCCTTCACCTACCGCTTCGTCCCGGCGATGCGCTACCTCAAGCATCTGCTCGGCGCCGGCACCATCGGCCTGCCCAGACATGTGCGCGTGGCGCGCCTGCAGGACTGGCCCGAGGTCGACATCGGCTGGCGTCAGCGCAAGGGACTGGCCGGCTCGGGCGAGGTCGGCGATATGGGCGCGCACCGCATCGACTTCTGCCACGACCTGATCGGCCCCATCGCCAGTGTGGTCAGCCTCACCCGTACCTTCGTACCGGAGCGCCGCGGACGCGATGGCGCGCTTGTCCCGACCGACGTGGAGGACTTCGCCGCTATCATCGCCGAATTCGCGCCCGGCGTCGGTGTTTCAGAGGGGACGGTGGCCTCCTTCGACCTCAGCAAGCTGACCAAAGGCCGCGGCATGGGCGGGCAGGGCGTCGACGACTTCGAGGTCTACGGGACTGAGGGCACGCTCATCTACCACTTGAACCGCCCCAACGAGCTGGAGATCGGCCGCCCCGACGGATCGATGGAAACCGTCCCCGTCCCGCGCGAGTTCCTGGTCTATCCGGGCTCGCCGCGCGTCCCCAACGAGGGCGACCCCACCACGATCTTCCGCTACGACGAGGACTTCGTCTTCATACAGGCCATCGCGGATGGTCGGCCAGCCGTGCCCTCGTTCTACGACGGTATGCGCTGCCAGGCCGTGATCGACGCGGTGCTCCAATCGACCGCCGAACGACGCTGGGTCGACGTCGCCGGCGTCCCAGCGGCGCCACCGCCGCTGGCCGCCCGTCAGGCGCGGGAGCAACCGTGAACCCATCCGTCCCTTCGTCGGATGGGCAGAAGATACCGATCGGGCTGGCCGCCTGCAGCTTCGGCTACCTGTGCGGCTTCGCGGGGGCCGGTACGCCGCGCGCCTGCCCCACCCCACTCGACGCCCATGGCTTGATGGATCTCGCCTCGACGCATGGTCTCGGCGGCGTCGAGTTCCCTCCCGCCCTGCTACCGGGCGGCGCGGATGACGCGACACTGCGCCGGGTCCGCGACGAGGCCGCGTCGCGCGGCCTGTTCGTCGTCGTGGACGGCGGCGTGGTCGACGAGGATGACCTACGGACCCTGCTGCGCGTCGCGGCAGCGCTCGGGGCCAAGACGGTACGCGCCGTCATCAGCACGATCCTCCGCGGCGATCGCCGCGCGGTGCGCGACAGCTGGGACGCGTACATCGCGCGCACGGTCCGGCGCCTGCGCGCCGTCTCCGGCCTCGCGTCCGACTACGGCGTGTCGATCGCGCTGGAAAACCACCAGGATGTCACCTCCGACGAACTTGTCGCGCTATTGGATGAGGTAGACAGCCTGTGGGTCGGCGTGACCCTCGACACCGCCAATCCCCTCGCTATGGGCGAGGACCCGCCGCGCTTCGCCCAACGCATCCTGCCCTACCTCAAGCACGTCCACCTCAAGGACTACCACCTCTATCGGACGCCGCGGGGCTATCGCCTGGTACGCTGCGCGGTCGGCTCCGGCGTCGTCGATATTGCCGGACTGCTCGCGCTGTTCGCGCGGCGCGCTGCGACGGCGACGATCTCCATCGAGATGGGCGCGCTTGAAGCGCGCCACATTCGGCTGCTGGAAGACGACTACTGGGATTGCTACGCGCCCCGACCAATCGCGGACGCGCTGCCCGTGCTGCGCCTACGCGAAGAGCGCGCGCGGCCGGAGGGTGAGGACTGGCGCACGCCGTGGGAGCGTGACGAGGACGGTGAGCGTTTAGCCGCGTTCGAGCGGGAGCAGTTTGAGCAGAGCGTGGCCTACCTCCGCGCGGCGGATGTCAGCTTTGCACAGGCCCTCGGCCATCATGAGGGTTTGCGGGCGTAGAACACCATCATGCGCCTCGCGGAGGGTGGGCCCAGTCATGTGACGCACGAATTGTACGGGGAGAATTCCTTTCCCACAACATCGGGGGTAGCCTTCGCAATCTGTACAGAATTGACAGCCTTTTGTGTCAGGCTATAGAATAAGACTTGCGTTAAGATAAATTAAGGAGTCGCCATGAAAGTGTCGCTAATGAGAGTGCTGCCGTACATTGCCTGGCGGCGTATGCTTGCGCTCGTCGTTCTCCTCTGTACCGTGGGGATGATGCTCCTCTCCCAGGCGGCGCCCGCGCGCGCCGCACAGGCCGCCGGCGCCCTCGTCTCGCAGAGCCGGCCGGCCGCCGGCGCTCCGACCTGCCCGATCACGACCACTGGACAGCCAGACTTGGGGCCGAACGTGTGCATCTTCGATCCCAGCATGCCGACGAGCCAGATCCAGGCAACCGTCGACGCCATCGCCAACCAACAGGTCTCCAACCAGTTCGGCGCTCAGCGCTATGCGTTGCTGTTCAAGCCCGGCGTCTATGGATCGAGTACCGCCCCCCTCAACTTTCAGGTCGGCTACTACACCACCGTGGCGGGCCTCGGCCTCTCCCCGAAAGACGTCGTCATCAACGGGTCTATCGACGTCTACAACCAGTGCTTCGGCGCCAGCAACTGCATCGCGCTCGACAACTTCTGGCGCTCGCTCTCGAACCTGACCATCAACGTGACCAACCCGAACGCCGGCTGCTACAAAGGCGAATTCTGGGCAGTGTCGCAGGCCGCGCCGATGCGAAGCGTCAACATCAGCGGGACGACCACTCTCATGGACTATTGCACCAACCCGTCGTTCGCGAGTGGCGGCTTCATCGCCGATTCGCAGTTCTCCGGCGGCACGGTCATCAACGGTTCGCAGCAGCAGTTTATGATCCGGAATAGTGTTCTCGACGGCTGGACCAACGGCGTCTGGAATCAGGTCTTCTCAGGTGTCGTGGGCGCGCCCGCCCAGTGTTTCCCCGCTCAAACGAAGCCGAAGATATGCGGCCCGTACACCACGCTCGTGGCCAGCCCGGTGACACGCGAGGCGCCATTCCTGTACGTGGACTCGAATGGGCGCTACAACGTCTTCGTCCCGGCGTTGGGCCGCAACACCAGCGGCACGTCGTGGAGCGGCAGCGTGCCTGCCGCTGGTTCCTCTATCCCGCTCAGCCAATTCTATGTCGCCAAGTCCGGCGATAGCGCGGCTACCATCAACGCCGCGCTGGGCCAGGGGCTCAACCTGATCGTCACGCCGGGCATCTACCATGTGGATCAGACGATCAACGTGATGAACCCCGACACGGTGGTCCTCGGCCTCGGCTTTCCGACCATCATCCCCGACAACGGCGTCGTCCCCATGCAGGTCGCCGACGTCGATGGGGTGAAGCTGGCTGGGCTGCTGTTCGACGCCGGCCAGACCAACTCGCCGGTGCTGCTGCAGGTCGGTACCCCAAATGCCCACAAGAGCGACCCGGCCGACCCGACATCGCTCCAGGACGTATTCTTCCGTATCGGCGGCGCGACCTCAGGCAGCGCCACCACCAGCCTCGTCGTGAACAGCGACAACGTCATCCTGGACGATATCTGGGCCTGGCGCGCCGACCACGGCGCCGGCGTGGGCTGGACCAGTAACACCGCGGACACGGGCGTGATCGTCAACGGCGACAACGTGACGGCATATGGCCTGTTCGTTGAGCACTACCAGAAGTACGAGGTGATCTGGAACGGCAACAACGGCACGGATATCTTCTTCCAGAACGAGATGCCCTACGACGTGCCGAACCAGGCGGCCTGGATGGAGGCGCCCGGTGTCGACGGCTGGGCGGCTTTCAAAGTTGCCGGCGGTGTGACCAGCTTCAGCGGATACGGTATGGGCAGCTATAGCTTCTTCAACCAGGGCGTGGACATCGACGCCGCGCACGCGTTTGAGGTCCCCGCCACCCTTCCGGCGTCAAGTCTCCATGATCTGCTCACGATCTTCCTGTCCAAAGCCGGTTCGGGTGGCATCCTGAACGTGGTCAACGACACGGGCGGGTCGTCGACCAAGGCCAACCCGGATACCCCGGTCACTGTGGTCAGCTACCCGCCGGTAGGTAGCGGCGGCTCCGGCGGCGCCACCCCCGAACTCGGCTCTGGCGAGCTACTCGCTACCGGCCTCCTCCCCATCGGGGCCATACTACTCTATCGCCGCCGCCGCGCTCATCGCGGTGTCGCTAGCGTCGAAGAAACGACCAGCGGCGATTCCTAGCGACCAGGCGTCGTCACAACGCGCGAGGCGTGGTGTATCCATCGGGATGCGCCACGCCTCTTGTCTATTGGTTCCCGAAACCCATTAGCCGATGGCCCGCACGATCGCGCGCGGGACGAGTACGGCCAGTGGTTGAGCGCGCGGCGCGTCTCTCGATCATCGAGGCGGGTCCGGTGAGTTCTTGCCGCGGATGAACCAGGCCACCAGCGCGGGAGGCCCCGCCGGCCGGGGGAGTGGTCGCAGCCGCGGCGCGGCGTCGTAGGGCTGGTGCATGAACCGTCCGTCGTAGAGTTGCGCGTCGGTGTAGGCCGGGTATCCGGCGCGGCGGAGCCGCCTCAGCAGCGCGCGCGGCCGCGCGTGCGCCTCACAGAGGTCGGAGTCGAGGAGGGCGCCGCGCCGATCGTAGAACGTAAGGAATGTCATGCGCTCGACGCCGTCGACCGTGATCAGCCCGATCTCCTCGTGCCGCAGCGCCCCGGACTCCACGCCGGCGCGCCCCCGCCCCGCGTCGTCCGGGGCGCGGCGCGTGTACGCCACCAGCCGATCGCGGAGGCCGGGACGGGCGGCGAGGACGCGCCTTGCGTCGTCCGGGGCGCGGCGCGTGTACGCCACCAGCCGATCGCGGAGGCCGGGACGGGCGGCGAGGACGCGCCTTGCGTCGTCCGGGGCGCGGCGCGTGTACGCCACGCCGTCGGGGGCGAGGCGGAAGGAGCGTGTCCTGTCCCACAGGTGGTGGTAGTAAGTATGCGGGCGGGGGTCCATGACCGCGGGCGCCGGGATGGGGAGCGTGTAGGGCTCCGTGTTGACGCTGTCCGTTGTGGGCTCCGGGGACGGCGCGGCGTGTTCGTACGTGGCCAGGGCGTCAGCCAGGCGCCCCGCGGCCCGCCCAAGCCGGCGCATGGCGGAGTCGGAGTCGGAACTGGGCCCTTGTCGCGCGCCGAGCGCGGGGCCGGCGCCGAGAGCGCCGCACAGCAGGTCGTCGGTCCAGGGCGGCGCGTTCGCGGAGCGCCGCTTGCTCAGCGTCTTGAGCCAGGACGGCGTCCCGTCCAGCCCTAGCGCCCAGGGATAGCCGTGCCGCCCCAGGGCGCGCCGCAGTCCCCCGTAGCGCCCCCCCGACGGCCACTGCGGGTCCCATCTCCCGATCAGGAGCCCGCCCGGATCGTAGACCGCGACGAAGGCCAGAGCGCTGTACCGGAACCCCTGGACGTTTTGCAGGACCACCAGCCCGACCGCACCCCGTGCGATGATGTCGACGACCACGCCACGCCGCCGCAGCGTGAGGGCCTCGTCGGCCACGGTGACGACGAGCCGCCCACGGACGGGACGGCCGTCCACCAGCTTGATGAAGCCGGCGACGACGCCGGCGGAGAAGGCCAGCAGCACCCCCAGGAAGGTCCACGGCCACAGCACGGACGTGGAAGGGTCGTAGGACCCCCGCACCAGCTCACTCAGCAGCAGCAGCGCCCCTGGGACCAGGCCCAGCCCCGCCGCCGTCCCGAAGATCCCCGCAATGGTGTAGCTCTGCCGGACCGTTGTCGGGCGTCCACCCCCAACCGTCGTCATCGTCGTCGTCCCTCCCTGTGCGCTCATGTTCTCTTTGCGTCCGAGGATGACATACGTCCCGCACAGTTCGTGTGTCACATGGCCGAGTCCACACGAGCGAGGAATATCTTCCCCAAAACGGAACCTGTCGCCAAACAGGTCCAGTTGTAGGGTCAATACGGTTTAGTTAAGCCAGAATGGGTGACTCGACAGGGCCTGCATTGGCGGCGATTTACGCTCAACGGCGCTGATCCGCTGGGCGCTCCGCTACCTACGGAGCCCTTAACTAAACCGTATTGGTTGTAGGGTCGCCCCTCGTGGACGCCGCGCGAGCGTTAATCCCACACGATGGCGACCTTGCCCGTGCGCCCGCTGTCGAAGGTCTCGTACGCCTCCCCCGCCTGGTCCAGCGTGAAACGATGCGTGACCATCTGGTCGGGGTGCAGGTCCCAGCGCACCAGTAGCTCGACGAGTTCCTCCATCTGCGGCAGGCTGCAGACCCACGAGCCGTAGAGCGAGAGTTGCTTGTGGATCAGCAAGGGACTCGGCTCGAATGAAACCGTGCCGCCCTCGCCGACGTAGACCACGCGGCCCCACTCTCGCGCCGCCTCCAAACACACATGCCGCGCCTCCGCGTTGCCCGAACAGTCGATGGCAACCTCGAAACCGCGGCCCCCTGTCTTTTCCCGCAGCGCGGCCAGCGCGTCGTCGCCCGGCGCCACCACGTCGGCGACGCCGAGCCGCGTCGCCAATTCACGGCGCTCCGGCACGGCCTCCACGCCCACGACCCGCGCGCCCAGCGCCCGGCTCAACATCGCCACGGCCAGCCCCACGGGGCCGAGCCCAGTCACCAACACGACATCGCGTCCGGACACAGCGGCGCGCCGGCAGGCGGCGTAGGCCGTGCCCAGCCCACAGGCGACCATGGCCCCGTCGAGGTAGCTCAGCGCGTCGGGGAGCGCCACCAGGGTACGCTCCTCCGCTAGCACGTAGGGGGCGTGACCGCCGTCGCGTTGCCAGCCATAGGCGGCGCGCTCTGGACTCGTGCAGCCGATCATCCAGCCGGCGCGGCACTCATCGCACACGCCGCAGCCGGCGATGTGGTACATGATGACGCGGTCGCCCGCCTTGAAGCGCCGCATCCCCGGCCCGACCTCCTCGATCACGCCGCACGGCTCGTGTCCGGCGATCACACCCTGGTAGGCCTCCGCGCCCTGGCCCAGATGCTCGCGGTAGATGGCGCGCAAGTCGCTGCCGCACAACGACGACGCCTTCATGCGCACGAGCGCCTGCCCGTGCCCCGGCCGCGGGATGTGGTACTCGCGCATCTCCACGCGCCGGTCCCCCGGCAAAACAACCCCCTGCATCGTCTCTGTTGTCATGTTCGCGCTCCTTTCCAGTCGTGAGTAATCTGCTTGCATTAGCCATCAGTCATCGTACGCTGGTGTTCAGACTCTTTTCCTGGCGTCTACCTGCTGTCCGTCCTGCTGCAGCCTCACACCAGTGACCATGCCATCCTCGGTTTTGGTAAAAGTGACCTCGATGTTAACCTCTTGGGCAAAGAACATTGTGTCGGACTTAGGGTAGAATTGGATCGGAGCCTGATCGTTCAGTTGCAGGAACAGTGTTTGATCGACATCACTGACGACCCACTTAACACCCTGCTGGGGTTCGTATGCTCCCACGTAGGTAGAGTGAATGTGCGAGTTGATGGGCGCCACGCGGCGATTCTGCGGCAGGTACTCCGGCCAACCGTATTCGTATGCAATGGCGCGTAGGATTTCGCCGACTAAGCCCCATCGATAGCCATGGTTCGAGTTGATTAACACAACCGCGCCGCGCCCCAACTCTGGATACGCCACCAGATCCCCGTTGAAGCCTTCGTTCCAGCCATCGTGCCAGAACCGCAAGGACCGCCCCGCCCCTTTCATGTTGATGCCCAGCCCTTGACGGGGGTCGGCCTGGGGCGCCAGCATCTCGCGCGTCATGGTCGGCGAGAGGACTGTGGTCGACCGACCAGCCTGGCCCCGTTGGATCTCGATGGCGAATCGAGCCAGATCGGAGGGCGTCGTCCACAGGCCCGCAGCCGCCATCTCTGGATACACATGCCACTGGCCCTGGACCGGTTCACCGCCGACGAGGTAGCCCGTGGGCGTCGCCCTCCAGCGCGCGGGGGGCAACGGCTGCTCGTAGGAACTCTGTGTCATGCCCAGCGGGTCGAGTACGAGCTGGCGCATCAGGTCGGGGACACTCTGCCCCGTCACATCGACCAGCAGTTGCTGTAATACGCAATATCCACCTCCCGAATAGCGCGGGTGCAATCCAGGAACGATATCGACGCGGATGGCCGGTGTGTTAGCTGGCTTCTCACCATCTAAGACTTGACGCAGGGTGGGTAGGGGATCGTCGCGCGGGTAGCCGGGGAAACCATGCACGGTGAGTCCCCCCGTGTGGCTGAGCAGGTGACGCAGCGTGACGCGGGGCTGCCATGCCCCATTCGCCGGAATCTTCCATGAGGCGAGGTAGCGGTTCACGTCTTCATCGAGAGCGAGATGACCTTCCTCGACCAAGCGGAGCGCAGCCATGGCCGCGACGGGCTTGCTGATCGATGCAGCCTGGAAAGGGGTCTCGACCCCGACGCGTTCCGGGCGACCGATGGCCAACACGCCGTAGCCGCGCGCCCAGTCGATCTGGTAGCGATCGATGACGGCGATGCTCACCCCTGGCGTTTTCAGGATGCCCATCCGATCGATCAGCGGCTGTGGTTCCGGCTCTCGATTCTTTAAGACAGGGTCGGGGAGGAGGCCAACCTCAATCCGCTGTATCCTCTCCACGACATCATGTGATCCCTCCTGATCGGACACCATCGCCTCCCTTATTTTTAGTATCTAGTTCGACCTTTACCCGGTACACCATGCACCATGACAGCTATAGTATAAGCATGAGCGATGACGGACAATCCGCGGCGCGAGGCGATGACTATCGACGTCGAGGCCGCGCCGCAAACGGTATGACAGTATGACCTATCGCCTGGTGGCCGTCGACCTCGACGGCACGCTCCTGACGCGCGGTAAGCGCGTGTCGCCGCGCACGCGCCGCGCGCTCGCCGCGCTTACCGCGCGCGGCTGCCACGTCGTCGTCGCCACCGGCCGCCCTTTCGCTGTCCTACGCGTCTTCTGCGCGGACGTCACGCTCACGGCGCCGCAGATTACGTTCAACGGCGCGGTGATCCACGACCCGGCCGCCGGATGCGACCTATACCGCCAACTCGTCCCGCCCGCGTATGTACATCCGACCATCGGCTTCTTCGTCGAGGCCGGCGTGCCGTCCGCGCTCTACACGACGGACGGCCTGTACCTCGACCAACGCATGCCCAACCTCGCGGATTGGACGCCGCCGCCGTTGCCCCCCGCGACCTACCTGGACGACATGCGGCAGGCCGTCGGCCATCCCAGCATCAAGGTCGTCGGGCAGGCCGCCCCCGAGACCATCGCACGCCTGCGCCCACACGCCGTCGCGGCGTTCGGGCGCGACCTCTACGTGACGCAGACGGCGGCCAACCTGCTCGAATTCCTGCACCCCGATGTCTCCAAGGGGTCAGCGTTGCGCCGCGTCGCCGCCCTGCTCGGCGTCGGGCGTGAGGAGATCATCGCGTTCGGCGACAGCCACAACGACCTCACCATGTTCGCCTACGCGGGACTGGCCGTGGCTATGCGCAACGCCACCCCCGAGGTGCGAGCGGGCGCCGACCTCGTCACCGAGAGCAACGAAGAGGACGGCGTGGCCGCGGCGTTAGAGCGCCTCGGCCTGGTCGAAGCGTAACGTGGCCTAAATCGGCGCGTTCCCAGGTCGATCGCGCGACGACTACAGCCCAAGTTCGCCGCGCCAGCGCGCCAGGTGGCCGAGCGCGACGCCTAAGAGCTCCTGGTGGTCGGGGCTGTTGAGCCAGCGGCTCACACCCGAGGAGTGCGGCAGCGGCAGCAGATGCGCTCGCTCGTGGCCACGCCACAGCGGACGGTAAACGGCGTCGTCCGAGGTATAGGCGCGCCCAACCACCTCGTCCAGGCGCTGCTTGCCCAAGAAATGCGTGATAGCCAGGCCGCCCAGCAGCAGGATGGCATCGGGCTGGAGGAGCGCCAACTCCTCTTCCAGGTAGGGACGGCACAGCGCGATCTCAGGCGGCGAGGGCGCGCGGTCGCCGCCGCCACGCGGATTCTTGCCGGGGTCGCACTTGGTCAGCGACGAGAGGTAGACCCCCTCGTGCAACGTCCCCGGCGGGAAGCCGGCACGGACGAACCAACCATCCAACACGCGCCCGGCGGGGCCCGAGAACGGGCGATCCCGCTCAATCGACACGTGCCCCGGCGCCTGTCCAATGAGCATGAGGCGGTCGCCCGCACGTCCCTCGGTGATGGGGTGCGCCACGGGGATATAGCCGTGCTGTTGGCACAGCCGGCAGCCACGCACGCGCGCTTGCAACGCCGCGATGCTCCGCGCCTTGTCTTTGTCTATCAGCGGGGTCGAAAGGGTTGTATTGTTGTCGCCTACAGAAATTGGCATGTGACTGTAACCGCGTGTTCTAGCCGCCGAAGGTACTCCTCGCGCGGGATGAGCGTGACGCCGAGCCGTTCCAGGTGCGGCGTGGTGAACTGTGTGTCGTGCAAGAGATAGCCGCGCGCGCGCAGCCGCTCCACGAGCGCGGTCAGGCAGACTTTCGAGGCGTCGGTGGCGCGCGCGAACATGCTCTCGCCCATGAACGCCGCGCCAATGCTCACGCCGTAGAGCCCGCCCACGAGGTCGTCGCCGCGCCAGGCCTCGACGCTGTGCGCGAAGCCCCAACGATGCAACGCGCCGTACGCCCAGATGAACTCATCGTTGATCCATGTCCCCTCGCCGTCAAAGCGCGGCGCGGCGCACGCGCGCATGACCCGCTCGAAGGCCGTGTCGACGGTGACCGTGTAGCGGCCGGAGCGGATCGTCGCGCGTAGCGAACGACTGACGCGCAGGTTGTCGTGCTCAAGCACGGCGCGCGGGTTGGGCACATACCACGAGATGTCGCCCACGTCGTCGGCCATCGGGAAGACGCCGGCGGCGTAGGCGCGCACCAGGAACTCTGGATCGAGGCGATCGGGCAAGCGCATGATACGTGGCGTCACAATAACCGTGCGCGCGCTACTCGGGCGCCAGTCCGTCATCCTGCCGGCGCGCCTGGTCGGCGAGCAATACCTGTAGCGCCGCCTCCGCGCGCGCCGCCCGCTCTTCGGCGGCTACGCGCGCCTGCCCCTCCGCGTCCGCCCGCCTCTCCGCTGCGGCATGCGTCCGCCCCTCCAGGTCCGCACGCGCTTCCGCCGCGGCACGCACCTGCCCCTCCAAGTTTGCCCGCGCTTCCGCTGCGGCGCTGATCCGTCCCTCCAAGTTTGCCCGCTCTTCGGCGGCTACGCGCGTCCGTCCTTCCGCGTCCGCTCGCGCTTCCGCCTCCGCACGCGTCCGTCTCTCCGCGTCCGCCCGCCGCCCTTCCGCCTCCGCGTGCCTCTCCGCCGCGGCACGCGTCCGCCCTTCCGCCTCCGCCCGCTCCTGCGCCATGACGCTGATCCGTCCCTCCGCGTTCGCCCGCTCTTCCGCCTCCGTGCGCAGCCGCTCTTCAAGCGATAGCCGTTCCTCGAGTGAGACACGTAGGCGATCCCCCAGGGCCATGCGCTCCTGGGCCACGCGGAGATCGTCGTGCTCTTCCGCGGCAATGGGGACAGGATTTCCCGTTCGAGGATCGATCACGCGCAGCCATGTCCCGGCCGGCCGCCGCTCCGTCTCCCCCATCGCCATCGGCCGCAACTCCGCGCCCAGCAGCTGGCTCATAATCCCGCCGCTCGACAGCAACGACAATGGCTCCATGCGCCCCCCTTGCGACTCGAATCCCTGGAACGACGGCTCTGTCTCTTGCTGCGGGTCGTAGATGTAGTACTCCCGCGCGCCCAGGCGCGCATACAAGGCTCGCTTGCGCCCCACGTCCTCCTTGTGCGTGCTCTCCGACGTGATCTCCCACACGATGTCGGGGAACTTGCCTTGCACCCAGACCTGCCACTTGGGCGGAGCCGGCGGCGGCACGTCGAAGGCCACGTAGACATCGGGCGAGATATTGTCGCGTCCATTGAACGGATTGTAATAGACAAACTGATTGCCGCCCACCGCGGTCGTCATGGCGCGTCCCTGCCGGCCGAATAAGGTCTGCAAGGCCCACTCCAAGTCGACCATTTGGATTTGGTTGGCAAAGGTCTCAGCCATGGGCTGCCCATCGCTCGCTGGGAACGTTGAGAAGTCGATGTCCTCGGGGGTGCGGATCGCCATAGTCCATCATTCCTCCGCTACGGACTGTTATTCTACGTGTAGTCTATCATCAACAACCACGTCCTACTCTACGGCAACAAGACGGTCATGTTCGACTGACCCTCGTTTGCACATGGCGGCGGGCGTAAGCGGCCCGGAGAGCCGCGATCCATTGCGGTCCGTAACCTCTGCGCGCGAGCGGGACGCTTGTGCGGTAAAACGGCGCAATGCTATAGTCCGGTTGGCTTGATGTCGCGACGGCAGGCGATGACAGCCGCTAATGGTAGGGACGAAGGAGCACAGCTACTCTTGTTACACGACCCCGTCTTCCGCCTTGGCATTTTGCCGGTCCACCCGTTCGGCCTCTGCGCGGCAATCGGCATCGTGGCCGGCTACGCGTTGGCGTTGTGGAGCGCCCTGCGCGCGGGCCTGCCGGCGCGCTACCTGCCGGGCATGCTCGTCGTCGTCGTGCTCGGCGCGTTTATCGTGGCGCGCATCGGCTTCGTGCTGGCGTATCCGGCGCTCACGGGGGACGACGCGCAAGGCATCCTCGCGTTCTGGCGCGGTGGCCTGAGTCTGCCTGCCGGCGTCTTTGGCGGCGCGGTCCTGCTCGCGGTCTACACCTGGGCGCGGCGCGAGTCGCTATGGCGCTGGGCCGATGTCCTATCGCCCGCCGTAGCGCTGGGCCTGGCGATTGGCATGCTGGGCCTACCGGGCGGCGGTGAAGGCTGGGGCCAGCCGACCAACGGATTGCTCTCAATGTCCGTGCCGGCGGACGCGCTTCCAGCGTCGCTGCTCGCTCGCGCCACCCACACGCACGACCGCTTCCAGCCCATCTGGGCCTACGAAGCCGCGCTTTTCGCCGCCCTGACCATCGTGCTGCTCCTCATCGCCATCGCCGCGCGCCGTCGCTACGTTGCCGGCGCCCCCGTCGGCGAACCACCTTCCGGGACGATCGGGCTCGTCTTCCTATTCGTGACGATGCTGGGCTACGGTCTGCTGCGCCCACTGACGCTTGACGCGTCCGACCCCGCTCTAGTGCTGAGGACGCAGCTCTTCTGCGCCGCCGTCGCCGCCATCGCGTGCGGGTTACTTGTGACGCGCCTGGTCACAACGCGCGCCGACCTCGCGGTCACGCGTGAGATCGAGCGGGTCAAGGCGCCGTTTTCCTAGTGACGAGTGACGAGTGACGAGTGACGAGTGGCGAGTGGCGAGTGACGAGAACTAATCACTCGCCACTCGTCACTCGCCACTCACCAGGAGGTTCGATGGCCGCGCTGTCTCTGACCATCTTGGGCGCCAGCGCCGCGACGCAGAACCCCGGTGGGGCCTGCTCGTCATACCTCATGCGCGGAGAGGGAACGTCGCTGGCGCTGGACATGGGCAGTGGGGCGTTCGGGCGACTGCAGGCGCACATCGCTCCGGCTGAGGTCGACGCGGTCGTCATCTCGCACATGCACGCCGATCACATCCTCGACCTGATCCCCTACCGTTACTACCTCGCCTTCTCATCCGGCAGCCCGCGTCGTCCGCGCTTGCTGCTCCCGCCCGGCGGCCACGAGACGCTGCTGCGGGTCAGCGCCCTGCAAGACCCCGCGCCGACGTTTTTCTCCGATGTCTTCGATGTCGCCGAGTACGACCCTGCGCGACCCCTGGCCGTCGGCGGCCTAACGGTCGCCTTTTATCCGATGCGTCACATCGCGCACACCTACGGCCTGCGCGTATCTAGCGCGGCGGGGACGACGGGCGTGCTGTCCTACTCTGCCGACAGCGGCCCCTGTCAGGGGCTCCTTGACGTGGCGCGCGACACTGACCTCTTCTTGTGCGAGAACGCCAATGCCGAAGATAGCGCCTATCCGCTGCACCTAACGTCGCGCCAGGCCGCTACATACGCGCGTGACGCCGGCGTTCATCGCCTGCTACTGACCCACCGCTGGCACGTCTATGGGTTGGATGAGGCCGCGCGCGTCGCCGCTGAGATATTTGGCGGCCCTGTGTCTACGGCGAGAGAGGGCGAAACGTATGTCGTGTGAACTGAAAGCGGAGGGATCACTGTAATGCCTGGACATCATCCATTCTCGGAGTTGCGCGCGAAAATCGACGCCGATCCGGTACGTGCCGCACGGCTTGCGGAGGCCGAGTGACAACTCGCCGCCGCGCAGGTCGCCTACGATCGTACGTTGGCTGAAGTACGTCGCGCTCGCGCCTATACACAAGCGCAGCTTGGTCGTGAGCTCGGCTAGCCGGCGCCGGATCGTCCCCCCAACCCCGCGCGGTCCAATCGCTCCATGAGGCTCGGCTTGCGCGCATGCTGTTCGCGCAGCCCACCTAGGCGCGCCGCGAACGCCGCGTCCCGGCTCGTCTGAGCGTAGAGGTCGCGCAGGTCTGTCAGCGCCTGGACGGCCACGTCGTATTCCGCCGGCCGCTTCGTGGCGATGGACGCGTCCACGCGCTGCCAAGCCTCCGCCTCGTGCGCGGCGAGGTGTTCGAGGCGCTTGGCCCGTGCGGCCGCCTGCTCACGCTCGCGCCGGGCCCGCTCCTGCGCGGCGCGCTCCGCCTCCGCCCGGCGCCGCGCGTCGGCGCGCCGCGCAGCGGCCGCAAGCAACTGCCCCACGGTCCGCCGACCGGGCTCACCGGCGCCCGCGCGATCCGCCGCGGGCATCGTCTCAGCACGGAAGCGCTGCAGGAGCTCGCCGCGCAAGTGGGGGTCGCCCCCTTCCACCAGCCGTAGCAGCAGCCCAGTCTTCTCGGACTCCGCGAGGTCACCGAGCCACCGCTCGAGGGCGTGTCGCGAGGGCCGCGTCTCGTCGCGAAGGGCGCTATGCTCGGCCGCGACGTCGATGAGATCGGCGTCCAGGCGCAGAAAGTCGGCCAGGGCCTGCTGCGCGGCCGACGGCGTGGCGAGGCCCGGCGGCGGCGGCGGCTCGATGTCGTCGTCGTCCAACAGACCCGATTGGGCGCAGAGGAGCCAGCCCAGGTACAGGCCGCGCAGGTCGCCGGCAGCGAGCTCCGCGCGTCGTCGCTTGGGCAGTAGCGTTCCGCCATGTGGAGGTCGAGCAGCAGCCGCGGGAGCCGCAGCATGAACTGGTGTGTGCCCCAGTTGGCGATGTACACGAACAGGTCGAAATAGGTCTCCATCAGGGTGGCGGGATCACCGCGGAAGTTACCCCAATTGTAGACGTTGACAAGCCGGGTCGGCGTGATCGTCGCGCGGCTCGATAGCGCGCGCAACTCCGTCAACTCGCGCTGATCCAGAGGCCGGTCGACCGCCTGGAATTCATAGTATTGGTACTCGCTCATTGTCGCTACCCCGTCCTCCATTGCTGCCGCGCGGGCAACTCGGTTGACTTGGGCCAGCCGCGCTGCCCATACCCTAATGTTTCGCAGGAATCGGTCCAACTGCCAGGTGTGCCGGCGCTACGGGCATACGGCGCCGTCTACTTCGTACAGAGATAAATACCTGCCAGAATGACCGCGCCCCCGACGAGAGTGAGCGGGTGGATGGGCTGGTTGAGCAGCGGCCACGCCAGGGCGGCGGCGATGACTGGTTCGCCCAGGAAGCTGACCGAGACGACGGCGGTGTCGAGGTATTTGAGCGTCCAGTTGTAGACGAAGTGGCCGCCCAGCGTGCAGACAAGCGCCAGCGCCACGAACAAGGCCAGATTATGCCACGTCAGGGGCGTGAACGGTTGCCGCCCGACGATGGAGATGGCGGCAAGCACAATGGCGCAGCACAGGTAGACCGGTGTGCTATAGGCGATCGGGTCGAGGCGTTGGCGCACGCGCCGCCCGATTAGGAGGTAGACGGCGAAGACGACCGCGCCGGCTAAGGCCAGCCCGTCACCGATGAGGGCGCGCCCGCCCAGCCGCACGTCTCCACCCGCGATGACCAGTGAGCCGAGCAGCGTCAGCGCGATGCCCGCGGCCACGATCGGCTGCGGCCTCTCGCCGAGCCAGGCCCAGGCCAGCGCCGCCACGAGCACGGGGTGTACCGTGACGAAGAGCGTCGATGATGCGACCGAGGTGTAAAAGAGCGACACGGTCCAGGTAGCGAAGTGCAGCGCCAACAGCGCGCCCGCCGCCATCAATAGCGCATAGTCGCGTCCCGTCAGGGCGTCCCGCGCCGCGATCTCCTGTTCTGAAGCGCCAGGTAGTCGTCGTGACCAGCGACGGCGCAGGGTCAATGGGACGAGTAGCGCGGCTGTAAGCGCCATGCGGTAGGTCGCCGTCACCAGCGGCGGCGCCGTGGTCTCGCTGATGAAGATAGCGGAGAAAGAGACCGCGATCGTCGCCAGGGCCAGTCCAATGTAGGGGCTGACGGCGGGTCGGCCAAAGGTAGATTGTCCTGGCGTGATGGCGATACTCCGGCTGCTCTATGGATGCCAGGCGCGTACGTCGGCACGAACTTTGCCTTCCCTTAAAGCGTATACTGTCGTGGATCATACACCCATAAGGGACGCGCCTACGCGGTAATTCGTCGTAGGGGATACTGTACATAGCGGGCGACGGGACACGCTCTATAAAGACTCAGCCCCGCGATCGAGGGGGCTGTGCCTGGAATGACGCCCCTAGCGCGGCCCATTCTCTAGACAATGGTATAATACGCGTTGAGCTTGACAAAAGATAGTGCTGCCCACAGCCCGGGGCGGGCGTCGCGATGCGCGGATTGGGAAAGGACTTTCATGGCACGGTGCCCTAACTGCGCCCGTAAGGTGCACTTCTGGCATAACCACAGTGGCTATTGCTCGAAGAATTGCCGGACCGACTCGATCACCAGTTGCCCCAATTGCGGCAAGGTCGGTCTCTACAAACACGCCCGACTCGGCTGCTGCAGCGAGGAGTGCCGCTATTGGTACGTGGCGGGACTGCTCGGCTATGACAAGGACGCTCTGCTCACCCCCGCGTGGGATAAGGTCGTCTACCATGTGCGGCTCCCGTCCACCTCGGCCGAGATCTCGTCACTGCAACTCGACGAACTCGAGTACGACCGCGCTGTCGATACGGTGCTGGTCGTCGCGGCGCCGCCCTGGATGCTGCGCAGCAAAGTGCTTGCCGAGTTGCCCTACGACCGTTTCGACAACACGGCGTGGCAGCACCTATGGGCCGATGGCACGCTGACCGAGGAAGAGCTTTTCCGCTTCCATCGCACATGCTACGAAGAGGATCTGCTGTGCCAAAAAGTGGGCGAACATGTCTACGCCAAGTTGCGCCAGCCCGCGCCCGTCAACAGTGCTCTGGGCGCCGGACCGTCCTACTCTGACACCGGCGCGATGATGACGCCAGCGCTCGCGGCGACGCGGCCGATGACCCTGCTGCAGGCGGGCTCGACGCAGGGCTTACAGGGGTTGCCACAGGCGCGCATCAGCGCGGCCGCCTTACCGCCAACCGACTTCGTGGCGTCCGTGCGCGAGGTCTTCGAGGCGCGTGGGTACACCGTGGCGCCGGGCGCCGCCGAGAATACACTTGTATTGCAACGAGCAGGCCGCACGGCCCTGGCCGCCTACCAGTATCACCAGGGTATGATCGACGTCGATCCCGTCCAGCGCGCGCTCGCCGCCGCGCACGCGGCCGGCGCTACGCAGGCGTTTGTCGTGACCACTGGGCACTTCACGTTGCAGGCCGAGGATTTCGCCGCCGCGCACCCCATGCAGCTGATCGACGGCGATGAGTTGGCCGACCTAGCGAGACAGCGGCGTGACCAATCGTCAGCGTCCGAAAGCGTCGAGAACGGGAACGATCATACGGCCCACTTGAACGGATCGAGCAACGGGTCTAACAGGATGAGTCGGCGTAACGGCAATGGCCGCGCCAGCGCGATTGAGCAGACTGAAGCTTTTCCCACGACAGAGACGCACCCGCGCGCGGCTGAACCGCGTCCATCCGGCGTCACTTTCCCCGACGCGATGGCGCCCGTCGATGCTGAGATCGTCGGCGGCGAGGGCATGGCATAGAGAAGGATTAGTCTGTGCCACGGGCAAGCGGCATCCTGCTCCACCCCACCTCGTTGCCGGGGCCGTACGGTATCGGTGACCTCGGACCGGCCGCCGACCGGTTTGTCGACGTCCTGGCCGCCGCCGGGCAGTCGTATTGGCAAATCCTACCGCTCGGCCCTACCGGCTACGGCGACTCGCCCTACCAGACCTTCTCGGCCTTCGCCGGCAATCCCTTTCTGGTCAGCCCCCAGCTGCTGGTCGAGGACGGCCTGCTGCCCGCACTTGACGACGCGCCGTCTTTCCCGGTCGACCGCGTCGACTACGGCAGCGTCATCCCTTACAAGCGGCGTTTGTTAGAGCAGGCTTTCGCGCGCTACGAGAACCATGGCTCGCCCGACACGCGGCGCGCGGTCGCGGACTTCGCCGCCGCCAACCGCTCCTGGCTCGAGCCCTTCGCCCTGTTTATGGCGCTCAAGGATGCCCACGATGGCCGCCCCTGGACGCAGTGGGAGCCGGACATCGCAGCGCGCGAACCGGCGGCGTTGGCGCGTTGGAGCGAGCAATTGGCCCACGTTATGCAGGGTCATATCTACAGCCAATACTTGTTCTTCCAGCAGTGGGCGCGCCTCAAGAGCTACGCCGCCGAAAAGGGCGTGCGCATCATCGGCGACGCGCCGATCTTCGTGGCCCACGACAGCGCCGACTGCTGGGCGCATCGCGAGCTATTCTACCTCGAGCCCGACGGACAGCCGTCGATCGTGGCCGGCGTCCCGCCCGATTACTTCAGCGCCACCGGTCAGCGCTGGGGCAACCCGCTGTACCGCTGGGACGTCATGGCCGCGGACGGCTATGCGTGGTGGATTGAGCGCCTGCGCGCGGTCCTCGCCACCGTCGACGTGTTGCGCCTCGACCACTTCCGCGGCTTCGCCGGCTACTGGGCTATCCCCGGCACTGCGCCGACGGCTGAGACGGGCGCGTGGGAGCCGGGACCGGGCATCCCCTTCTTCGAAGCAGTGGAGCGGTCGCTGGGCCGGTTGCCCATCATCGCCGAAGATCTGGGGGTGATCACGCCCGATGTGGTGGCGATGCGCGACCGCTTCGGCTTGCCCGGCATGAAGATCCTGCAGTTTGCCTTCGGCGGCGGCGCGGACAACAACGATCTGCCGCACAACTATGAGCGTAACTATGTCGTCTACACCGGCACGCACGACAACGACACGACGGCCGGGTGGTATGCCACGGCCTCGCCGCACGAGCGGGAACACCTGCGCGCCTACGCCAACTCCGACGGCGCCGACCCGGCCTGGGACCTGATACGACTGGCCTACGCCTCGGTCGCGGACACGGCGGTCGTCCCACTGCAGGATCTATTGAATCTCGGCAACGAAGCGCGCATGAACCTGCCCGCGCGGGCCGGCGGCAATTGGCAGTGGCGCTACACTGACGGCGCGCTCACCGATGGCCTAGCCGCCCGTGTGGCGGAGCTTGCGCGCCTCTACGGGCGCATCCAAACCTAGAGCCCTCTAACTCTAAGGGTCGCTGTTGGCCCCACAGGGCGACGAGGACCACCTCCACGAGCGCCACGATGCCCTCAACGACCGGCAGGGCTGAGGGGACCTCTTTTTGTGGATCAAAATAAATCGCCCTTGACAGCGGAGCGATAGACGCCAAATTGAGGTATCAGGACCCCGCTCACGCCACGCGTGGACAGGGCCACATGACACTTGACGCTGGTGGGAAGCTGTCCTTCGGCATCCAAATGCGCAGAAACGCGGGTACGCTGTCACAAAGATGAGGGCTTGGCGCAATGTCTGGATGTTCCACGCTGCAACAGGTGGCACTTTATACTGTCGAGCTTACTGGTCTGAGGAAGGTGTCCTTCCCACCAGCGTCAAGTGTCATGTGGCCCAGTCCACCACGCGATAGACGACGCCGGCCACGTCGTCGGAGATCAATAGACTGCCGTCCGCGGCGACGAGCACGCCGACCGGCCGTCCCCAGACTGTCGTGATCCAGCCCGTCACCAGGTCCCGCAGCGCACCGGCGCGCGTCCCGCTCACGGGAATGTATACGACCTTGTACCCTGTCAATTGGGACCGATACGCCGAGCCGTGATAGGCCACTACCAGCCCGGCCCGATACGGCGTGGGCAGGAGCGTCCCCGTGTAGAAGGCAGCGCCGAGTGGGGCCGAGTGGGCCGGCAGCGTGGCCGTGGGGCCGAGTGGGCCGGCGCAATAGCCGGCGGCGGACGCCACCGTGGGATCGACCCGGCCATTGCCATAGCAGTAGGGCCAGCCGTAGTTCCCGCCCTGGCGGATGATATCGACCTCGTCGGGGGGGATGTTGTCACCCAGGCGGTCCTCCCCGTTGTCCGTCGCCCACAGACGGCCCGTCCCCGGCTGCCAGGCCAGCCCCACGGCGTTGCGCAGGCCGCGCGCGTAGACCTGACCACCCGTGCCGTCGGCCCGGTAGCGCATGATGACGGCGCGGGTGGGGGCGTCGACGCACTCATTGCACGAGGAGCCGACCGACACGTAGAGCCCTCCGTCGGGGCCGAACGCGACCGTGCGGGTCACATGGCGGCCACCGGTCGGCAAGCTGGAGACGACCGTGCGTGCGTCGCCCAGGCGGACTGCCGTGGGGTCGTAGCTGTAGCTAGTGACCCGGCCTTCCTCGGCCACATAGAGGCGTCCGTCGTGGTAGGCCACGCCATGTGGCACGGTCAGCCCCGATAACAGGGTAACGACGCGCGTGGCGCGCGTCCCGCCGGATCTGTTGAGCAGGACGGAGACCGTGCCAGCGGACCAACTGCCGGCGAAGACATCGCCGCGCGGGCCACGCGCCAGGAAGCGCGCCGAGGGCAGCCCCGTGGCGTAGAGCGTGACATGCAGGCCGGCGGGCGTTACGAGCGTGTGCCGGCTCCCGTTGGGCAGGGTGATGGTCGAAACCTGCGTCGCCGCCGCCACGGGCTGAGAGGGCGCCGCGGCATGAACGCCGGCGGCCGCGGCCGGCAAGGCTGCAAGGGCGGCGGCGAGCACGACCGCTCCGAGTGTCCGGTACATCGAATACCTCCAGTTATCCATGGGACGACGGCTCGATGGAGAGCGTCCCCGTGTATCCCGTCTCGTGGAGCGCCTGGGGGAACGCCCCCAGTCGACCTTGCCCTCGGCCTGATCCGCGGGTCTACGCGTCGTCCTCGGTGGCGGCGTTGGCTTCGGCGCGGCGCTTGGAGAGGTCGCTGGAGAGCTTTTGGACAACGCGCTGCCCCTCGATGCGCGTGGACTTGCCTAGCGGATGGCGGAACGCGCGCATGAAGAAATCGTCGAGCTTCAGCAGCGCCTGCGCGTCCGAGATCTCGGTCCCTTCGAGTTCAGCAATGGACTTGGCTATCCGCTTGAGCTTGTCCAGCATGTCGGGCGGGATAGCGTCGTAGTCCGGCGGCGCGTCGTCGTCCGGTTGTCGCGGCGCGGAGGCTGGCGCTGGCGACGTGACCGTGTCGATCACGCGCGACGTAGGCGTCCGCGCCTCTAAACGCTCGTCCTCTTCGTCGTCCATCTCCTCCCCCTCGTCCTGGTCTGAGGATGGCTGCTCGACCTGGTCTACAGGTGGGCGCGTCGCCGGGACATCCGGGGGCGTCCGGGGGGCGAACTTTATGCCGCCCATACCGCGTTGCAGGCCCGGTATCGTCGCTATATCGACGGGTTCGTCAAAGTCATCTTGAGTAGTGGGCGCGGACGGTGCGCCGCCTGCCGCCGGCGCCGTGGCCGGGCGCGCTTGTCGCGCCTGCGGTCGCTCCCTCTCCCCAATCTTGCCCTCATCGGCGACCTGGTAGGGGACATCAAACTCTTCTTGCACGGCGCGCTCAAGGCCGGTCATCTCGCGCAAGGCGCGCGCCTTCGCGCGCAACTCGGCCAGTGTGGTGAGGAAGGGACGCCACGCGGCGGGCGCGGAGGCCGGTGACGCCTCGCCAATGGCGCCGAAACCGCCGTCGCGCGTACGCGCGGTGGCCTGGACCACGGCGGTGTGCCCGTTGCCCTCACCTGGAGCCTGCACGACGTGCACCTCGACCGCGATCAGTCCCTCGTCGCGGGCCAGCGACAGGAACTCGTTGTAGGCGACCGCGTCGCTATCCGGCGCTTCTATATACATGATGTTGCTATTCCTCCCACGCGATTACTCTCCGCAGTTTATCATGGGGCCAATGTTCTACCGACGAGCTATAAGGGCGTGATGCCAGTGATGTCATACGGTTTAGAACCATGCGCGGGGTCATGCTATGATGGGCGATAGTATAGTACAGGAACGTCGCGAACGCCGCGTCTTACGGAGAGCATCGTGAGAACAAGCCCAAACTACACGCGCTGGCTCTATGCGCTGATCGTGTTGCTAACCATCATCGCCGGACTCTACCTGTCGGGCTGGATCTATGGCGCCCTGACCGCCGCCGGTGACATCCTCACGCTGTACTTCACGGCGTGGCTGCTGCAATTTTTCTTCACTCCCGTCGTCGACGCCATGGCGCGTCGCGGTGTCCCGCGCCTCGTCGGTGTCTCGTTTGTGTATATCGTTCTGACCCTTGTCATTGTCGCCGTGCTTATCTGGACGGTACCGGCCGCGTACGACCAGGGACGCTACGTGGTGAATCAACTGAGCGAGGGGAAGACCTATGGTTTCATCTCCAACATCACGACTGGTATCGAAAAGTTCCTGATCGCGCACAATGTGCCGCCAAAAGATATCAGCACGTTTACCAGCGATTGGAGCGTTAACCTGAAGAAAGGAGCGCCAAACGCGGGTAGGCAACTGCAAAAGGTTATCCGCGCCTACGCCGACCCTAGTATCCTCGCCAGCAGCACCCCCGCGTTCCTCGATTTCATCAACACAGTACAGGGACTGCTCATCAATGTCGTGCTGGTGCTGATCCTGGCCTTCTATATGACACTGGACGGGCATAAGCTCGTGCACCGCGCCCTATCTTATTTCCCGCCATCCGTCAGCGACGTCATGGAGAGCGTGCATCTCATCATCAATCGTAAATTTGGCGGTTATCTGCGCGGGCAAATCATCCTCGCGGCGAGCTACGGTGTTTTGACCTATATTATTGGCGTCGGCTTCGGATTGCAGTACGCTGTGTTAATTGCCGTCCTCGCGGCGGTCATGATGCTCATCCCCTATGTCGGGGCTATCGCGGCCGTCGCCTTTCCGATGGCCGGTTACGTGCTGACCTATGTGACGGCCCCCGTGTTTCCGGTCGGCAGCCTTGTATTACTTTTCGTCTTCCTGTTTGTCGCACAGCACATCGTGCTCAATCTGTTGGCGCCGCGCGTCATGAGCAGCGCCGTGGGGATGCACCCGATCCTGGTCATCCTCGGACTATTGTTGGGGACCAAAGTCGCCGGGTTGTGGGGCGCGATCTTCGGCGTGCCGATCTTTGGCGTGCTGTTGGATACCGCCGATTTGGTATACCGCCGCGTGATGGATCGGCGCTACGGCTTTCAGCCGCCCGTGGTCACGGATATCGATAAGGATGACCAGACGGACCCAACACATCGCCCTCCGGCTGCTATGGGCGGACAGTCCGAGGGCGCCTCGACAGCGGAAGAGGCCGCGCGTGACGCGCACAAGGAGCAGGCCGCGCTGCCTCGGGTGAGCGCGACGCAAGGAGTAGACAACGGCTACATCGCCGAGGCGCCGCGGCCGGGACAGATATCTTTGTGAGGACCGCCGAGGGGGCGGCCGCAGCCCGCGCACAACTCCTCGGCGGCGGCGAGGTAGTGGATGGTCGCGTAGACCGTATCGAGCGCCGGACCGGGCTCTGTGGTCGCGGCACCGTCGATGATGGCGTCGATGAGCCGCCGCAGGGCGAGGATCAACTCGGGCGCTGAGGCGGGGTGCAGTGGACGATACACAGGGGGGCGGCGCTCCTTTCTCGCGGCTTGTAGTGTAGTTCTGTCAAGTCCTTCCTACTGTAGCGTGTTGAGCCATTTCATCTCGGCTTGTTATCCACTAGTAGTCCGTCAAGCGAATTATGAACAGTTGGTGCATCATGGAGATAGCCTCGTTAGGCGACCTGGGCGATGGCGCGGGCTGGCGGCGGTGTTGTCGCGGCGTGCGCCTCCCGCACGGTGGT
>JAABUJ010001081.1_pt1 | contig 42854 bp, 26 predicted proteins | sample 5559131 | NCBI WGS metagenome assembly JAABUJ01 (sample SAMN10711875, study PRJNA513366) | rock metagenome | isolation source: Antarctica rocks | place: Antarctica: Victoria Land, Mt New Zealand nord | collected 2016-01-07 | reverse complement strand
TTATAGAAATAAGTGTTTAGTTGTGATTTTAACATCAAAACACTGAATTTGAGTGTGATTTTCAAAAAAAAGTTGCAAAAAGTTCTGAGCGAACCGAGGAGCCAACATTCTAGGAATAGCTGTATAGACCGACCTCTGGGCGACGACTTCTTCAAGACACCACCAACTCTTTTTGCCATAATGTCAATCTCCCCCAGCGCCGCAGCACGATGTTGCGCCCATACCTTGCGGCTCTCTAACGGTTCGCTCCGGACGGCTTCCCTCACCGCAAGACAACGCCGAAGACCGGAACCAGCGCGCCGATGGCAGACCACCGACGCGGCTGCGGCTGGCAACCCTAAGATCGTCGGCATAGTGGATCAGATAAGTCAACTTACTCTACTGGAGACAGCGGACTTGGTGTCCAGTCTAAAGGTACCTTTCCCGTCCGCAATTGGCAGAGCGCCTCAGCAATCAATAGATTAGCTAACGCCAAATGCAGTCACGACTGAACATACCCGACATGCCCATGGGCGGCTTCGCGGCCGCCGCTCCCGCAGCAGCAGCGGCCCCGGTCGAGGAAGAGCAAGCGGCGCCGGCAGCACAGGAGAAAACGCTCTTCAACTTGAAGCTACAGTCGTTCGAGGCGACGGCCAAGCCGAAGATCATCAAGGAGATCAAGAGTATGCTGGGCTTGAGCTTGGTGGATAGTAAGAAGTTTGTGGAGAGTGCGCCGAAGATGATGAAGGAGGCGGTGCCGAAGGAGGAAGGGGAGAAGATCGTGGCGACGCTGAAAGCTCTGGGAGGTGTTGTGGTGATGGAATAGATCATTGCTCCGAGACTTGTTGGTAGCGCTGCTCTGTACTCTAGGCGGATACTGTATACTTCAAAATATTATATAGTTCTGGAGGTACTTTTCCTATCCTGAGAAGCCTGTTTCCACTCTAGGCGCTGTCTACATGGGGAACCCACGTAAAGAATCATCAGAACATGAAAGATATCATGCAGTGCGTATCCGTTTTGGTCTATGTAGCAATATAAATGGGTATTCGATTGAACGCCTACAATGCCCTAGACACCAGCATCCCTTCCCAGTCGCTGTACGCCCCAACAACATTCCAGTAACTCCGAAGCACAACCGCTCACTCAACGTCAGCAGCTTGCCTCCGCTCCATCGCATCTTCCTCAGCAGCCAGATAATCATCATCACCGACCTCGCTGCCTTCATCCCACAACCTCTCAAACTCCTGGTCCTCATCGGCACTCACAGCCCAAATACTCTCTCTCAACCTCTTATGCCGCTCCCGATCCTCCTCTATCCTCTGTTCCACTTGACGCTTATCAAGCCTCACGATACCATTCACCTTGGGCGTCGGGTGGGTGCCCTGCGCGTCGCGCTGGCCATTAGCTTGGATCGGCGAAAGGGCCGGGTGCGCCGGTAGAGTATCGCGTTCCTTGAGGCAGGCTTCGATCTCCGAAATCGTCTCGGAAGCAAGGATCAACTTCTGCTGGAGGCCATTGAGCACCTGCGATTGCATAGTAAGCTCCTGGACTGCCGCTCGCAACTCATAAGGTCCCGTCCACTTACCCGCCTTACGACCTTCACGTTTGCGGCACCGGACCCGTCGCTTGGAGCCACTGCGTCGACTACCCTTAGGATATCCCTCTGCATCATCCGGACGAAGTCTAGATGGTTCTCCTTCTGCGACATGTCGCAGAGGTGTTCGATGAAGTACATGATGTTTGCGCGGTTGTTCATGGAGTTCTGCCGCCTATTAGCATCCAAAAGATAATCTTGGCACACTAGGAGGGGTCAGTACCCGTTCGAGCTGCTCCAATATACATGAGTGAAGATCCTCGTCCATGTCCCTGTACTTGAGCGCATAGTGGGCCGCCTTTTGGGCGGAGGTGACGGAGGCGTTCAGGTGCTGGAGTTGCGAGGTGAACCGCATGCGCACTTCGAACGGATCTGCCATATTTGCCGCCACTGATAGTTCTGCTGCGGTGATAAACGCTTGAGCGCCGTAAAGATTTAGGGTATGACGAGGGTTGAGCGGAGCGCTCTCAGGCCTACGCGAGCATGGACTCTAGCCAAAGCGGAGCCATCCCGCGTTTGACCAAATTTATATTTCGAGTCTCGATTCAGAGCTGCAGTAAGCAAACAACAGTCAACAATGGCGCAAAGAATCGCGCAGATGAATGGCTCTGAACACAACGGTAGCTCTGGGCTTACGCTGACTGTTCTTGGCTGCGGTATGTACAGTACCACTGTACTTTCTTGTCCCGAGAACTGACAAAGAACGAATCCAGGAACCCTCGGTATAGGAATCCTCTCCGGGATCCTATCCTCCGTATCCGACCTCAACGCCCTAGCGCCGCCCCCCTCTGGCCCCAGCGAATCCGGCACCTCGACTCCCTCCGACGAGCTCCCACCGCGCATACCCTCCCGCTTCATCGCGTGCGTGCGCCGCCCGGAATCCGCCAAGCGCATCAAAACCGCCCTCTCCGCCTACAAATCCTCCATCACCATCCTCCAAAACGACAACCTGAAAGGCGCCCAGGAAGCGGACGTCGTCATCCTAGGCTGCAAGCCGCAGACGGTCGGCGACATCCTCGGCGTCGACGGCATGCGCGAGGCGCTGAATGGCAAGCTCCTCATCAGCATCCTGGCCGGCGTGCCCGTGTCGCAGATCGAGGACATCCTCTACGGGGTCCCTAGGAGTGACGATCGCAGACCGGAAGAGGAGGAGGAGGAGGGCAGGTGTCGGATCGTACGCGTGATGCCCAACACGGCGTCCCTGGTGCGCGAAGGCATGACGGTCATCGCGACGTCGACGCCGCCGCTGCCTTCGACGCTGAATGCGCTGGTCACGTGGATCTTTTCAAGGATCGGGAGGGTGGTGCATTTGCCGCCGTCGCTGATGGACGCGAGCACCGCGCTGTGTGGGTCCGGACCGGCGTTCATGGCGCTTGTGCTGGAGGCTATTGCGGATGGGGCGGTCGCCATGGGGCTGCCGAGGGCAGAGGCGCAGCTTATGGCTGCGCAGACGATGAGGGGGACGGCGGGACTCGTTTTGAATGGGGAGCATCCGGCGCTGGTGAGGGAGAAAGTGAGCACGCCGGGCGGGTGTACGATAGGGGGGTTGTTGGTGCTTGAGGAGGGAAGGGTACGGGGGACGGTTGCTAGGGCGGTTAGAGAGGCTACGGTGGTCGCAAGTCAATTGGGGAAGGGTGTTCAGGGCGTCAATGGCACTAGATTCTGATCAAGGAGATGAATGATTAAGAATTGTTCTCCAGCTACCTGGGATAGTCTGCGACATCATGGGGTTGTGACGTGACGCTGTGACTGCGAGTAAATTACAGCCCTCCAAAACCGGTGCCACTCAGCGCACCACCTGATATGCTTCATCCTCCGTTATATCCGTACTATTGTACCTTGTGGATCTGCCACCATATTGTTTACCCCTCCACGTCCGAGTATGTCCTTACAGGACCCTGTACTGTACATCCCATGGTGATTTGCTCTGGTATTTACGCCAGGCACGAATGGAGTCCTGCTATAGGAGAAGGCGCTTCAACGAAGCATCTCAAGCATGGCTCTATGTTCCATCTGTCGTTGACGGTAGTGACGTGGTCGGTCTTCTCACGAGGATAACATAAGATCCCGTGAATAAATGGGATGCCGTCTTTCCGAGTCGGGAGATCCACGAACGATGTAGTGTTAGTTAGAGTCTAGCTGACAGAGCGTAGCCGCTGAATGGCTCAATCTCGACGACCTTGTTATTAGCGGGCTGTCACGAGGCCCAGAACATGCCTCGAAGATAAGCGGACGGCAGCTTCATCGCTCATCGACCGGACTTGGTATAGCTTCGGTGTCGCCATCTCTACCAAGCAACGCTCGTTCCTCTCCCCTCCCATCCTCTCTAATCACCCCGATGCCCATGCTGTGCTGCACATCCTTGGGAGCATTGAGTACATACCACACATCCTTTTTCGTCCATAGCCCCTGCAGTACCCCTTTCTCGCAAAACAGCACGTACCGCAAACCCAGTTTCTGGAAGAGGCTCACGGTCAGCTGAAGACTGCTCTTGCTATTTAGAGTAATTGGAGTTTGGTCCATCCAGGGCCGCAGGTCCAGAGTGGTGAGTGGATCAGCCTGCGGCTGATGCGAGAAGTGGATCTTTGTTGTCGGAGAGAGGTTGGGCGCAGTTGATGCTGCGCTGCTTAAAGCAAACGCTAACTCTGTTCGGGAGATATAACCAAGCAGCAGCGCATGGTGCCTGTCCGATATGACGGGAAAGCCCCGATATGGCTGGCTAGACAGGAGGATGCGAACGCTCTCAATAGTGTGACCGGTAGCTGTGAGTACCACGAGATCTTCGTAAGCGGTCATGATTTGTGAAACGGAAACGTCTGGCAATGGCGAATCATCGTGATTATCGAGAAACGGATACTGATTGAAATGTATCCAGCTCTCGTAGATTCCCCGCTTGCCGAATGCATCACCAACCCATTTGCTGATCATGACTGCAATCATGATCGGCAAGACGTATGTCAGGGCGCCAGTCAGCTCAAACATAATCACCACGATGGAGACTGCCATGCGTGTGACTCCACCCAGAGCAGACGCGGCTCCGATGATTGCATAGGTGCCAGGCGTGATACAAGGGATGTCTGGTTCACAAGCGGAGAAGAAGAGAGCGTTGGGATGGTTTTTTTGCCATACCTCGACAATGATACCGAGAGCACGCCCATACAGTGCACCAACAGCCATTGATGGTAGGATGATGCCGGCGGGAATCTGAAGACCGAACGTAACAGAGGCAAAGATAAAACCCAAGCAAGCGGCCAGAACGAGAAGCACTATGACGCCAGCAATGGCCGGACCTGTTTTGCAAAGCCCAAATTGATCGTCTGGAATAGCGGCGCACTCGGCAAAGAGGTTGTACACAAGCTCTGATGACTGTGCTCTCATGAAGATGTTGGGAAAGTTGATTAGCGCTGTAAGTAAAGCTACCACCGCGACCTCCGTCACTGGATTTTTCGTAATCCTGGGCGATCTTCGCCATTGAGCAATTTTCATATTGAGCTTGATGAAGAGGCCACCGTAAAGCCCCCCTAATACCCCTAGAATAGCGAACGCCACCATCTCAAACCCATGCCAGCCACTCGTGTAGGTGACTTGATATAACACCAGTTTGCCGGTTCGAAAAGGATTGAAGGCTTGAAGGGTCACCGCAGCAACCATAGCACATACAAAGCTCTGCCACATGGTCTTGTCTGGAAAATAGTAGGACAGTTGCTATTGCTGATTAGCCAAAGAAGCGCACAACAGTACCTAGATGAAGGTAGCCTTACTTCGAGACTAAATAATACCCCACCAATAGGCGATCCAAAGGCTACAGAGATACCTGCTGCAGCTGCAGCGGACAAGACTTCACGCTTTCGGGCTGCAGGCTATGTTAGAATTGCTGAGTGACTTGCAAGGAACAATCAACATTACCTTCGTTCTTTGTCAATGCATCAAACATCTTCATTAGTAGGCTGGCGCAGCAGCATGCAACGTGGACGAGGGGTCCCTCCTTTCCAAGCCAGAGTCCTGATGCTACAGCAAGACACTTCATATAGGAGTTAGCATGCTTCGGTCTCAAGAATTTTTACGTGCTACTACCAGGCCTATAGATTTGACGACCAATGTCCACGTCCCCATGAAGCGTCTGATGACAAAGCCACCTAGTACTGTCTTGATTTCGGGGATACCACTGTGCCTGGCGTAAATCGCGTATCGTTGGACAAGCACACTGGCGCATACGGCGAAGAAGACCTGAGATTCCGTTACCAATCTGACAAATCGAATTCTTTAATCGGAGAACTATCCACATACTGAGAATAGTATAAATAGAACATACTCGCTGGTGTACTTTCCAGCCTCCGAGTGTATTCGAAGTGCTTGACCCCAGGGTGTCCAGTCCTGACACTGGGCCCATTCTGAAGACCTTAGTTAGCAAAATCTGGCCGATACTAAGTAGACAGATAGAGTATGCCAACCTTCGTGACCCCAACAGCAGAATCCTTTGTTCAAGTAGAACTTCCCGCCCCCAGGACCATTTTGGCAGTACCCAGTTTTTAAATCACCCAACCAATCGCTGGCAACATCAATACAAGCGGCCAAAACCCCGACAACAAGACCGGTTGCTATAAGCACGAGCCATATTTGACTAGCATCTGCGAGTATCTGGAATTGGCCAACCAGTCCTTTTGCCCTCGAACACAAAGCTCTTAACCGCTGTCGTTCCTTGGTATATTCGAAAATCCAGTCGATAGCTGTAAGATCATCATATCCTACTCGCCGCCCTGGACCTTCGACATACCAGTCTAGGGGTGCGCCGTCCTTCAGATCGTTCAAGCGAGCCTCTCCAGGAAGCTGAGGATTGCTTTCGTGGAGGATCGCATTACTCGTCACTCCCGGCGACCCATCCGGTAGTCGTCGGCTTCGAGCTGCCGAAGTCCGAGGAGAGGGCGAGGCTTGCCTGCTGTTACTCTGTGATGGAGAGGACAGAAGATTGGTCAGGCCGAAACCTGGTGACAGCTTTTGTTTACGCTTGAATGAGAGCCTAAATAACCAGTTTAGCAACTCACATATCAGAGTCTCATTCCGAGTAAGCTCATACCTATTCTCCGATTGATCGGGATCCAGAAAATTCCTGTCTGTGATGAGACTGACAGCGGGATGGTCCTTGTCGCTGCATTCTTCCACATGAGGATAGGAAAGGCCTGGGCTAGAGGACTCTCCGACTTCAACAGGGTGGTTACCGAGTACCCCATGCGATGAGTTTGACATACTCGTCCGTCATTGAGGCAAAGGAGACGGTACCAGTTCTATTGAATTCAGAGCATAACAAGGTCGTGGGCAGTCGTATATCGAGCTTATAGCTTGGCACATGCTTAGCCATAGACATAGCCCAAGCTTGCGGCTTCTTCCGTTTCACATGTGTTACTTCGCACTGAAACTTTACATGCAGTGCTGGGAACTTTAGCCCTCGAAATACTTCTGAGGCACTACCAGCAACCCACCTAAGGTATTCAGTCGTCTTCTTGACGACATCTTCAAGGTCACAACAATAATGGACTGCACCTGGGCAGACTCGAAGCTACTGACGTCTTCAGATGAGCTCTCCAAATTACCGGCCGAGCTGCTAACTATTATAGAAAGTGGTTCGAACGCAGAGTTTCTCGATGCGCTTGCTCTTACAGCGCTCAATCCAAGATACACAAGGACTGTCTTTACTTACTACGAACCCATATTCACTGAATTGAGTGGACGGTGGCTTTCTTATGCGGAAGTGTCGGTTTCATCATTGGACATAGTCTCGGCTTTTGCGAGGATCTTACCATGGGCTCCACATCTTGCGGTTTTTGTGGAAGAGCTTGTGTTGAAGCATCGTGCTGGTGTCTTTCAACATCTGTCATCTCCAACGGGTACACAGCTGCAAGATCTTCCACATCAGACCCTCCGTGATCTCTTCCTCGCGGTCTTCCGGTTGCTACTCTTCGACAACCATACCTTTGCACCCGCCATTGCACCTTTACAACTGCAATTCTTGCTACGGCATGAAGATAGGTGTATCAGATACTTGACAATTAGAATCCTATGTTTATATCTACACGCTGCAGATGCGGCTATGATCAGACTGGTGGATCGGTACCTTGGAGAAGAGGCTATAGAAGGTGAATGGGAAGGGCAGAAGATCGACTACGGTTTCTTGAGTTTGTGGGAGGAAAGGCGTATAGAGGAGTTAGACTCGCAGCTTCGAATTCTTCGACAAGAGCGGCTTGAAGACATCAGTCAATCCGCACCGAGACGAATAATTCGTCCAAACGAACTCACAGCATTCACGGTTGAGGTTGCTGGTGTCCTCATGCCACGGCTTCATACTGCACCTACCAAGCCATCATCGTTAGCCCTGACGGTTACGACATGCACCAACCTAGCCAGCCTTGCTAAGGCGCTGCTTAAGCCTGATCCCGTCCTGGTGACCGGTGTGGCGGGATCGGGAAAAACAGCATTGATTTTAGATGTTGCAAGGAAGTTGAATTCTGCTACGTCTATGGTTACGCTACACCTGAACGAGCAGACTGATGCAAAACTACTGGTTGGCATGTATACTACAGGTTCTAAGCCTGGATCTTTCAAATGGCAGCCCGGTGTCTTAACACAAGCTGTTCGGGAAGGTCGTTGGGTGTTGATTGAGGACCTTGATCGCGCTCCTACGGAGGTGCTCAGCGTCTTGTTACCACTTATAGAACATGGAGAGCTTCTAATTCCGAATCGTGGTGAACGCGTGCATGCCGCACGAGGATTCAAGCTGATTGCTACCATGCGTACGGTGCTCAACACTCAAGGGATAGAGAGCCTACCGCGGCTCAATATGCTGGGTACTAGACTCTGGAGACAGGTCTCTATACTATCACCGGAAAAAGACGAGATTCGTCTTATTATTGGGCAGTCCTTCCCCATGCTCCATGCGCATTTGCCAACAATAATGAACGTGTACTCTCGGCTTTTGGCCCTATACCTCGAAGCATCCACTGTTTCCCGCAACCAAGCTTTAGTCGGGAACACCTTCAATCACCGTGATGTCTTCAAATGGTGCCAAAGAATCCACCAGTCACTAACAGCAGCGGGTCTACAAACCGGAGACGAACCGTTCCCAGAAGACTTAGTGGACAGCATATTCATGGAGGCTGTGGATTGCTTTGCGAGGAGTCTTCCACCAGGTCTCCGACAAGCTGCTGTCATCTCCTGTGTTGCACAGGAACTGCACGTGTCTCCTCAAAGGGTGCAATACTGCTTATACCTGCGTATTCCCAAGTACTCCAACGAGGGACCGGAATTGCGCATAGGGCGTGTGACGCTCCGGAAGGAAAAGCTCCCTAAAGCCGCATTGACACAGAAGAGACGTACAAGAAGGGACCCGTTCGCTCGTACAAGTCATGTGCTGCGACTCCTCGAGCAAGTGGCCGTTGCTGTTCACGCGGCTGAGGCTGTTCTGCTGGTTGGAGAGACGGGGACGGGCAAGACCACTGCTGTGCAACAACTTGCTAATGAGCTGGGCAAAAATTTGGTAGTCGTTAATCTTTCTCAGCAAAGTGAGAGTGGAGATCTCCTCGGGGGTTTCAAGCCGGTCAGCGTTAGGACGTCAGCTCTACCAATGAAAGATGAGTTTGATGACTTGTTCGAATCGACCTTTTCTACAGCCAAGAACAAACAATACATAGACATACTTAGAAGACGAGTGGCTAAAGGGCAATGGTCACGCGTTGTGATTCTCTGGAGGGAAGCTTTACGTATGCTGGAAAACGCTTTTGGGCCCTTGACCGATCCGGTGGTCAGCTCTGTTCCTCAGCATACAGAGCAGGTCAAGAAACGGAGAAAGCTAGATTCCGCAATGCGGGAGAGCCTAAAGGCTCGATGGATCACCTTTGCTTCGAACCTAGAGAAACTGAGTCTACAAATCTCTGGTGGATCAAGAAGCTTTGTGTTCTCCTTCATCGAAGGAAATATTCTGAAAGCTGCGAGGAATGGAGACTGGGTTCTGTTAGACGAGATCAACCTTGCTTCACCTCATACTCTTGAGAGCATATCCGATCTTCTTCAGAGTGCGCCCGAGAACCCTCCGTCCCTCTTGTTATCTGAGGCCGGCATTGCAGAACGAGTTTATGCTCATCCATCATTTCGGATCTTCGGTGCGATGAACCCTGCAACTGATGTAGGGAAGAAAGACCTACCGTTGGGTCTGCGATCTAGGTTTACTGAATTATACGTCGAGGCTCCAGACAAAGATCTCGCAGATCTACTGGATGTCGTGAAAGCCTACCTTGGCACTTTTAGTGTCACAGACGAACGCGCAGCCAACGACATTTCGCAGTTATATCTCGAGGCGAAACGTCTCGCTGAGGATAATCAGCTTGTCGATGGAGCCGATCAAAAGGCCCACTTCAGTCTCCGGACTTTAACCAGGACTTTGAGCTATGTGACTGATATAGCGCCGATATATGGTCTGCGTAGAGCGCTTTACGAGGGCTTCTCAATGAGCTTTTTGACGCTGCTCAGCAAGCAATCAGAGCGCCTTTTGGTACCGTTGATAGATAAGTATATCTTGGGAAGTCATCGCAACGCTCGTTCACTACTCCAACAAACACCACGTCTGCTGAGTAATGATAGGGAGTATGTACAGTTCAAACACTACTGGATCCGTAAGGGCCCTCTGCCGATCAAGGAACGACCACACTATATCATTACTCCATTTGTTGAAAGGAATCTACTCAATCTGGTCCGTGCTACATCAACAAGACGCTTCCCTGTCCTTATTCAAGGTCCTACGTCCTCAGGCAAAACGAGCATGATTGAGTATCTTGCGCACATTTCAGGTAACAAGTACGTCCGAATTAATAACCACGAGCATACCGATCTACAAGAATACATTGGTACGTACGTATCTGGACAAGATGGCCAGCTGCTGTACCAAGAGGGAATCCTGATTCGGGCCCTCCGTGAAGGGCACTGGATTGTGCTAGACGAGTTGAACTTGGCGCCAACGGATGTGTTGGAAGCCCTGAACCGCTTGCTAGATGATAATAGAGAGTTACTAATACCAGAGACCCAAGAGGTGGTTCGACCTCACCCGGACTTCATGCTCTTCGCAACCCAGAACCCTGCCGGTCTATATGGAGGTCGTAAAGTCCTTTCGCGAGCCTTTCGAAATCGGTTCCTTGAGCTACACTTCGACGATATTCCTGAGGAAGAGCTGGAAATAATACTACGAGAAAGAACACAGATCGCTCCATCTTCCTGTGCACGTATCGTCGCAGGTTACAAGAAGCTATCCATGCTTCGACAAACGAGCAGACTCTTCGAACAGAGAAACAGTTTTGCTACTCTCCGAGATCTGTTCCGTTGGGCTCAACGGAAAGCGGACACCCGCGAAGAGCTGGCGGCAAATGGACTTGTACTACTAGCTGAGAGGGTCCGGAAACCAGAAGAACGATCTGTCGTCAAGAGTGTCATTGAGGGCATCATGAAAGTTACACTCCGTGAAGAGGATCTGTACATTCCGCCACCTGTGTCCGACTCCGGAGATTTAGCAACCCGACCTGTTTCAAATGGTATTGTGTGGACCAAAGCCATGTGCCGCCTATTCACGCTCGTTTCGAAGGCACTCGAGAATAACGAGCCAATTTTGCTTGTTGGTGAGACTGGGTGCGGAAAGACAAGCATATGTCAGGTCATGGCAGAATTACAACGAAAGCAGCTGTATACCGTTAATGCACACCAAAATACAGAGACCGGCGATTTGATTGGCGCACAACGGCCCATCCGTAATAGGGCTGCCATTGAAATCCAGCTGCGGGACGATCTTCGTTCTTTACTTGCAAGTCAGCCGAACACTATTGATCCTATCAAAGATGATGTCGAGGAGTTACTACAAACCTATGACTCTTCAATGACTTCGATGTCTGAAGGACATGGTCTGGAACTCAGGCATCGTATTAACATCAATAGAATCAAGTACAAGGCTCTCTTCGAATGGTCCGATGGCAGCTTGGTGCAAGCCATGAAAACGGGGCAGCTCTTCTTGTTAGATGAGATTTCATTAGCTGATGATTCCGTTCTAGAAAGACTGAACAGCGTTCTAGAGCCTGAACGGTCGTTGTTGTTGGCAGAGAAGGGTCCCGAGGAGTCACTTGTAAAAGCGTCCCAAGGCTTTCAGTTCATTGCTACCATGAACCCTGGTGGGGATTATGGAAAGCGAGAATTGTCTCCCGCATTGCGAAATCGATTCACTGAGATCTGGGTACCTCCTTCATCAGACGCTCACGATATCTTGCAGATCGTGCAGGCAAAAATCCCCTCTAAGTTCACCAGCTTTTCGAAAGGCATCGTTCAGTTTGCCCAATGGTTCGGTGGAGAGTATCAACCTTCTAGCTCTACGACTGTCTCAATCCGAGACATACTGACATGGCTCGATTTTATCAGAACCTGGGAGGCAAATGAGCCACTCCTTGTTCTGCTTCATGGAGCAGCGATGGTATACATTGATACCTTGGGTGCGAACCCAGCGGCTCTTCTTGCTATATCCCCAAATCGAGTTCAGCGTGAACGTGAGAAGTGCCTCGAAAGGTTGAGTGAACTCCTGGGCCATAATGTAGCTTCGCTATATATGGAGGTACCACAGGTCCTCGTCAATGTCCACTCTCTATCAATCGGACCGTTCTCGATTGCCAGAGCGGAAAGCGCTGTTGATCATATAAATTTCAGTCTTAAAGCATCAACAACGCGGACAAACGCAGCAAGAGTCCTTCGCGCAATGCAACTAAAGAAACCAATACTGCTAGAAGGTGACCCTGGGGTCGGAAAGACAACGCTCGTCGTGTCTCTCGCCCAGCTAGCTGGACGGAGGTTGACACGAATCAATCTTTCTGAGCAGACAGACCTGATGGACCTCTTTGGTTCCGATGTTCCAGTAGACGGTGCAGAAGCTGGGCACTTCGCATGGCGTGAAGCACCTTTCCTGCGAGCTATGCAGAACGGTGAATGGGTTTTGCTCGACGAGATGAATCTGGCTTCGCAATCAGTTCTTGAAGGCCTAAACGCTTGTTTTGACCATCGAGGAGAAATATATATTTCTGAGCTAGACCAGACCTTTATTCGCCACCCAGACTTTCTCGTCTTCGCCGCGCAAAATCCTCATCATCAAGGCGGCGGCCGGAAAGGCTTGCCAGCTTCTTTCGTCAATCGCTTTACTGTCGTCTATGCTGATTTGCTTACGCCTGAGGATATGATGCTGATATGCAGTCACAGCTTTTCTAATATCCATGCTAATACAATTCATAGCATGATCCGCTTTGTGACTGCTCTCAAAAGCGAAATCACGTACAACCGCAGTTTCGGCAACTCGGGTAGCCCATGGGAATTCAACCTCAGGGATGTGCTCCGGTGGCTACAGCTCCTTTCGTCACAAAAATTGCCGGTATCTGTTGTTTCACCGGTGGATTTCCTCGACTTACTATTCACGCAAAGGTTTCGCACACCGGGAGACCAAGACCGGCTCAGATCTCTGTTTGAGGTGCAGTCTGGACAGCGTTTCTTAGAGCGAAATTATTACCATAATCTCAGCTCCAGCTTCCTCCAGATCGGGTATGGTTTTCTAACCCGAGACCTTATGTTACAGCACATGCCAAGCCCGAACGTACCAATTCCCAAGACTCATCTGCCTATTCTGGAGTCTCTGATGGTCTGTACCCAGCGCAACTGGCCATGCATCTTGGCCGGCCCTTCCGGCTGCGGCAAGAGCGTGCTTCTCAAACAACTTGCTGCCTATTCCGGAGCCCAGTTGATCGAATTTGCTGTCAATTCGGATATTGATACCATGGACCTTGTCGGTGGATATGAACAGGTTGACCCTCAGCAACATGTTTCAGCTTTCCTAAGAATACTGCAGGATCACATTTACTCCCAGGCGCTGCGAGCTATTATTGCGGGTCAAGTCTCTGTCCATGCAATGTCTATGCTGGACCACCTCCAACGCAGCAACGCCGGTAATGTCGACCTCGAACGAATATCCAAATACTTACGAGATCTGTCGGAAGGCCACCCAACGCCCGGTGTCTCCGTATTGCAAAAGCGATGCGATGAGTTGCTCCACATGCCGGCCATCGCTGAGAAAGCTCGGTTTCAATGGGTTGACGGCATACTTATCGAAGCACTCGAGCAGGGAAAATGGCTTGTGCTAGATAATGCGAACCTATGCAGCGCGTCTGTATTAGACAGGCTCAATTCCTTATTAGAACCTGAAGGAACTCTGCTTATCAACGAACACCCTACGACAGATGGAAGCGCTCGTCTGGTGAAGCCTCATCCTAATTTCCGGATTTTCCTGACGATGGATCCGCGATATGGTGAGCTCTCTCGGGCGATGAGGAATCGCTGTGTGGAGATCTTCGTTCCCTCCCGAGAGCACAGTTGTCTTACCGATACAGCTGGAGCTCTTCAAGCTTTCACATGCGAGTCATCTATAGCTAGGCTGCGAAGCCTACGCGTGTTAGATACGGATGTTCCGTCATCTGCTCTAATTAGCCCTCTGACCGACGTCTGTCTTGATCACGTTTCTTTGTCAGACATCAAGCTTCTGCCGCGGTTAAGAAATTATGGTTCTGCTGCGATGTTCAGCAAGTCGCACAGCACACAATCTATAATCTCTTCTGCGTGGGACAGATACCTCAAGTTACTTGCCACGCAAAGCTGGTCAAATCACGTCGTGCCCTTTTACCGAGCAGTCGCCCAGGCAGTTGGAGTAGAAGACGACTTTGAAAAGGCGCAGGTCAGTAAGTTTCTAGTCTCAACGCTGGAGCGAGTTTACTAATAGTTGCGCCTATCCCTGTAGCCTATCCATCCCCTCGTAAACCCAGTACCGGTTTCAATATCTACCCAAGCGCTTCCAGTTCCCGATCCTTACTGGCTCGCGATATTACAGGAGTTCGCCTTGGAAGTTGCTTGCCTGCTCCAGCAATTGACGCGGTGTCAGCAAGAATCGGGTTTGAAGAAGCCATCTCAACTGACACGGCTCGAGAGATCTTTTGCTATAAGCCGGGTACAGAGCTACTCGAAGGACTCAACGTCTGGTGTAGCACACTTCTTAGAAACGCTTGGGCAAGCGCTCTGGGATTGGGTTCAACAAGAGCCACAATCGTCTACTGCCCAACAGGTCCGTTTCCCACTCATTACTGCCGGAACTTGGGATGCTAATGAGTGTGTTAGGACGTTGCTCCTTTTTTGTTCGAGCTCTTGTCCTACTGGAAGGATTGCTATGACCTTGTCCAATCGCCTACATTTGAAGAGAGCGAGTTTCAAGCATATCTAATCACAGGACAGGAATTATCGGCTAAACCCCTTACTGAGGAGACGGGTTCAGAATTCCTTCTGCAGAAGTTAGGTAGTGGGCTCAGTCAATTCAACCTCTCTTGGAAATTATCGACTGGGCTCAGCATGGAAAGACTGTGGGAAGCATGTCGACCACAAACGCCACCAACGCTTTCTCAGTTGTCGGTGTACTTAAGGCTGGAAGAGCTTGCGGACAGATTCGATAATGCACTGTGGAGGTCCTGGATACCTGTGGTGCAGGTCAGCTGTGTTAGGGTATCTATTGCTGAAGCCCTTTCTGTAATGCGATCGCAAAAGACGCAAAGCGAAGAGCTGATTGATGTAAGCCTCTTACTTCGTGACACAGTCACAGTATACCTTGACTGTCACTGACGGGACGTTTCAGACGGTTACCAAAGCTATCGCCGAGTTAGAAATGCGGCAAGAAACGGAGAACACCAAAGATACGCCATACTACCAAGACGTATTCGAGGGATTGAGTCAATATTACGACCTCGTGGACTCTTCGGCGTATCACGGAGATAATAGTCCGTCGCCTATCGCTAAAAACTTACTTCATCTGTTTGCAGGTCGTGCTACTAAGTTGGAGTCATCTGAAGAGCTGAGGTCGTCAACAGCAACCTCTTTTGCCAGTCTCCGAAATTATTCTGGTAACGGCCGCAACACTGACTGGATGGCGTTGCGAGGCATCACATTGACTACTGCCCTATGGAAAATGTAAGTCTCTCGATCGATTAAACTCTCCGGAGGTACAAGAAGCCTGACTTTTTCCAGTAATCAAGCGGAAAATGTAAACCTCAGAATGCTTGAGCCACTACAAACCGAGGTGGAAGTTCTTGGGTCTAGCATAGCATTAGGTACCATAGCGCTGGCGCTTGACCAGCTGACACTGCTCAATAGACGTCTGTGCAAGTTACTATCGATGGTCTTCAGCGCCCATCATTTGTATCTTGAGCATGACTTTCTAGAGAGATCAATATGCACACTCGATCTACTCCAGCAATCCGCGAACAGGTTGAGGATTTCGGCTTCTTACTTCGAGCAACTCAGACCGGCTCAAGTATTCAAGTCAGATCTCCCGGAGGACCATTACTTCCGTAGCATAGCCGCCGAGTTCTTGCTACCATCACTCCTCAATCTCCTCACTGTCATTGGTCACGAGGGGTCTTTTCATTCGGAATCCGCCTCTGCGTGGTTGTACTTCGCCATGGGTTGTATACTTTTGTATATCCCTGACCGTCCTTTCGACCCGGCCATAAAGCCAATAGTGGAGATGCATCGTCACACTAAACGGAAGTCAGAGCATCAAAGCAAGCTAGAAGCTTTGAGACGCTTCGAAGAGTCATTCACCGGCCAGAATACGAATCTACGGATCGGGCTTATTGAACAGCGTCTTCTAACGCTTGGAGAGGCGCCTCCAGTACCTGCTATAGCTCGGCTACCCGTATCGAACTTAACGCAGCTTCAAGGCGAATTCAATAATCTATTGAAGTCGGTCTTCAAGAGCTGCAAATCAGCGGATCAACTATTACGCTTCGTCCAGGGGGGTCATGAGGTGTCTGCAGAAATAAAAATGTTGAAATTGAACATTAGTCAGGTCATGAGCCGTCTCCAGGATGGCTTCAGGGTGTATGACGACCTTACAGCTCCCGCTGTTGGGCTGCTAACATGCTTTGACGTCGGGTTATCTTTAGCTATGGCGAGGACGTCAATTTCGGATGACGATACAAACAATATAATCACCTCCCTTGCTAATCGTACACCATTCCTGGGCGGAACACGGGACAGTTTTTTGCATTTCAACGTGGATGAGCTTACTAGGCCTTTCGATGTGCGGCTCACTTATCTGGATTTTCTGACCGTTGCGCAAAGCATTGATTGTAGTACACTGTCCACTCCTGAGCGGTGCCAACAGCTCTTCTCGGTGCTACATAGCCTCTACCAGGGCTGGAAGGAACAGCTTGGGGCTGATAAAGAGAAAGAGGCTGCTCGGACAGGGCTGTATAGGTACAGAGGAGCTGAAGAAGTGGCAATGGAGGAGGAAGAGGAAGATTTCGATGAGATGTTTCCAACCTACGAAGACCAAGGCGAGGAAAGGAAACCAGCACGAACAGAATCAGAAATAAACCCGCGAAAGCTTGCTGGCTTAGTTGCTCAGAAGCATGCGGCTATATTTGGTAGCATTGAGTCTGGCTCCGTTCCACTCCAAGCGCTGCTTACGGGATCCGGAGCGACTATCAGCAAGATAATGAGCAGCGTTGAAGATCAGAGAGCACCCATCCCAGCCGAGAGGCTCTTAGCACCTATGTTGATGTCCCTGGATCAGACTGACGCCAGTCTGCGACAGAGCACCAATACAGGACGGAACTACAACTTCTACGAGGACATGAATCTTGTGGAGGTGAAAAAATTATTGTCATTGGTGCAGGCCATCAAATATCGATTTTGTCAACTCACCGAAGCCTGGCCCGAGCATGCCACTTTGCATGACGTGGTTAGGGTTTGTGGCGAGCTTCTAGATTTTCGATACGGTGAACCTATCGCAAAATATCTGACAAAGGCTGAAAAGCTACATGGCTTTATCCACGAATGGCAGCTTGTTGCAAGCAGGGAATTCTCTGCAGCTGACATCTACGATGGCCTCACCAGGTTATTGATTGAGTGGAGGCGCTTAGAACTCTCCACATGGGCTCGACTCTTCGACCTGGAAGATGAGAAGTACAACGAAGACGCCCGATCTTGGTGGTTTATAGCCTACGAAGTGATCATTGCAGTGCCAGTTTCTATGGCCGAGTCCCACGACCTCACCAAGCACGCCGAGAGTCTCCTGGAGCTGCTCGAAACCTTTTTCTCCACCACAACGATCGGCCAATACTCCCAGCGACTCCGAATCCTGGAGAATTTCCGAGAACTGGCTGGCTTAATCGCAAGAGATATGCCTTCTATGGCACCCGTCCACATGAGTCTGATCAACTTTTACACATTCTTCAAGCGATTCGAGAAACCCATAAAAGAATGTCTTCGTAAAGGCCGTCAACAACTCGAGAAAGACATGAAGGAGGTCCTTTTGTTTGCCAGCTGGAAAGACACGAACATTAACGCTCTCAGAGACAGTGCGAAGCGGTCACACCACAAACTCTTCAAACTTGTCAGAAAGTACCGAGCATTACTTGGACAGCCTGCGGCAAGTACAATCAAGCAAGGCTTGCCGAGCGAGGATGGAGATCACGTACTCATTCCGATCGAAGGTCAAAGCTTCCAGGTTGCCGCCATAGATCCGGAGGCACTAGCTTTCTGTGAAACTCATCTTGAAGACTGGAGCCTGAAGCCGTTGCGGTTGAGAAATAGCACAACTACGGTCGAGAACATGGCGCGGTTGGCCCGCGTCTTAGATTCGCCCGTAGATGTCACTTCGCAGCTAGAGTCATTTGTTTCTGACTTGACGGAGTCAATGAGCACTCTTCGGAGGCAAACCCCATCAGAGCTGACCAAAGAAAACAAAAAGATCGTCAACCATCTTAAGTCTCGCAAGCGGAAGCTGTTCGCCGATACACTTAAGGAGGTTCGCCAGATGGGCTTTCGGTCAAACCACTCCACAAATGTCTTAGCCCAGCAGGCCTCCCTTCCTGCTGTGCTCTCCACTATCCCGGCGCTGCAGGACCTTAAGCAGAACGGAAATATCAAGAGCGCAGACTACTACTTACATAAGTTTCTTGACGTAATGCCCGCTGTTCGATCGGCAGCCAAGGATCATTCAGATGAGGTTGCTACTACTGAAGTAACTCGAAGCATTGGCTGTATTGAAGGTCTCCTCTCCCGTTTGATGAAACAAAGAGAATCGCTGGCGGCTCTTATTAACAAGATGGTCGCATTGAATAGAAAAGTCGTGAGCTTACAGAACCTTTGGCGCCCGCAGGATTACAGCATAGAACGTAGTGAGAGAGAGGCTGTGAGACAGACGCAGGGCATTCACAACATCGTTTTATGGTTACCCAGCATCATTGAAGTCGGATGCAATATCATCCAGGCACAGAGTCGGCTTGGTAAACTCGATTCATCGGCTGTGGTCAACGGTTTACACGTCTTGAAAAGCAACTTTGTGGACCACATCGCGGCATGGGATGCATTGCCCGTCGTGCCCGATGGTCTTTCTACATCTGATCACACCGAGTGGCATGATAAGGTCGTTCTGTCATTGCAGCAGTTAAATCATGACTTGGAACGATGCACTCAAGAGCATCCTCTGATGGCATTTGTCTTCAAACAAATGCGCCTTTGGACAGATGTCAGTCACCCTATGACGAACGGTCATATGAACGGGAGCCGTGTCGTCTCAATGTCTTCCCTGGGAAATTCACTCTCAAAAGCTCTTGATACGGTTCTAGTTGCAATACAACAGATGCAGGTTTCTGCAAATAGCATGCCACTATCCACAGAAGACGCTGCTTGGTTGACCAAATCTGACTCGTGTCTTGTGGCGACCTTCAAAGCGTTGAACCCTGACACTGTTATCTCCAAGCTTGAAGAATGCATGTCGCAACTGCAAAATCTGGATTCATCAGAACTGTTAGCCGGGACCGCGCTATTCAGAATGGTTGTGCCCATGGTCCAGCAGTATAGAAACATTGTTTCTGACGTTTTCCTACGTTATGCTATGCTCCATCGATCAACTTGTCATCTTGCATATGTGCTCGCTAAATCATTCGTTCAAATCTCTTCGCAGGGGTTCTGTACACCTGCTGAAGAATCCGGGCCGCAGGAGAACAAGACGGAGAAGCTGGAAGATGGAACAGGCCTTGGCGAGGGTGAAGGTGCTGAAGATATAAGCAAGGATGTACAAGATGACGAAGACTTGTCGGAGTTGGCTCAGCAAGCTGACGCAAAGGAGGATAGAGAAGATCTAGACCATGACAAGGACGCAGTGGATATGAACCAAGACGATATGGAGGGGCAGATGGGAGATGTCTCTGAGAAAGGGGAAGACGGTGAGGGAGGATCTGAAGACAATGAGAGCTCAGACGAAATGGATGAAAAAGCAAGCGGAATCGATGATCTTGACGCTTCCGCAGTAGACGAGAAACTTTGGGATGATGACGGGGAAGAAGCGAAGCGAGACAAGGAAGGGGATCAATCCAACGGCAAACGGCAAGAGAACGAATTGACGTCTGCGGAGGACGCAAAAGAAGATACTGCGCTCGAAGCAGAAGAGAGAGGGGGAGATGATATCGAGAATGAAGGCTCCGAAGAAGGCGAGCAGATTAGTCGAGAGGAGCTAGAGAAAACCGACCCTCATCTCCAAGAGGACGAAAAGTTAGACCTCCCAGAAGAAATGGACCTGGATCATGATAAGGGTTCCGAGGCCATGACAGACTCGGATGATGAGCGCATGAATCAGCTGTCGGACGTCGATCAATCTGTTACGGGGGACGAGCAGCCTGACGTCGAGGACAATGAAGAAATCACGTCAGATGAGCGTGAGCCGGGGCAAGATAAGATGTCAGACGTCGAGGACCTCGATGAAGAACCGTCTGGTGTTGATGAAAACCGTGCGGCTGCAGATTCTCCGCTTGACACCGAGGGCGAGGAAGATAGTAGTGATGAACATGAGGGTGTCATGTCGAGCCGTGCCGATGAGGCGGCGGTTGATGACCACGATATTGCTCCTAGCGACGTGCAAGGACTAGGCGACAAGAACGGTCAAGAGGCCGAGAACGAGCCCCAAAAATCTCACATGGCACAACGAGACCAAGGTTCAAAAGGCGACACTAGTACCACGAAACAGCCGGAGGCCGCAGCGGACGAACGTCAAGCATCCGGGAACGACCAGGAGTCCGGATTCGGTGGCATAAACCCCGAAGAAGTGCAAGAAAATCAGGAGATAAGCGGGTTCAAGAAGCTCGGCGACGCGCTAGAACGCTGGCATCGTCAGCAGCGTCAAATTCGTGAGGCTGCCAAACCCGAGGAACGGCAGGAAGCTAAGTCCCAGGAGGTGGACGCGACGGACGTGGATTTCAAGCATTTACCTAGCGAGGAAGCTCATGCCGATGCGCAAGCGCTTGGGGCTGCTGCGGAAGATCAAGCGCAAGCATTAGATGAAAGTGAAGTAGTCGACTCGCAAGACAAGCAGCTCCCTAGCGAGGTTTTACCCCAGGCGAATGAGGACGAGCAGCAAGATGTCGAGATGAGCGATTTCGAGATGCAGATGCTGCCGGAAAGTCGCCAGGTTGAGCAGCTAAGCAGTGCTACTACGGAAGGGCAGAAGAATCGGTCTAGTGATCGTAAAGATGAAGCAGATGGAGGCGAAATTCAAGAGGAGTGGGACGTGGAAGACGTTGATGAGCACCTTTCTACTGTCCGCCTTGGACCCAATACCCCGAACGCTGCGCGCTCGCCAGAACAAGCTCGTCAACTCTGGTCCCACTACGAAAACCGGACCAGAGAGCTCTCTTTATCACTCACTGAACAGTTACGTCTTATACTTGCACCAACCTTGGCCACTAAAATGCGTGGTGACTTCCGCACTGGCAAACGCCTTAATATCAAGCGAATCATACCCTACATCGCATCCCAATACAAGCGCGATAAGATCTGGATGCGGAGATCGGTGCCTTCCAAACGCAACTACCAGATAATGGTCGCGGTCGACGACAGTAAATCGATGGGCGAAAGTGGAAGTGGCCAACTAGCCTTCGAGACCCTCGCCCTGGTCAGCAAGAGTCTCAGCATGCTCGAAGTTGGCGAAATATGCATCCTGGGCTTCGGGGACGACGTCCGAGTTGCTCACGAGTTCGACAAACCCTTCTCATCTGAAAGTGGCGTACATGTGTTCCAGCAATTTGGCTTTCAGCAAACAAAGACCGACGTCCGCAAGCTCATCGCCGAGTCCATCGACCTATTCCGCGATGCACGCAGTAAAACATTCGGCGCGGGAGCGGACCTCTGGCAGCTCGAGCTCATCATCAGCGATGGTGTTTGCGAAGATCATGATAGCATCCGCAGGCTCGTCAGACAAGCTCAAGAGGAGCGCATTATGGTTGTCTTCGTTATTGTAGATGCGCTGCGGGGGAGTTCGATTATGGACATGAGTCAAGCTACGTTCGAGCCGGACGAAGGTGGGCAGATGAAGTTGAAGATGAGGAGGTATCTTGACGACTTCCCGTTCGGGTACTACCTTGTTGTAGGGGACGTCAAGGAACTACCGGGGGTACTAGCCACTGCGCTTAGACAGTGGTTTGCGGAGGTTGTGGATGCTGCTGGCTAAGAGGAATCAAGTTTGGTATAATTGTTACATTTGTCCAAAAGTGTGCAAGTGCATTTCGTGTTGCTTCACCAAAAGGATGTTTTTCGTTGTGCATTGTTGGCATAAGCTTACTGTGCCGTATTAATTATTATTCTTTTTGAGAAACCAAACCTCTTTGGGAAAGAAGACTCAGGGCTATAGCTATCCAACCAATCAGAGTGAAGGGGCCCTCTGCCGCGCTGTATACGGTCTGTTTATCAATCATGGGAGGCATTCTCCTCCTGCCCACCGATTCTTCTCTTTCTTTCATCAATTATCTATATACATCATCAATCATCCATTACGGCAACGACGTTCACGAATCATCCAGAGATGGACATGGCTGGATGCGGCACTGGCCAGGGGCACGGCCACCCAGTCCCACCTGCCCAGAACAACGGATTCCCGCCTTGGGGATCGCAACCTCCGACCTCAGCCCAGTATCCAGCATCAAAGCATATCAACAACCCCAACGATTATTCTTACGGCGGCGCCCCCAATGCAGTTTTATGCCAGACCTCTGACGGGGTCACTGGCTTCATGATCTGGCACGGTGACCCGAACGCCTTTCCAGCTGTCGCGCAGATCCAGTACAGCAACGGCCCTGTCTATCCTGCATCTTGTCCACCGCAATCTACGGACTGGGGGTCGATGCTGCCTCCCACTCCTGATAGCGCATTGATCTCAACTCAGGGCTTTGTTCCACGTCATGATCCCAGCCTCCCCGTCGCCCAATATCAGCCCAAACCCGGCGCACGGGATGGCATTCCCCCGGTCCCGACCTGGGACGTACCGCGCGTGATGCCGATGCCGAGTGCAGGAGAGATCGATCTGCTGAACTTGGGGCAATGGCAAGGGCAGGCGGTTCCTGGGCCTGGGCCTTTGCCTGTGCCTGGGCTTGGGCTTGGAAATACTGCTGTTGAACTTAGAGAACGTCAAATGATCGAGCCTCGATCAGTTGTGGAATCTACCGTACACGCTATGGACCTACTTACGCAGCCTATGACATCTCACGAGCCGTCGTATATCCTCACTGGAAACGGACAGAAACGGAATATTTGGGAAGGGAGCATTGAAGAAATAACCATCGATGACGACGAAGTAGGTTCTCCGGACATATTTGATGAGATCTCTAAGGATCAGTCCAAGTCGCCAAACATACCCGAGAACGATGGAGGTTCTTCTACCAGCAAGGAAGCTACGACGTCACTGGAGCCCTCCCCGCTTATCCTCAGCTCTTCTATCGGCTCTCCGGCGCGAAGAAGGAAGAATGTTGCGAAGCCCAGCACGCCCGTCAAACGCTTCCTCGCTACAAGCAACAATGTCCAGCCTCGGAAGAAGCGCCCCGCGATGGACGGAGCCGTGAGATTCCCAACTTCAAGCTACGTTCCCGGAGCCGTCAGGTTGCCAGTGATCTCGGAGACTATCATCGACCTGGAAGATTACGCTGCTGGAACGGTAGTAGAGTTGCCACAGGGCTCGACGATGCCAGAAGGGGATACAGAGGATGTGGACTATTCGAGGTTTCTTTCCCTTTCACCGAAGTGGGAGGCCGAAATGGACTGTGTCTTCGATTTCGACGGGGCGAGTCTGGGTTGGAAAAACGACCCTTTCTGGGAAAACGAGGATCCGGCTCAGACGGGAGAACAGAGTTGTCCCCGACATCCGATGATGGTCTTCCGAGGGACCGAGAAGGCGCCCTTCAATCTCGATGCCTGGGTGGATGACGAATTGGAGATGTCTCTGTGGACCCTCTAGTGGGGATAGGGGCTTGGTTGCGTATCGATGATTGTTGGAGGCAAGGTGCTGGGAAAGGAGCACATGGTAGATATTAGGTGGAACAGGGCGGTATAAACGCTGTGCGTTCTCATTCGTTTTAGAAGGACGGAACGGTTAATTGTGAGGCCGAATGGTGGTTGTAATTATTCTTTCTTCTCTGTTCTTGGGATAGTAAATCATAAAAATACGTTCACTACCATGGCGCCACTGGAGTGATAGCCTTTCAAGTGCTCCGAATATCATCATGCATCTCGTTCATGAGTGGATTGGCATGCCACGCTAACAGACCTGGTGGCTACGCAGGCCAAGAACCAGTTTCAGCGAGATATGCTCCCACGTTGCAATGCCATGCTTGTCCGGAATCCTGCCATGTCACAAGTATGGGAATCCTCTCCTGGCTTGTAGTGAAGAAAACACAACCCATTCCAACTGTAAGAAAATTCCCCATTACCAACCATACCTACTCCCAGCCTCCTTCTTATTCCGCTTCCCCGAAGCAAAGTGTTCCTCCAAGGCATCTTTCTGAGTACTGGCCGCATTGACCAGCTGCTTCAGACTGTGCTTGCCCGGCGCGATCGCTCTAACCGGGTTATGTTGGACTTGCTCGCCAGCCGCGCGCAGCGCTTCGTTGGCGGCGTACTCCTCGTCCGTGTTGAAGTTGACGATGTTGATGGCCGACGCATTGGCTGGGTTGGAGCCTCGTTGACGTCCGAACAGTTGCCGTTTGGCGGAGGCGGAGAGGTTGAGGTCGGATGCGATGCTGTCTAGTGATTGTGTGTTGGAACTGAGGGAGGTGGTGTTTGAGTACGTAGAGGGTGGATTCGGTGCCATGTCGTCTTCTACGGGGACGACCGTGGGAGGCGTAGGCGAAGGCGAGGCGGGCTTCACTGGGGCCGCGTCGTAGATTAGGGGTTTGTATTCGTTGCTTGATGATACTGTAGGTTGTGCGTCATTCTTCTCGGGATTCAGAGAGAACAAGGACACGGTCGGAGCCGTCTTTGCAAGCTTGGCTGCATTGGCAGGATTGCCGATGGAAGAGGCTGATTCTGCGGTCAAGCCTGCCTTCTTCTTTTTAGGCTTCCTAGCGACAGATAGAGGCTTGAACATCATCGGTGGACCACTCCGAGGTATCTGTTGCTTTGGCACCTCCGACGCAGCACTGGCATGAATTTCATCATGTCCATTCATCACATCTTGATGCTGTGCTGGGACATCAGAACTAGGTATGTGAGAATCCCCCTTCGCATCTTCATCTAACAGCTCCGGTCGTGGCTCTCTGCTGAAACCCGGCGACGGACCCGTCTTCAGGTTCACTCCGCTCCCAAGCCCTCTCATCGGTCCTTCACCAGGTTGAGACCCAGCATGACTTGTTCGCAGGGGGCGCTTTGGCGCTGGGAGGAAGGAGTTGAAGCCGCTGAAAGCACCTCCGCCGGTTTTTGGCCGCTTGGCGGATCTTTCGCCTCCATCACCCTCGTGATGATCGGCTTCTGCTTTTGATGCCTCCGGGAGATGTACGCGGATCTGGTGTGGATTTGAGCGATCGACAACTTTCTGGAAAGTCGGCTTGGAGGTGGATGACGAGGCTTGCTTCGGGGATGATGCGGTTTTTGGTCTAGCTTCTGTGTCTGATCCCTCCGATTCTGAGTATTCCACCAACCCCATCTTTAGTACGTTGTGTTGTCTGCATGTCTGATATCCGGAACACCCTTGTCAGATGTTGTCGGCCGGAAGTTACCGCTTCGAGTATAAACACCAATTGCACCCAACCCACTACCCATGCGATGAACACTTTAGGTAGAGGCTCGTGGTGCTGCTTTCTATCTGCATCAGGATAATTTGCCGCCTTGATGAATAGCTTACCTGAGGTGACAAACAATTGCTGGGCTAGACAGGTTTATTAAATTTTATTAAATCCAATGCATATCACATCATGAAGCAATCTTGATTCTTCATCGAGCTTCTACTTACATTTTGCCTTTTGTGTTTCTACTTGCGGGAGAGGAGCTCACAGAGATGTCTCTTCTTCAGAATGAAGAGTAAGCTCACGCAAATTCGATTAAGTGTATTTATGTGCATCTACCACGACCTTGCCGTTCACCTTTCTCGATATGAGTCTCGAGCCGAACTGTATCAGGTTGGGTTTTGCTGACATCTCAGTTTCTCAGTTTTCTAATATGGCATCTGCGAACTTCTTATCTTACCAACATCAAAGATGGCGTCGGTGAGCGCCTGATCAAGGTAGATTCCACGGTCTTGAACAGCCCTGAATTTCGAGCTGCAGGATGGACCTCCAATTCAGGAGACACGAAGAGCACTTACTCACCACCCATTCCGACCGCCATCACCTCGGATTATTTTCAGGTCCCACTTCGGTCAGCGGGGCTTCCGTCAACGAGCTTCGGTGATGATGAAGAAGATGGGGGTATGGTGACTGGCGTCACGAGCAATGACACCTTCGATCCAGGTCCGGTTGCGAAACGACGGCGTAGAAGGGAGCCACAGGAGGAAGACGATAGCAGTGACTTAAGCGATGAAAGTGAAGAGGATACAGAAGGTGCCCAACGGTAATTGAGCCCCGGTATTGCATGTGGAGAGATATGCAGGCTTATAGGTCACTGGTAGTGCTGCTCAGCAAATTAGGTTCGTGAAGATGCCAGTCAGGACACGACCTGGTTCCTCGCCAATGCGCACTTCTGAAACCAAGGATGGCCTGGCAGTACGTGTGACGTCTCCATCGAAATCGTCGAGAGACAACCAGCTACGACAGGGTTCTCTGGGTGCTGTGGAAGCGGTAAAGCAGCGCGCCAGAAGAGATACAACTACGAGTAGTGAAGGCCTTTCATCAGAAAATGAGCCTGACCGGTCGTACTTCAAGCGGAAACAAGTTGACCCTTCGAAAGCAGCAAAGCTTAGTAATCTGCTCACAGAAAAATACAGAGAGGATGAAGAGCAAGATGGTGGAGAGACCACACAAGCTGCGGAGGGCTCTGGCGAAGAGTCTGACGGCACAACTCTTTCTTCTGAGTTTGGAGAGACAGCAGACTCCGCTTCTCTTTTGGATGACGTAGCCGACCCATCAACTTCATCTACATTGGCAGAGTTATCCCGGCAGAGTATGTCTCAAACACCATCTCCGAAAAAGACTAGGACCAATCCATCTATGCTACAAGATCTTCCACCACCACGGCCAATCAGTGTTATACAGCCTGTGAGTGCGTTGGGTCTTGCCATCAAAGCGAGGAGAAAGAAGCCTGCCAATCCACTTGAGGCTTATGCCGGATTATCAGGCGAGGGTGTCCCGAATCCGTTGCAGATCAAGATATATGCACCATTTTCCGATAGTCCAGAAAAGCCTTGCGACATTCCACTTCTGAGAACAGTCCGGGACGACACCAGCGGTGGGCAAGTCCCTGTCACAGTAGCGGACGCAATCGGCCTTAGTCTTTGGAGATACAACGAAGAAGGGCTCAAGCCTCCTATACTGGGTGACAAGACTAATGTCAATCGTTGGACAATGCGCATGGTTGAGGATGGCGAAGTTGACTTTGATTTTCCAGCTCTTGGACGTACTCGGCCTATTGCAGACTTCACATCCAACAACAACCGTGCCGCACGTGGCCGGGGTAGGGACAAGCGATATGACGAATTTGCCTTGGTCGAGGCTACTGAAGATCAATTCAAGGAGAATGAGAGATTGACCCCCAAGTTCAGTCAACTCGCCAACACCGCAGAGGAGGATAGCTCAGAAAATCCACCGGCGCAGCAACAACAATTACTACAGCAGCCGCCCAACAAGTCCGTTGGACCGAGGTTCAACCCTGTGCTGGGGCAGCCATTCGCATCTGCGTTACGGAGTAACAGTACGGCCCCTGCCGACACACCAGCGATTCCTCTTACTCATTCGACCCCTCGCATGGGTGCAACAAAATTGATCAAGATACACTTTGCAACACCAGAAGCTTTCGCACAGACGAATACGATCGAGGTGACAACAGATACGTACATTGCCGAAGTCCTCGATACAGTCTGCAAGAAATGGAGCCTTGACAAAGCACACCATGTCCTGAAAGTTACAGGGACGAATACGGTGGCTCCGTTAGACCGGACCGTAGAAGCCATCGGCGCTCGTACGGATCTTGATCTCATACGTCGTCGCTTCGGGAACGATGGGCCCCTCAGCCTGACCGGATCACCTGGAAGCTCCTCACCCAACGCCCCCTTGCTCCTCACGGCAGAGACGCCAAGGAAGGGAAGGAGGCCGGTGCAGATGCTGCCTCCCCAGAAACAGGACCCTCTCGGCAACACGGTCAACTATAAAAAGTACAATGTCGTGCGGAAACAGCCCATGTCGTTTTCGTCGTCACACCAACGTATCTTACTCATGGATAGCGAGTATATCCATATTATGCCCGGAGAAACCGGCAAGACACTATTTGACACGGGCGCGAAAACCACGACCATCCCCTACAGCAGTGTCGTGGGCTGCAAGGTCAGCAGGAGGCATCCTAAGGGTTTTCGGGTATGTCCATTCCAACCAGCTCAGCTCATTCCCGCTTGTTAATCATCCAATGCACGTTGATCGTGGTATCTTTTCTATATCTCTCTAGCTGCATCACCACATGACTGCTTGATGCATGCCTCTTCTGGCCAGTGCCTTAGACCTTGGGTGCCTTTTGAAATCCTACGGTTACAAACAGTGGACATGGGCTGATGTGATTCTAGATCGTTGTCTTCAAAGAGCGAGAGACCAAACGGTATGACTTCGAGGCGCAAACCGTGACCGAAGCTGCGGAGATTGTGGACGAAGTCAAGAAGGGTATGGAGCCTTATCAGGGCATGCTAGCTTGAGAGGATAGAATGCAACCCTAGCTTTGGCCAGTTGTGTGTAGTTGGTGACTTCTTGACAGTCGATTACGGGGCGTTGCTGAGGACTTCGTCTCTACGTTTTATATACCCCGCGTTGATAGCTGAATGATATTGGGAGGTCCTGCTCCTCGGGTCAGAGTCGATATGGCATTGCCGTTGAAAAGCTTCGTCTACATTGTTCATGATCTCCATACCCCTTCTTCGGGGGTGACATGAAGGTACAGGTTCAAGTTCTAAATCAATGCCAGTGGCACTTTGTTTGACGATCTTCTCAACAGTGGATTGAACGAACTTTTCCATCTGAGCATATGTGTATCGGTCATTCTTTCTACTGTATGTTACGAAGTACTCGAAATGATAGAGTAAAGAGAACCAATTACGTCCTTGGGAATATGCATTCCGGTGTGCAGACATTGATCGACATTGCAGCTCTCAGAGAAGCCAAACAGTTCACAGTCTTCATAGAAGTTAGAGTCAGGTACCAGTACGTATACTGAAGGTGAATCTATTGCTACAGTATTGCATGTCCTGGCGTGGGGGTCGGTCTGCTGTAATTTAAGCGGCAAAGTAAGGCAAGGCCCCTCGCTCGCGAGCTCCCCTCTTCCCTACATGTACGATACCTACACCTTCACCTAATTAATCCTTGCCGTTCATCCTCACTCAGCCGACCGAACACCTCCTACTCCTCTTTCCCTCACGATAACTTAAAACTACCCCCTTCAATTGCTGCGCTGTTCCGACCTCACCACGCGCAAGAGCCGACGCGCAAGAACCGAGGCGCATGTTCGGTCGTGGTGAGAGTGCTGGCTGGAAGGATCCCGGTCTGAACCAGGCGCGCTTCTAATCACAGCTACACATCAATTCACGGACTCTGTCCTCCCGTCGCATACACCACCGCCACATCGTGAACCGCTTCACGTCCAATCTGCCAGATACTGGCTACTTCGGTCAAGCCTCTACATCCTCTGTCACTGGTCCCACCGCAGAACAAGCAAGCATTCCTGCCATCAGACAACGTCATCAGATCGATCCGCTGCTCCTCTGAGGTCCACGTCACTTCCACCTCATCTTCATATCTTACGCTGCGCTTTCCATGCCGACCCTCGGATTCCTGAAAAAGAAAAGGACGAAGGACTCGTCGGGTTCAAACCATCCTAGTTCCCCAACGTCTCCCGTCAGCGATAGCCCCCTCACGCCGACCTCGTCAAGGGGCTTTGGGGGTTCCATTGCGTCCGTATCCTCTCAAACGTCATATCATCAATCTCAACCAGGATCCACAAAGCCCAGTGACTCCATGATCACCAATCAGCGCCCTCTTTCCGGAGGTCCGACTTCATCCCCGCATACCTCCGGCCAATCATACCATCAGCAGAATGTGCCCAGCATTAACAACATAATCAATGCCCCGCAACAGGATGCTATGGGCCAGTCGCATCAGCAACAGATGAATGGACGAGGAAATGGAGCTGGATTGAACGGACCGAGCCTGGGGCTCAACCTGAACCATGCGAGTGGACTGGTTCCTGATCGACCAGCGGTGCGGGCGACGAAAGGGAAATACTCCTTGTCAGACTTCATTATACAACGCACTCTGGGCACCGGCAGTTTTGGGAGGGTGCATCTAGTTCAGTCAAAGCACAACCAACGGTTCTATGCGGTCAAGGTGTTGAAGAAGCAGCAAGTGGTGAAGATGAAGCAAGTCGAACACACCAACGATGAGCGGAAGATGCTACAAAGGGTCAAGCATCCGTTCCTGATCACACTATGGGGGACTTTCCAGGACTCGAGGAACCTATACATGGTTATGGATTTCGTAGAGGGAGGGGAGCTTTTCAGTTTACTTCGCAAGTCACAGGTGGGTGACACCGATTATTTTACCTTCTATTACAAGTATTACTCCATCTTTGATTACATGGACTCACTCGAAGAAAAGAGATTTCCAAACCCGGTCGCCAAATTCTACGCCGCAGAGGTTACTCTTGCTCTCGATTACTTACATTCCATGCACATCATCTACCGAGACTTGAAGCCGGAAAACCTCCTCCTAGATCGACATGGGCATCTAAAGATCACCGACTTCGGATTTGCAAAGGAAGTACCAGACATCACCTGGACCCTTTGTGGGACCCCGGATTATCTGGCACCGGAAGTTGTGTCGTCCAAGGGATACAACAAGTCTGTTGACTGGTAGGACCCTGAAAAGCGAGGCTGAACAATTTCTACAAAGTATACTAACCTTGATCAGGTGGTCGCTTGGTATACTGATTTTCGAGATGTTGTGTGGTTTCACCCCATTTTGGGACGGCGGCTCACCCATGAAGATCTATGAGAATATCCTCAAAGGCCGTGTCAAATATCCCCCATACATCCATCCCGACGCACAAGACTTATTGCAGCAACTGATCACGCCGGACCTGACAAAGCGACTGGGCAACCTGCATGGAGGCTCAAAGGATGTCATGCAGCATCGCTGGTTTGCAGAAGTCACCTGGGAGAGGCTGGCAAAGAAAGACATTGATGCGCCCTATGTGCCGCCTGTCAGAGGAGGTGTGGGTGATGCAAGTCAGTTCGATAAGTACTCTGAGGAGACGGAAGAGTATGGTTACCAGGGTGAAGATCCGTGAGTCTGGACTATCACTGTCTGTGTGAACTACGTCGAAGCTAACCCCAGCAGTTACGGTCATATGTTCACGGAATTCTAAAAGTCTCCTCTGCGGACACCCCTTGAGAGGTGCAGCATCCATCACGAGAGATGATTGCAAAAACGTTCGCTTCACAGCAGCGACGTTGATTCGCTAATGCTACAGCTGGTCTATTTCTGTCTTCTCAGGGGCTTCTGTCCTCATAGCCCGTCAACCACACTTCCTCCAGATCATGCATCTGTTTCTTATCTTTGCCCATTCTATGGTGCCTGTTTTCAAGCTTGGCTGCGAAATACCCTGGGGCAGTCGGTCACCCTCCGCAGGGTGACGCATCCGTCCGATTTGGATGCGCTTCTTTGAATGTTGGCTGCAACCAGGCTTGCAGACATTGTTGTCCTCCGGCCAAGCACGCTATTTTCTGGTCCAAGTTGGATGGGAAAGGCTAACGTGATTGGTGTTTGGACGTCAATAAGGCAATCACAAGCATTTTTAAATGATCTGCCCTCAATATTGCATGTGAGAGCCGTAGGCATGGTTAGTCTGGGTGTAAACCGTCCACCCATCGTGTCTGCTCTACCGCCCAAGACAACCAAACCTCGTATCGAATTCCGTACGAATCTAGCAACAGTCGCAATCAAGGCGCTTTGGCGGAGGCGCTTTGGCGGAGGCCGCTTCCTTTTTCCTCTGTAGATATCGTTCCCTCGCGCCACTGATATCCCCTTCCGTCTTCCTGCTCTTCGCCGCTCTCTCGAGCTCTTCCTTCTGCTCCTCTTCGTCGTCCGCAGCACGCTTGGTGACCTGTTCGAGCTGTGCCTCGAGCATTCTAGTCTGGCGCTCCCGCATGGCCTGCTTGGACCCGCCACGACCTTGAAACTGCATCTCCGTCCCAGGCCGTGCCATCGAACTACCAGACGCTTTGGCAGCAGCGGTAGATTTCGGCTTCGGCGCAACATTCAACCCAGCCGAGAGCAGCTGCCTCTTATCGACGACCTGCCCGTCATCATTCACGACAACCCCCTTCCCCAGCGCATTCAAATCCCTCGCCACCTGCGCCTCGCTCGTCTCCCGCTCGGCTCTCTCCTCCTCCACCACCTCAGCACTCCCACTCCCATCCCCACCCTTACCCCGCTCCGCCGCAGCCTTCACCACCTCCTCAAACCTCCTCTCCCCCCGCTCCAAAACCCCCTTATAAAACCCCACCATCCCCAACCCCTTCCCCCTCCTCGCCTCCTCCTCCTCCCGCCGACTCTCCTCTTCCTCTAACTGCTTCACCTCCTCCTGCTGCGCCTTGTACGCCCCCGTCACGAACTTGTCCTTGTCGGCAAACTCCTCGCCCTCCGCCTCGCGCTCGCGCAGCAGCATTTTGTCCTTCGCCCGCAGCTGGTCCCGCTTGCGCACCTCCGCCGCCGCTAGTAGCGCGCCCATGTATTTCGGCTTGCGGGCCGCGTCGGCGGCAGCCGAGGTGCGGCTTTGCGCGGGGGCGTGTAGGGTGTCGTAGATGGAGTCGTAGTCGTAGATGCTGGCGTCGATGGCGGTTGCCATGGAGGCGTGCTGGCGGGAGGTGTGTGTGGTGGAGAGGTCGCTGTGTTGCGAGATCGGGGGTTTGGGGTTGGTTGGGTGGTGGGTCGTGTGTGAGGGGTTGGTGGTGTTCGCCTGGTTTGGCTTGGAGGGTGGGGTGGAGGGGGTGGGGTCGCCGATGACGTTGATCTCTTCGGCGCCGGCTGCGTTGTCGGGGTTGTTTTCTGGTTCGGAGTCGTCGTCATCGTCGAAGATGGTTTTGCGCTTCGTGGCAGAGGAACGGTTGCCTAGTGATGGGTCCTTTTTGGTGATGTTGAGGCCGTAGGATAAGGTGGGCATTGTGGAGCGAGGAAGCGGCGGGGAGTCGGTGATGATGGCCTCCTTTGAGATCGAGTCATCAATGTCCATCAGCCAAGAAAGGCATTTGCGCTTCTGGTTCTCGACCTCTGAGTTGGACGTGACACTTGTATTGCTGCTTCCCTTTTCCGTGGTCTCAACTTTCTTCGTAGCACAGTAGGTCCAATAGAGCTCTTCCCCAGGTTTCTGCTCAATTCTGGGTTCAGCAGTTACATCAGGTCCTCGAACCTGGACGGTCCGACAAGCAGAGGTGTAGAGAAATCCTGCTGCCTGAGGCAGGATAGAATGCGCTAGGCGAGCTAGAAGAAATGTAGTCGATGCTAGAGGATGGAAATGGATCTCAGTGTTGTGGTAGATTGGACCAAGGTCATAAGTTGGTTCAAGAAAGTGAGCAACCCACTTGCCACACTTGGGAACAAAGACAAATTTCCTGTCTTTAAACAATTTGTGAACATTGCTTCAGAGAGTGATGATGTTACTGACATCATTCATGCTCTCCTGATGGCCTGCAAGTGAGCCTGAAGTGTCATCAAGATATATATGCATGTACTGATTTTACAGAAGACTAAATCTATCATACAGACAATCAAAATTTTTGTTTTACATTTTAAGTATTACTGAAATTTACATACAAACAAAAATATAATTATAACTCTTTAAAAACACTTCAATGCTTCTGATGTATTCACTTCTTCTTATTCTCATCATTATCTTTATAACTGAATTAGCTAAATTGATTATATAATTCATTGCTAATTTACATAATCTTTATAAATTTCTTTGTTGTTTTTAAAAAAATAACTTCTCAAATAGCTATCAGTTAACAGTCTCATCATTGTTGTCATCAGAAATTATATGAGCAGTAAAAAGAAAGAAAGCATTGATGTTGATGATAATATTAAATAAAGTAAAGTAAAAGAAAATAAATAGTGCAGAAATAAACTGCTGAAATTTATTTATATATATGTTAACTTATTTTAAAAGAATGAAACTGATTTGTACAGTGTTTGCAATGTATAAAGTAGTTTAAATAAATATAATTATTATAAATATTCATTTAAAGACTTTAATTATCACAACACTCAATATGTGATCTGCAGTTTTATATATATGTTGTATACAGCATCTTAAACTGCTTACAAGACTACATATACTTAATTAGCAATTATACAATTGTTAAAATGAAGAAAAATATATTTAAATAATAAATTTAACAGCATAAAATGTTTAACAGCTCTCAATCTATACAATATTAATGTTAAAGAGCTTGTAGAGCTGAATGAATTACTTAGTAATTTATATAAATACTTTAATTACAATAAATTGATATATTTAAAAAGTAAATTATTAACATTAACTTTAATTTTATACTGTTATGAGACTTACTTCTTAATTAATGATGTTAAGAGTGTGTTTATTAGCAGAGAAAAGTTAAGTAACTATATATATATAATTTATTTATATAATTTATTTAACTGTTATACAATCATGATCAATTTATTTATGATGAGTATTAAAATGATATGAAGAGAAAAGAAAAGAAGAGAACAGAAAGAAGTTTAAGTAAAGAAGTTTTATAAATTAAATTTAATGCTATCTATCACATCTATAATGTAATAATAGAACTAAATTTAATATATAAGTTCTTATTATAATGCTGACTAACACTTTTCTCTTATTACATTAATTCATCATTATGATCTTTCATCACTTCTTTTTATTTAGACATTTATTCTTACTTTATTTGCTCTTATAAGAAATTGCTCTTGCTCATTTAACATTATAATGTAATAATCTTAATAACTATATAGCTAAGACTTTTATTTACTTAACAATGCAGCTTTTTATCTTTCTTCTTATCTGACAGTAACAATTTAATAACATTAATAATGTTTCATTAAAATTAGAGTGACCATCAGGTCAGGTCAGGCTCAGATTTTAGAACCTGACCTGACTCACTGAGCTTAACTTTGAAACTTAACTCAACTCATAATATTAGGTAATTTTCATTGTTTCTTGTATAATTTTGATAATTTTTACATCATTAAAAAGCCCTCACAATTCTCTACAAAATGAGCCTAAAATCACAAAAAACAGATTGCTTTCAAGCTTAATACACACAACTGAAGTTTTGTTCAAATTCTTGAAGTTTCTGTCACTATGATTGCTCATGGCTAACAAGGCATGCAAAATAAGCAAAAAACCAGCTTTAAAAAAACCTGATGGCCACCTTAATTAAAATAATTATTAATTGTTTATTAAGATTCTAACTTGCTAGATTGTTATGACACTGATGTCTTTCTTTTTCTCATACAAATTCATCATTATGACCTTTCACCATTTCTTTCTGTTTAGACATTCAATCTTGCTTTATTCATTATTATGAGAAATTGCTTCTGTCTATCTGCCATTATGATGTAATAGTCAGACAACTGTATAGCTGAGACTTCTTGTTTACTTAACAAGACAGCTTTTTATCTCTTAACTTTATCTGACAGTAACAATTTGATAGCATCAACAGTATTTCATTAAAACAATTATCAATTGTTCATTAAGATTCTAACTTGCTAAATCATCAGTTCTACAGCTTAACTTCTGTACTGCATTAGATAACAATGAGATCAATAAACTAAACTGTTAAGAAATCTTATTGTCTTACTATTATGTCACACTGTTCTTTTGTCTCATAACTTTATCTTATAGTCAAAATGCTTCTCAACTTGTCAAACTGACAAAGATCTTCAACAAATTCTCTTTATCTAATTTATTAAGACTATTTAATTATACAGTAATTCTAACTTATTAGCTTAAAAAGTACAAATCAATAAATCTTAACTTTGTCTCATTCATATTTAACAACATTGTCACTCTTATTCACAGAGTTACAACTTTATATAAATAACTAAATGTTTAAAAAACTTAAATTACTTTCTCAATACTTTCTGACATATTCTCTTTTGCTTAAGCACATAATCAGATTCTATTCAATTCAGCATTACAGATCTTTAATTAGAATGCAGTAATATTATATATAGATTCATTCTTTCTTCAGTGAGTAATCAAAACAGTTAGTCAGCAGTTAAAGATCAATAATATATCTGATTCAGATCTATTAAATCTTTTTATAATTGAATGAAGACTATGACATTTCATCATTACTTCATTAAAAATTGATCTAAATATCTTAGAGCATTCTATCACATCATAAACATCTTAAGTCATTAAGTCTGAGTTTAACTTCAGCATTATCAAAAACATTCTTTGAAATTCATTACAAAGCATGATAGACAATGATTAAAATGTTGACTTACAAAACAATAATGATAATATATCTTTCTTAGCTGATATGAACTCTACTGTTTAAGCACAGATTCTGCAGATCATCACTGCATTAATTGCTCAATCATAAGAATAAGATGTTTTACAGTGAAATATATCTGAGTTATTCAGTTTACTCAACTCTTCTGATTCTCACAAAGATGATGTTAACAGCAATGATAACTTTTGTGAAGATAACTTAACTTAAAAATCAGTCAATATCAACTTATTCTATTTAAACTTGCTTAAGAAGTGAGAAGACAGCAATATTGTCAATAAGAATAACAAGAATTATTATTAGAATATTTATATCTTTATTAATTAAGTTAGAGTGACAGCTATTACTTAAGACATCAGGCAAATACATTAAAATCTTGACATTAATTTATGTAAAGAAGCAGAACTGTGATAAAATAATTAGCTGTTAAAGATTACTTGTCTTGAACTAGTAGTTCACTTTAATGATGTTGAAGAATGATGCAAGACATTAAAGAAACACTTTAAAGTATTGTTTAGTGAGGCTTAAAATAAGTTTAACTTGATTAAATACACTGTTGAAGACATCAGAAATTGCTGTAGTTCAATAGAATATATTATTATTTTTATAACTGTCATTAAAAGCTGTAATTAAAATGAATCAGAATTCAGTCTGATAATTTAAGTATAAATGCATATTGATATGTCTCTTTAATGAGATATCAATAAATTTAAGAATGAAACATCTGTTAAAGATTTCATTAATACTCTTTTAGTTAAATAGATGAATTGATACAATAGCTATTTGTATAATTCTTAATTTGATAGATTCATTCAATGAAATCAGCAAGATCAGTATGATCATGATAACTGTAATTAAGATAACTACAATCATCAATCTTTTTTTTATTCATCATATTCATCATTAAGATATAACAATTTCTCATATTAACTCAGATCACAATGACAGTCTAATAATCAGTTACAATAGTTTCAACTCTGTTCATAAGACACTTTATCAAACACTTAATTAAGCTTTAAGACATCTCTTTAAATCATCTTCAGAAACAAAAGACTGTCATTTGAAACAAACACATTAAATTAGAGATTTTGTTAAAAGATGACATCACACTAATAGCAAAGCTATTGTAAGTTATATTTAACACTTTCTCTAACTTATGATCTTCTAAAGCACACACATACATTGTGACATTCAGTGTTCTGTAGATGTAAAGAGTGTGCACAGATAGTGATTTAAACTTGCAATCTTTGAGCTTACTTTCTTATTATGAACTTGAATCACTAACTAAGATGACCTAGACACATATCTTTCTGAGATTTTAGACAAGAAATTACTTTACTAATCTGAGCTCATAATCTGTTAAAAGGTGACATCACACTAATAGCAAAGCTATTGTGAGTTATATTCAACAGATTTAGAAATCAGATTAAAAAACTGTTTAACTGCTTAAACAGAGACAATAAGTCTTCATGATAAGACAATTGCAGTGAATACTAGGCTGAGTATAGAGTCAGGTCAGGTCAGAAAAAAGTGCACCTGACCTGAACCTGCACTAGGGTTCAGGTTAAGTTGAGTCAGATTTGTGCACAGATTAACTTTATCTATAATCTGTGTGAGTACTCACATGCAGGTGAGGCTAGCCATTATGAGTAAGGTCAGGGCTAAAGCTCAAAAATGTGAAAGCTTATTGATATATTAGTCATAATAAATTACATCTTAACTAGTCATATAGGGATAAATTACACAGTCACAAGAGATATTACTGAATAAGTTATGAAAATCATGACTTTTCATGAAGGTGCATGTTAGAAACACACATTAGTAAGCATGTGTATGTGCTTACTAAGTGCATACACATGCTTACTAAGACTATATATAACTTGCAAAAAACCTGTAACTCTATGTAAGTCAGGTCAGGTTAACCTGCACTTAATCTAACTGAATAAAAGTTAGCTCAACTTAACTCAATACCTGAACTCAACTCTGACTCACATGATCTATAGGCAACCTGCGCACCCAGCCTAGTGAATACAACAATTAAGTATACTTCACTTAAAAAGTAAATTCTTCTGAGAATGAATCTTCTGTCAATGATCAGGCTGACTATCAAGAATTTGAGAATATCTATTATAATGATACATATCAGAAAGTCAATATACTCAATATTCAGAAAGAAGAAGAGATCTATGAGTCAGATTAAGAGCAAGAATTAGAGAATGAAAAGAATGAAGAAGAAGTTGTAAATATGAGTTACATAACTGAAATATAAAATAACTGTTATAGCTGTCATAAAATCTTCTTATTCAACAACAAATTGCATAAGCATGTGCACAATGAATGCAATGACAGAAAATTGATCAAACAAAAGCTTAATAAGATAATTTAGAAGTTAAAATCTGTTAAACTGTCAAGATCTACACTGATTAGATCTATAGTTAGTTTATTTTCTTATGTATCTATCAGTTATGATTTTCAGAGCTGAAGATACATCACTGTCTTAGCAAAACTGATGTTTACAACAAAAGAAAAGTCAATCTGTCTCAACACAGACTGCATCATGAGTCTAATTAACAAAAGCTTTCTAAAGAAATAGATTTCAGATATCTTAATTAAATAAATCTCATTACTTATTGTAATTTAAGAATTAAGAACTGAAATTCATCATTATGATAAATTCATCATTATGATAAATTCATCATTATGATAAATACATCATTCTGATTATCTATCTGTTTAACAATAATGACTGACTAGCAATAATCATTAAAGAAATGCATATCATCAATAATCTGAAGATTAAGATGCTTATAAACATCAATATTCTCATTTTAAAGAATATTTCTATTATGTTTTTAAGCAGAAAAGCAATTGTGAGTAGTTGTGACAACATTGAACTATCATTAACAGTCATTACATGATTAATTAATTCAGTGTGAAAAATTATAATAATTCACAAAAATATAATTATACAGCTCAGAAGTCATATAAATGTACTAATAATCAAGACTGCTCTATCTTAAAATTGCAATCTTCTGTTTAAATCAGATTGCTACACAGAGGACACAGCAATATATGCTTACATTGTTGATTATACTTTATCAACAGTATAAGTGCAAAATGACTTGAATGTGTCTCTTATCATTTCACAAAAAACTTATCTTGATTATATTGTGAAATATGAAGTCAACAGATGTTATCTAGTTAACTTGCAGAATTCAGAACTTGCAGTCTTTACAATTGAAAAATGAGTAAATTGAATTAGAATGTATTTTCAGAGTCTGTTAATTACAGTGACAGCATTTTATCTGAGAATGATGACTAGCTTTAAGAGAAAGATTATGCATAAAGTAATGATTTACAGATCTAATGTCATAGCAGCTTAAATCACAATGATTGTGTACTTATATTTTCATCTTTAAATGAATCAAAACAACTTGATAAAGATTCTAAAGAAAGAATGAATGAATATTTTACTCATTGACAATTAAAAGACTCAATACAAGTCAGAACAAATATGTGTATACTTAGTTAAGTAAAAGAATTGTGAAGTAATTGATATGATATTTGACAAATTATAGATACAAGATTACTTAAAATGAATTACAAACTTTATTTCTTTCATCTATCTCTGTTTTGTAATATGAAAAAATCTATCAAATGAAATTCAAAAAAACAGAGTAGTAGTTAACATCTGAGTACTTAACAAAATCATTATGCTGAATGTTTATTCAGTACCTAGTTAAACTAACATTTTAACTGTAATTTAAGAAGTTAAATACATCTTCACAGTTGACTGCAGCTTCTTCTTCTATCAATAAAGAATAAAATGAGCATATCAGCACTGTTTAACTGTTGTCTCACACTGAGATTAGAAAATCTTCAAGATTGCAGTTATAAGATATTGAAACTTGTTAATATATGTTCAATAAATAATTAATAGAATTTTATGACAACAGAGATTATATATCAGAGTTTATGTCAATAATATTATTATTTTCTTTAATATATTAAAAGAGCACTTAAATCATCTTTACAATGTATTTAACATATTAAATAAAATAAAAATCTGTCTTTCACTGAAGAATAGAGTGGCCATCAGGTTGAGTCAGACTCAGATTTTAGGACCCAACTCAACTCACTGAGCTCAACTTTGAAACCTGACTCAACTTGTAATATTAGGTAATTTTCATTGTTTCTCATGTAATTTTGGTAATTTTTACATCATTGAAAAGCCCTCACAATTCCCTAAAAAATGAGCCTAAAATCACAAAAAACAGATTGCTTTCAAGCTCAATGCACACAACTGAAGTTTTGTTCAAATTCTTGAAGTTTCTGTCACTATGGTTGCTCATGACTAACAAGGCATGCAAAATAAGCAAAAAACCAGCTTTGAAAAAACCTGACAGCCACTTTACTGAAGAAGTTCTATCTAACATACTTCTCTGTTCAGCTATTAAGTCAATGAGTAAATGCTTTGAGTCTTATGACTTTAAAAGATAAGTTAATTATAATATTCAAAATTAAATTCTCTTTAAGTCTGAGTCAATTAGAAAAGTATCTCAGTCTAACTGATTATCTGTAATAATATATCTTATATTATGCAGCTATCATCAAGTCACTTTAGCAGTAAAAGATCTTCTTAAATCAAGATCTTTAAGCAAAAGAGACAAAAGAAAACACTAAAAAGCAAATGATCATTATTATTAAACTGAATAAATCAATCTTAAAGAAGCTAAATATCTTTCATTATTTTCAGTCTCTATTCTCTTGATTAATCATTCTGATGCATTTCTCATCAAAACAGCAACTCTACATTGATCTGAATGTATTTAAAGAATTTGACTTTGAAGTGCATATATATTATACAAAAGAAATTGCTGAAGACAGTACTTCAAAACAAAAGTTTATGAAGTCTGTTCTGTTTTTAAGCAGACTATTTCAAGATGCTGAAATGCAATACTGATTAACAGAGCTTGAAGTGACAGAATTGATTTGAGTAGTTAAGAAGATCAGACACATAATAGAAGTAACAGTAAAAAATGTAATTATCTACACTGATTATGTAATTTTAATAAGAATTAGCTGTCAATTCAGTCTAAATATCACTGCAATAAAGAAGCTTAATTTACATCTTATTTAAGCATTTAAATATCTTCAGTGCTTTTGTCTAAACATCTACTATAAGTCTGAAAAATCAAACATAATATTAAATGCTCTGTCTTAATTGTTTAACAATAATGATATCTGTGAGTGTTTAGTCAATTAAGAGAATCAACTGAAAATGAATAACTTTATATTGAAAGTTTTGCAGACTGACTTAAGAACAATTATTTACATAAAGATCTTGATGAAAGTCTCAGATTAATTGCAGCAGAATATTAAGTGTAAATATGTTGAAGAATTAAAATGAGAATATATTTTACAGATATTAGAAAGAAACAATGCTCTAAAGCTTGACATTATAAGACTTCTATATGAAATAAGAGATGATCTTATCTTCTATAAAGATCTTAAGAAAGAGTCTTATCTATATATATTAAAGAGTCTTTATGACAGAATGTTCAAGATAACTTATGATGATATTGATTACTCAGGATATGCACAGACTCATAAGAGATTAATTGATTTGCTTTATTTCTATAATTTATTAAAGAATCTTCATAAATACATATAACATTGTTTACAATGTCAACTCAGTTAAATGTTACATCACAAGTCTTATAATGTTTTACAGTCAATAATTACATCTTCTCATTCTTTTTATACATTGACAATCAACTTTATTCTAATCTTATCATTATTGAAGTCAAATAAATATAACACAATCATATTAGTTATTGATAAATTCAGCAAAGCTATCACTCTTATATAGAGTGGCTGTCAGGTCAGGTCAGGCTCAGATTTTAGAACCTGACTTAACTCATTAGACTTTACTTTGCAACTCAACTCAACTCTGTGCAGAGTCAGATTTCAGATAAAGTTAAATTAGACTATTCTTGACAGCCTAAATTAAATCAGAATTAATTAGCTTTTGTTATTAAGCAGTTTTATATTGACAGCAGCTACTATTACAACATTTTTAATTAGCATTGTGCACAACTCTTTTTGTTTGACTACATATCTGCTTTATAAGCATTATATATGAGCATTATTAACTTAATTATTAGATCACTCATT
>JAABUJ010001079.1_pt1 | contig 42900 bp, 49 predicted proteins | sample 5559131 | NCBI WGS metagenome assembly JAABUJ01 (sample SAMN10711875, study PRJNA513366) | rock metagenome | isolation source: Antarctica rocks | place: Antarctica: Victoria Land, Mt New Zealand nord | collected 2016-01-07 | reverse complement strand
AGCAACTCGGCTTGGTCCGCCATCAAGCCAGGTCGTTCGCTGGGCTGCTCACCCGAAGCGGCGCCACGCTGCTTGCCCACACCCTGCTCCGACTCAACCTTGTTCAATTCACATAATGCGCCTAAGGGCTGGCCTGTGGGCCAGTCCCCCGCGCCGTTGGGCGGGACAGGCGGTCAGGACGGCCGAGCTACACTTGCCGTGAAGTACGTCGGCTTGAGAGTCGCTTCAGTCAACCGTATTGACCTTGAGGTCGTCTTCGGGAGGCGGCGCGCGGGGTATAATGGCGCCGCGGGTCCATGGCCTATCCTCCTCTCGACCCGATGTGTGTGCTAGAGGTTTGGCTTGGCTTCGCTCTATCGAAAGTGGCGTTCCCGCTCGTTTGAGGACCTGATAGGGCAGGACCATGTTACTCGCACGTTGCGCAACGCCATCATGCAGCACCGCATTGCTCATGCCTATCTCTTTACGGGGCCTCGAGGGACCGGGAAGACCAGCACGGCACGCATCCTGGCCAAGGGCGTCAATTGCCTCCATCCCGACGATGGGAATCCCTGCAATGAGTGTGAGATGTGCGTCGCCGTGAATCAGGGACGAGCACTCGATGTTATTGAGATCGACGCTGCCTCCAACACCAGCGTGGAAAACGTGCGCGACCTGCGCGAGCGAGTGGCGTATGCCGCCGGGGAGGGGACCTACAAGGTCTACATCGTCGATGAGGTACACCGTCTTTCCGGGGCGGCGTTTGACGCCTTTCTCAAGACCTTGGAGGAGCCTCCGCCTCATGTGATCTTCGTCTTTGCCAGCACGGAACCGCATAAAGTACCGGCCACGATCATGTCGCGTTGTCAGCGATTCGACTTCCGCCGCATACCGCCGGCGGAGACGCTGGAGCGCATTCGATATGTGGTGGCTCAGGAGGACATGCAGGCGTCCGATGATGCGTTGCAGCTGATCGCCCAACATGCGGCGGGCAGTTTGCGCGATGCGCTGGGGCTGCTCGACCAGGTCGCGTCATATACCCAGGGACCTATCGACGCTACCGCGGTGCGCGCCGCCCTAGGCCTGGCCGACCCGGAGGTGGTGGCTCGTTTGACCGATGCGCTGCTCTCTGGCGAGACGGGAATCGGGCTGGCGGAAGTGAATCGCTGCGTGGCCTCGGGTGGAGATCCGTCGCAGGTCATCGAGCAATTGGTGGAATACTGGCGAGCCCTCTTGCTGCAAGTCTCTCGTGCGCCGCTGCCCGACTTGCCGGTCGATCCGGCGCTCCTGGAGCAATTGCCCCGTCACGCTGCTCTTCTCACCACAGCGCAGGTGGTGTCGGTCTTGCGCGCCTTTACTGTTCCGCAATTCAGCTCCAAGTACAACCTGCCGCCCGAGCTACCGCTCGAAGTGGCGTTTGTCGAGGCTGCTCTGGCGCTGTGTCCGGCTCCGAGCACGGCTGCGCTTGAGACAGCGCCCGAAGTGGCTGCAACCCGCGAGCATCGAGGCAGCGTGGCAACAGGCAGCGAGCCGGCAGTGAACCGCTCCCCGGATCCGACGCCCCAACCGTCAGTCCCTCCGTCGGTGATGCCAAACCTGGGGCCGGTCGTCTCCGCTGCCGGCGAACCGCCTGAGAACCGAGTAAACGGTCATGCACCGCCGTCTCCCTCCGTCGCGGAGCCCCACGGCGCACCCGCCGATGTCATGGCGTCCTGGGATACGGTTCTCGCCGCCATGCGGCCGCGGAGCCGAAGCCTGGAAGCATTGCTTCGGTCCGGCCATGTGCTGGCCGTGCAAAACGGCGAGATCGTGGTGGGGTTCGTCCCCAAATTCCATGTGGAGCAGCTCTCCAACAGCAAACAGCGGAAGCTGCTGGAAGAGGTCGTGGCCGAGGTCATGGGCGTGCCGTATCGAGTAACGGTGCGGCAGACCACCAAAGCAGAGGTCTCGGCCGCACGCGGCCCCGAAGCCCTCGAGGAGGATGACGGTTTTATCGAGGAAGCGGCCGAGCGCTTGCGTCAGTATCACGCGCGTGAGCTTGGCAACGGCACTTCTTGATAAAGTAGGAGTGTGCGGTCGTATATGGCGACCGCCTACTGTCATTTCGCAGTCTCCGATCACGGCGGGGAGACGGGAACAGGGAGGCTCGACGCGTGCTGAACCCGAAGATGCTCAAGCAGATTGAGCAGATGCAGGCAAACATGATGAAAGCCCAGGAAGAGCTGGGCGAGACCACCGTCGAAGGCTCGGCTGGCGGCGGTGCGGTCACGGTTGTGATGAACGGCCATCAGGAAGTGCAGAGCGTCACGCTGGACCCGGAATTTGTCGATCCTGAGGATGTGGAGACCCTGCAAGATGCGATCGTGGCGGCGCTCCACGATGCCCACGGCAAGGCGGCCGAGTTGACCCAGCAGAAGCTTGGCGCCGCGACTGGAGGCATGAGTGGGCTGGGCTTGCCGGGGATGCCCTGATAACGGATAGCCTCCATCGCACTCCGTACTGTTGCTCGACCGGGCACCGCTTTTCCGGTCCGACTGAGAACGCATGACGATCACCGCCAAACCTATCACTCGCGTCGTCGATGAGCTGTCTCGCTTGCCGGGCATAGGTCCAAAGACGGCGCAGCGGCTGACGTATTTTCTGTTGCGCGCTCCCGCGGAACAGAGCGAAGCACTCTCGTCAGCCATTCTGGAGATGAAGCGGAAGGTGGTGTTATGCGCGCAGTGTTTCAACATCACGGAACAGAGTCCCTGCGACATATGCGCCGATCCACAACGTGATACCACACGCATCTGCGTGGTGGAAGAGCCGCTCGATGTAGTTGCCATTGACCGCACGGGGCAGTATCATGGCCAGTACCATGTCTTGCATGGCGCTCTCTCACCGATTGAAGGAATTGGCCCGGATGAGCTGAAAATGCGCGAGTTGTTGCAGCGTTTGGGCTCTGACACCGTGCAGGAAGTGATTCTCGCGACCAACCCGAATCTCGAAGGTGACGCGACTGCTATGTACCTGACGCGGCTTTTGCAGCCACTGGGTATGACCGTGACACGGCTGGCACGCGGTTTGCCCATGGGTGGCGATCTCGAATATGCCGACGAAATTACACTGAGTAATGCTCTGGCCGGACGAAGCCAGATTTAACGCTGATTAGAGGAGAAAAAAATTGCCTGTTAAGATTCGACTGCGCCGCATGGGCGCCAAGCATCAGCCCAGCTATCGCGTGGTCGTGGCGGATTCTCGCTCGCCGCGCGATGGCCGGTATCTCGACCAGGTTGGTTTCTATGACCCGCTGGTCAATCCGGCGGTGATCACCATCGATCAAGAGAAGGCTATCGACTGGCTGCGGCGCGGAGCCGAGCCCACGGAGACGGTGGCTATTCTCCTGAAGAAGCGCGGTATTGTTCCCGAGGTAGTCCGGAAGGGCGGTACTGTGGTCCCGACCGAGACCGCGGCGCCCGCGACCGATTCGGCGGAGTAACACCGATGACCCGCGAACTTATCGAATACGTGGCGAAGTCGTTGGTCGATCACCCAGAAGAAATGGCGGTAACGGAGACTGAAGAAGACGGGGTGATGGTCTACCATCTCCACGTCTCCAGCCGCGATCTGGGCAAGGTGATTGGGCGGCGTGGACGGGTGGCGCGGGCTACTCGCATACTGTTGAAGGTCGCGTCCATCCAGAATCACACCAGGACCATGCTCGAAATCGACTAACGACATGCGGGACCAACCCAGCGATGAATCCGATGGGCGGCAGTGGATGCCGGTGGGCCGTATTGCCGGCTCCTTCGGCGTACACGGCGAGATCAAGGTAGATCTGCTCACCGACTTTCCGGACCGCTTCAACGACATGAAGCAGGTGTATGTTGGCCCGGAGCGGCGCCCATACCAGATACTCACCAGTCGCCGGCACCGACAGCAGGTACTCCTGACCTTGCAGGGCCTCGATACTCCGGAGGATGTCGCCCTCTTGCGCCAGATGGAGCTGGCCATACCCCGCACGGCTGCCGTCGATCTGCCGGAGGGCCACTACTATCTGCAAGACGTCATTGGAATGGCGGTGCTGGCCACCGACGGCACAGAGGTCGGGGTGGTGACAGATGTCCTTCGTACCGGCAGTAACGATGTATTCGTGGTGAATGAGGGACCAAAGGCGGTCCTGATTCCCGTGATTCACGATGCCATCGCGGAGTTAGATCTGGCTGCCAACCGCGTGGTAGTCGAGCGCTGGGTGCTGAACACTGAATGAGTGTCAGTGAACCTGTCGGGTCTCCGGCCGCTCCCAGGCTCAGCATCCACATCGTCACGCTCTTTCCTCCCATGTTTGCCAGTTGGCTCTGCCATGGGGTGGTTTCCCGTGCGCTGGAACGCAACGTGGCTGCGGTGCACCTGACTGATCTGCGCTCCTTTGGAGTTGGCAAGCACCGCGTGGCCGACGACTACGCGTTCGGCGGCGGCGCGGGCATGGTCATGAAACCCGAGCCGATCTTTGCCGCGGTCGAATCGCTCTCGCTGAAGTCCAGTACGCCCGTCGTCCTCATGTCTCCCCGGGGCGATAGATTCGATCAACGTAGAGCTGAACAGCTCGCCGCGCTTCCCGAACTGGTGTTGCTAGCGGGTCACTACGAGGGAGTGGACGATCGGGTACGGCAACACCTGGTAAGTGCAGAGCTATCGGTGGGCGATTACGTGCTGTCCAATGGTGAGCTGGCGGCGATGGTGGTCGCCGATGCCGTGATACGCCTCCTTCCCGGCGCCATCGCCGCTGAGTCCATCGTGGAAGAGTCGTTCTCGGCGGGCTTGCTGGAATATCCGCAGTACACCCGCCCCGCCACCTTTCGCGGATGGAGCGTGCCGGAGGTTCTGTTGTCCGGCAATCATGCCTCTATCGCCCAGTGGCGGCGGGAACAATCGCTCTACGCCACCTGGCTGCGGCGCCCGGAACTCGTCCAGTTGCAGGATCTCACGGGGCCAGAGCGAGAGCTGATCCACTGCTGGTCTCAGGAAACGGATCACCATCAGTGAGTTGCATCGTGTATGATCGCAGGGAAAGCCCTACTACGCCAGGGTAATTGCTGTCCACACGCGTGGGCCGCTCAGCGACGCCGGATGCATCGGAGAGGAAAGGCATTGGAAGAACGAGGACGAGATTTCGAAGGCATGGTGAAGCGCTGGAAGCGCAACTCGCAAACGGTTGTTGCGGAGTTCAAGCGTCGAAAGTACTACACGCCGCCCTCGGAGCAACGGCGCCTGGCCAAAGCGAAGGCCGAAAAACGTGCTCGACGCGCCCAAATGAAGCGCGAGAGGATGGAGCGACGGAACAGCTAGCTCCGTCAATCATGACATTGACTGGCCGCAGCATGGGCTGCGGCCTTTTTTATCACCTGGCTGAGCGCGCCAGATGGTCTTGCTGCTATCCCGTAGTACGTGCGCTTTAGGAGGTCGTATGGAATTCACCAATAGTTTTACCGTTCAGGCCCCGCTAACGGAAGTCTGGACCTTCATGCTTGATGCTCAGGAGGTGGCGCCGTGTGTTCCTGGCGCCCAGATTACCGAGACGATCGACGAGCGGCATTACAAGGGAACCGTCAAGGTCAAGCTGGGAGCGGTGCAGATGAACTATCGCGGCGAGATGGAGTTGGATCCAGACGAAGCCGCCCGTCGCATCATTCTGCGTGCAAAAGGTTCCGAGTTGCGCGGCAGCGGGGGTGCATCGGGCACCGTCACCACCTTTCTGGTGGAAAGGCCGGACGGTGGCACCGAGGTCAACATTCATTCCCAGATCGATGTCACCGGCCGGGTCGCACAGTTTGGGCGGGGCATTATGCAAGATGTGGCGAACCGGCTAATCCGCGAGTTTGCCCAGTGCTTGGAGCAGAAGATAATCGCCCAGTCTGGGACGGCACAGCAGGCGCCGGTTCAGGATTCCGAACCAGCACCGCCATCCAAGGCCGCGGCAGAGCCGGCTATGAGTTCGACGGCGACCACGCTACCGCCGGCACAGGCGCCAACGGCCGTCAACACAGCGAATCAAGCGTCCGGTTCGGGCTCTAGCTCCGATGCGGCCAGGGAACTGAACATTGCCAACCTCGTGGTCGAGATCACTCGGTCACGTCTCGCCGCCTTGTTACGTGGAGTCGCCTCACGCCTCGATCCCAAGTGATTCCTCTCGCGTGATCGTCTTGCTTCGTCCGATTTATTGCTACCGCCTCAATTTCTTGACAAACTAGAACATCCATACTAAAATAGAGCCATCGTCAGTGGAAGCGCAGTAGCAGGAGACGAACAGATGGTCCAGATTGAGACGGAAACGGCGGGCGATGTGCTTGAAATGCGGCTGAGCAAAGGTGCTGACCTGCTGTTCGACATGGAACAGCGTGGCGATGTGGGCACGGAATACGATCGGTATCTGCGGCTCTGGCAGGACTTGTTGGAGCAGTATGAAGGGGCGCAGGCGGCGTAGCGTCCCGGCCCTTCGCTTCGTGCTGGCACGCTCTGTGCGTGATACTAAGATATGAATACGCAAGAAGCACGCAGGCGCATGCGGGATCTCGCTGCGCAGGCTACCATCATTACCACACGGCTGGGATCGGGCGAGGCCGCGACCAGGGAGCACGCCGAGCAATTGCGCGCCATGGCTGTCGAGGCGCGGGGTCTGCTGGCCGAGGCGGGCTATCCCGCGGAGGGCGTCTGGCGCGGGTTACAGCGCGCCGATATTGGCACGCAGACGGCCCTGGGCGGGTCGGACGCTGGCTACTGGCTGGATGTGTCCGATGATCTCACCTCCGGCATGCAGGTGCTCGAAAACCTGGTCGGCTCGCATGCGGCCCGCGACGTGGATTTTCGTATAGTGACCTGAGTGGGACGGCGGGGCGATTGCGACGCGGTCCCGCTGGTCCGGTCACTTTGGCGCGGGGAGTACGCACGTTTGAGCGGGGTATGTCTGATCTCCTGGCCGAGCTGAACCCGGAGCAGCGCCAAGCCGTCACGTATTCCGGCGGTCCGCTCCTGGTGCTGGCTGGACCAGGGAGTGGCAAGACGCGGGTGGTGACGCGCCGCATCGCCTACCGCGTCGCTTACGGCGGCCTGGCTCCTCGACATATAGTAGCCATCACCTTCACCAATCGTGCTGCCCTGGAAATGAAGGATCGGCTTCGCCCGCTGTTAGGCGAAGGAGAGCAGCCGCAGGTTGGTACCTTTCATTGGCTCTGCAGCCTGCTTCTGCGCCGCTATGCTGATCGTCTGGACCGGCGGCGCGACTTTCGCCTACTGACGCCGCGCGAGTCTCGTCAAGCATTGCGACTGGTCGCCGAACGATCTCATCTGTCGGTTCGCCAAATGGCTGACTGCGCCACGGTCATTAGTGGGGAGAAGAACGGCGCCGACTTGCGAACCCTCGCTCAAGAGAGGTTGCTCGATCCGGCGGCGGTGCAGCAGGTCGCGGCCCTGTACGCTGCTCAACTGAAACGCGTTAATGCGCTTGATCTCGACGATCTGCTGGCCCTTACCGTCCGGCTGCTCCGAAGCGACCGGCGCGTACGTGATGCGTGCCGCACTACGCTCCAGGAACTCATAGTCGATGAGTACCAGGACACGAATCCTCGCCAGCAGCAATTGCTAGAGTTGCTCTGTCCCCACTCCGGCAGTGTGGTGGCAGTGGGCGATGAAGACCAGGCGATCTACGGCTGGCGGCAGGCCGGCACCGGCGGCGTCGAAGCCTTTCGGCGAATGTTTCCCGCCTGCGAGACGGTGACGCTGGGGCTGAGCTACCGACACTCAAAGCTGATTTTGCGGAGCGCGGCAGCGCTGATTGAACACAACAAGGGTCGTACCCCCAAGACCTTGCGCACCGATAATTCTGCCGGGCCGAAGCCCATGTGCTTCGTCGGGGATGATGAGCAGGAGGAGGCGGAATGGGTCGCCGAGGAGATCGGGCGCCTGGTTACAGTTGAGCACGTGCCACATCACGAGATCAGCGTGTTGTATCGGGTCAATGTCCAATCTCGGGCGCTGGAGGATGCGTTCGTACGCCGTGGGGTACCATACCGCGTGCTATCTGGATCCGGCTTCTATCAGCGAGCGGAGATCCGCCGGGTCGCCGCCTATCTCCGCCTGGCGCTCGATGATGGCGATCAGGAAGCAGCGGCCTATCTACTTGGTGGCGTCGCCGGCATTGGACCGCGGCGGCTTGAATTCCTGCGAGCCGCCGCCACTGAGCGTGGCGTGTCGTTGCTGGCCCTGGGCGCCGATGAGACTATCGCTGGTAAGCTGCCCCCCTCGGCGCGAGGCGCCTGCCGTGATCTCGCCCTGCAGGTGGCAGCCCTCCAACCGGCTTGTAGCGGACCGGTGAGTGGCGCGGTCGATCGGGCCGTCGAGTTCGTGTCAGCGGACATCGATCTGGTGGCGCAAGGCATTGACCTGGTTAAGGAGAACATCGAGGAATTGCGTTCAATTGCGCGCGAGTACGGCGCTCGTCGTGGCACCTTGCGCAGCTTCGTCGATCGCATCACACTGCACGACGAACACGCTCTGCGCCACGACCGCGTGAATCTGCTGACCGTACACGCGGCGAAAGGGCTGGAGTTTGCGGCGGTGTTTCTGGTTGGTCTGGAAGAGGGGCTGCTGCCGCACCGACGGGCTCTCGAACAGGAGTCCGAGATAGAGGAGGAACGACGGCTGTGCTATGTCGGGCTCACCCGGGCCAGCCGGCATCTCTACCTCTCATATGCCCATACTCGCGTCGTGGCTGGACAGGCAACGGTGGGACGGGTCAGTCGCTTTGTGGGTGAGATTGGAAGTATTAACCTTGATCTGCGACTCTCAAAGCGAACAGCAGCGAAACCGCGCCTGCCGGCGGTGTCGCCGGGGGAGCGCGTGAAGCACCCGCGCTGGGACCTTGGCACGGTACTGGCGGTGGAAGGAAAGGGACGGAATACCCTAGTGACTATCATGTTCGACGGTGCGGGAAAGCAGCGTCTGCAGCTCTGTCATACTCCGCTGGTTCGCGTACCCCCTTCGAGGGAGGATGTGCTTGCAGGCTAATCCAGTAACTCCCAGCCGGAACAGCGCCCTCAGTCGCCGCCTCTCTACCGCGCTCTGGATCGTGTCGTTGCTGGTGATTGGGGCGCTCGGTGTTTTGGCGCTGATTCCGTCTAACTACTATGTGCTCTTACCCGGCGACGCGCTGCCGGTGGGTCCGATGATCAGCGTCAAGGGGCATCCAGATGGGCACAAAGCCGGGACCCTTTCGATGACGGACGTGAGTCTGGTTAAGGTCGATCGCAAGCTCTTCGAACTGTATTACCGATGGTTTCGTTCCGATGCCACCTTCGAACCGGCCCTGCAGATTACCGGCGGCTTGTCGCAGAGTCAGTTCAACACGGTGAACGCCAATTACATGAGCGACAGTATCTATCAGGCGGAAGCGGCTGCATTGAACGTCGTGCCGGGCTACCGGGTTACCTGTTCACCGCCCGGCCCACAGATAGATTCTGTTCTGCCACACACCTCCGCGGCACAGGTGCTTCGCCGAGGCGACCGGATCACGGCTCTGAATGGCCGGCATACACCGTGCGTCACCCAGCTTCGAGCCCTCACCAAGAACGTCAAGCCCGGCGCCACGGTGCGGCTCAGCATCGTCCGCGCCGGCCATGCTCGGACCGTCCCCGTGCGAACGGTAGGCTCCACCAACGGTCAACTCGACCCGCGCGGTAAGACCGCGCTGATCGGTGTCAGTCTCTTCGATCACTTCATCATTCCGGTAAAGATTGCTATTCAGCCGGGAGACATCGGGGGACCGTCCGCTGGGCTGATGTTCGCGTTGGGCGTGATCCAGAAGCTGGAGCGACAGGATATCACCCATGGCTGCAAAATTGCGGGTACAGGGACGATCGACTATACCGGCGCCGTGGGACCGATCGGCGGGGCGAAGCAGAAGATACTGGCGGCTCGGGCAGCCGGCGCTCGATACTTCTTCGTACCCACCGCAGCGGACAATGAAGGACCCGCTAAGGCAAATGCGGGCAACATCAAGGTTGTTCCAGTGGACACCCTGAAGCAGGCGCTCACGTTCCTACAGCACGTGCCGCCCTGTCACTGAGTGCCGCGTGGATCGGACAGTCACCAGCCGGTATTAGCGGCTCGTGGTAGCCGGCTTCTTGAGGGCCAGCTTGCGCGCTTTCTTCAAATGCTTGTGCCAGGCAACTTTTTTGCGTTTGTTCAAAACTTCTCCTCTTGTACCGCCATCACCGTTTGAGATGGATCGTGCTCCATTGTCACACGACCGTCCGCATCGTCCAGTATACTAATGCCGGTGTGTCCGTGGGCGTAGCGAGGAGACCGAGGAGCGGCAGGACAATGGCGTTGGGATTTGTCTTCGGAGCATTGCTTTCGGCCGCTTTCTGGTGGTTGCTCCATGGAGCAAGCGCTAACCTATCCACACCCCTGGCAACCGCTCTGCCGGCGGCGGTGGCCGGCCTCGGATTCCTCGCTGGACTCATGGCCGGGACGGCGATGCTGCGACGTGCCGGCGCTTCACGCGCCAACCTGGGATTGTTTTCCGGCATGGCGGGAGGTTTTGCGGGCGGCCTGACGGGATTCGCGGCAGCGGCCGGACTCACCCTTGCCGCGCTGCTCACCAATGCTACCTGGTCCTCCGCCTGGCTCGATGACGCGCTGATGGTTCTCTCGGTTCCGGTGTTCGGCGGGGTTGGCTTCTGCGCTGGCGGGCTGGCCGGAAGCCTTCTTGGTTTCGTCTTCGGCAGTATTCTACGGCTAGGCGGACTCGTCAAACACTAGCGCGCGCCGGTTGACCCAGTGCTGTCCACGGGGTGAATCCTTCACGTCGATCCCCGACTCCTGCAACTCCGCGCGCAACTCGTCCGACCGAGCCCAGCTCTTCTCGTTCCTCGCGGTGGCCCGCTCTTCGAGCAATTGCTGCTGCTCCCGAGTGACTTCGAGCAGTTGGCAAGCCGTCTTCAGCAGGTCCAGTCCCAGTACGCGGTCGAAGTCTTCCAGTAAGGCAAGCTTGTGTTCCGCCGGCAGTTTTGCGCCCAACACCTCGTGCAGCACGGCCACGGCTCGCGGCAACTCGAGGTCGTGATTGATCGCTTCATGAAACTGAACTTGGTAGCGCACCGCTTCCTCCGATAGCTGGCCGGCGCGGTCGCCGGTGGCGGGTCCTGCCTCCTGCAGCAGTTCGGCCACCTGCTGCCAGGCTCGCTCCAGCGCCACGCCGGCTGCCTCCAGTGCCTCCCAACTGCAGTTCAGAGAAGTTCGGTAATGGGCCTGGAAGCTGAAATACCTGAGGGCCAGCGGATGAATACCGCGCTCGATCACGTCCTGCAGCAGAAAGATGTTGCCGAGCGACTTGGACATCTTGGCATCGCCGGTCATCTGCAGAAAGGCATTATGCAGCCAATAACGCGCGAACCGTTTGCCGGTCGCGCTCTCGCTCTGCGCAATCTCATCTTCATGATGTGGGAACAGGTGGTCGATGCCGCCGACGTGTATATCAAGCTGTTCTCCGAGCAAATCGATCGCCATGGCCGAGCACTCCAGGTGCCAGCCGGGGACGCCTTCACCCCAGGGGCTCTCCCACCGCATGATTTTGTCAGCCCCGGCGGCCCGCCAGAGGGCAAAATCGGCCGGCGACCGTTTGTCCTCGTCGACCTCAACGCGCGCCCCCGAGATCAACTGGGACACGGTGTTGCCCGAAAGCTCGCCGTAGCGAGGGAATTTAGAGACGTCATAGTAGACATTCCCGCCGGACTCGTAGCCATATCCCCGGTCGATTAAGCGTTGCACCAGCCCGATCATTGGACCAATGAATTGAGTGGCGCGTGGCAGCGCCTCGGGCCGCTGAATGTTCAACCGATCGCAGTCGCGTAGAAACACACGAGTCACGCGCTCGGCGATATCCCAGGGGGTCAGATTCTCGCGCTCTGCCGCCTCCTCGATCTTGTCGAGACCTTCGTCCAGGGTGTCGTTGGTTAGATGACCGACATCCGTGATGTTTCGCACCATCGTTACGTCGCATCCGTTGTACAGCAAAACGCGACGCAGCGAGTCGGCAAAGAGGTACGCCCGCAGGTTGCCGATATGGGCATAGCTGTACACGGTTGGCCCACAGGAGTACATCGCGACCCGGGGCGGATCGATAGGAACAAATTCTTCCAGTTTTCGGCCAAACGAGTTGGTCAGGTACAGCGGGCGAGCGAGCGCCAAGGCGGCCTCCGGAGCGAAACGTAGGGTATTCTATCAGCCCGCGCGGCCCTCATCGCCTTGTGACAATCTGGGCGGCGGGGTATAGTAAACACGAGACCGGGCCGCGAGAACCGAGGAACAGCAGCGCCATGCGACCAGACCCAGACCAGAGGCAAGCAGAGCAGCAATCCGGCCGAATCATCTACCTGGGAGATGTGCGCAGACGGCGTGCCCGTGGACGTCCGGTCACACCGGACCGTACCTTGCTGCTGGCGCTGGCCCTGCTCGCCGCTGTGGCCTGGATCGTCTGGATTGCGGTACTGGTTGGCTTGCCGCCGCACAAGCTGCTGACCTATCTGGCATTCTTCGTCCCGCTGTTTGTCGCTGTGACGGCCACCACGGCGATAGGCATTCACGTCATGGCGTGGCGCCGTGGCTTCATTCCTCGCCTGCCGATCAGCATCGAGCGGGGAGCCTCGACCGCTTTCGTCGCTGTGGTCAACCTGGGCGTTCTGGCCGCACACCGCTGGACCTGGCCGGTGGGCGCGATAACCGTCGGCGTCGTGCTGGCGCTCGACGCCGTGCTGGCACACCGGGACCGCTGAGTTTGCCCGCTCATCTTCGGATAGGGAAGGTCGGTCATAGTCGGGACCTCCGAGGCAAGCCGGGCATGAACCGCTGCAGCCCATCGTCACCACCGCGATGATCGCGTCTTGTACACCGCTTTGCGCCAGCCGCTCTGCGGCGCCACGTATGCATAATGAGAAGACGCTGAAAACAGAGGGAATGAGGAGGTATCTGCCTTGAAGCTGCAGGAGTATATGGGCAAGGACTTGCTCCGTAAGGCCGGCGTGCCGGTGCCCGGTGGGCAGGTGGCCTCGACACCCGAGGAGGCAGCGGAGATCGCGCGCGGCCTGGGATCGGTAGCGGTCAAAGCGCAGGTGTTGGTCGGCGGCCGGGGCAAGGCGGGTGGCATTAAGCTGGCTGACACGCCTGAGGAAGCGCGGCAGCGCGCCGCCGAGATTCTCGGCATGGAAATCAAGGGTTTGACGGTCGATAAAGTATTGGTCGAGCAGCAGGTCAAGATCGCCAAAGAGTATTACGCCGGTATCACCCTCGATCGGGCCAAGCATCGCTTCATTCTGATGCTGAGTTCGATGGGCGGCGTGGACATCGAAGATGTGGCCGCCAGCAATCCGGAAGCAATTATTCGCACCTGGATTGACCCGGCGTACGGATTAACCGGGTACGATGTGCGTGCCGCCATGTTCAAGGCCGGCTTCGAGCAGTCGGCCTTCAAAGACCTGCAGCGGATTCTGATGGGCTTGTATCGCGTCATGGTGCAAACCGATGCGATGCTGGCGGAAATCAATCCTCTGGCCGTTACCGAGGACGGTGAGGGCATCGCCGCCGACGCGAAGTTCGATATTGACGATAACGCGCTCTTTCGCCAGCCGGAGTTGGCGCAGTTCAGTGCCGAGTCGATCGACGATCCGGTTGAAAAGATAGCCGCTGAGGCTGGTATGCCGTACGTCAAGCTGGACGGCGACATCGGTATCATTGGCAACGGCGCCGGCCTGGTGATGATGACGCTGGACGTGGTCAAGAGCGTGGGCGGAAAGCCGGCCAACTTTCTCGATATCGGCGGCGGGGCACGGGCCGAGGTGGTCCGCAAGGCGTTTGAGGTGGTGCTGTCCGATCCGCAGGTGCGCGGCATTGTCATGAATATCTTCGGCGGGATCACCCGCGGTGATGAGGTCGCCAAGGGGCTGCTGGAGGCGGCCGCCAGCATGGATATTCGGGTTCCGGTGGCTATCCGGCTGGCCGGCACCCGCGAGGAGGAGGGGCGGGCCATTCTGGAGGGCTCGGCCTATACGCCCGCGCCCGACCTGGTTACGGCCACTCGCTCGGTACTTGAACAGATGCGAGCCGGCGCCGGAGTACCGGCTGGAGGGCAGAGCTAATGGCCATCCTGGTAGACGACAACACCCGCCTCATTGTCCAGGGCATGACCGGGCGTGAGGGTACGTACCACACCCAGCAGATGAAGCTCTACGGCACCAAGGTGGTCGCCGGAGTGACCCCCGGTAAAGGCGGGACCAGCCACGAGGACGTGCCGGTGTTCAATACGGTGCGGGAAGCAGTGCAGGCGACCAACGGCAACACGTCGGTGATCTTTGTCCCTGGTCCGGGCGGGGCGGAGGCAGTGATGGAGGCGGCAGACGCCGGTGTATCGCTGATCGTCTGTATTACCGAGCTGATTCCGGTCCACGACATGGCTCGCGCGTATCGCTTCGTGCAGGACCAGGGCGCACGGCTGATCGGGCCGAACTGCCCCGGGTTGGTGAGTTCGGGCCAGGCCAAGGTCGGCATCATGGGGAACTCGCTCTTCAAAGAAGGGCATGTGGGCGTGGTATCGCGGAGTGGCACGCTAACCTATGAGATGGTCAAAGAACTGTCCCAGCGCGGCATCGGTCAGTCGACCACCGTGGGAATCGGCGGTGACCCCATAATCGGCACCTCGTTCACCGATGTGCTGCGCCTTTTTGATGCGGACCTCGAAACGCATGCGGTGATCCTGATCGGCGAGATCGGCGGTACGGACGAGGAAGACGCCGCTGCCTATATCGGCAGCCGTCAAGGTAAACCGGTAGTCGCGTTCATCTCGGGTCGCACCGCGCCACCTGGCAAGCGAATGGGGCACGCCGGCGCGATCATCACCGGCGGGGTGGGCGGACCGCAACACAAGGTTGATGCCTTTAACGCCGCCGGCACTCCAGTTGCCGACACCATCGCCGACATCGCCGACCGCGTCGCCGACATCATCGGGGCCGGTGTTTCATAGTCGTTGTGGCACCAGGCGCCAGGACGATGAGAGAGGGAGGTATCCACGGCGTGATAGGCATTACTCAGCATGGCGTACCCAACGCGTTATGAATGCGACGGACCAGCCGGCGCATACCGATTCTGGGATCGAGTTAGCCGCGGCGTACGACGAGGGCGCCGGGAGTCGTAAAGAGTTGCCGGGAACCTACCCCTACACGCGCGGCATCTATCCGGACATGTATCGTCGCAAGGCATGGACTATGCGGCAGTACTCCGGATTTGGGACGGCTCGGGAGACCAACCAGCGTTTTCGCTATCTGTTGGCCCAGGGGCAGACCGGGCTGAGCACGGCCTTCGATCTGCCCACGCAGATGGGCTATGACTCGGACAGCCCACGGGCGCTGGGCGAGGTCGGGCGGGTGGGTGTGGCGATCGACAGCCTGGCGGACATGGAGGAACTGCTCGATGGCCTGCCGCTGGAGACGGTCAGTACCTCCATGACCATCAATGCCACAGCCTCATCTCTGCTCCTCCTCTATCAACTGGTGGCGGAGAAGCGGGGAATCCCCGGAACGGCGCTCAACGGTACCGTGCAGAACGACATTCTGAAGGAGTACGCGGCACGAGGAACCTATATTTATCCTCCCGTGGCCTCAATGCGACTGGTCACCGATCTGATGGCCTACGCGCAACGCGAGGTCCCGAGTTGGAACACCATCAGCATTAGCGGCTACCACATTCGGGAGGCTGGGTCGACCGCGGTGCAGGAGGTCGCCTTCACCCTGGCCAACGCGATCGCGTATGCTACCGCTGCTGTTGAAGCTGGCCTCGAGGTGGATGATTTCGCGCCGCGCCTCAGTTTCTTCTTCAATGCTCACAGTAATTTTCTGGAGGAGATCGCCAAGTTCCGGGCGGCTCGCCAGTTGTGGGCGGAAATTATGCGGGACCGATTTGGCGCCCGCAATCCCCGCTCGCTGGTGATGCGTTTTCACACGCAGACCGCAGGCTCGACTTTGACCGCCCAGCAACCGCTGAACAACGTGGTCCGCGTCACGCTGCAGGCCTTGAGTGCGGTGCTGGGCGGTACGCAGAGCCTCCATACCAACGCCTACGACGAGGCACTGGCGCTGCCCACCGAACAGTCCGCCCGCCTCGCGTTGCGGACGCAGCAGATTCTGGCCAATGAGAGCGGCGTGCCGGATGTGGCCGATCCACTCGGCGGTTCCTATCTGATCGAGTACCTGACGGATCAGATCGCGTCCGGCGTCCGCGACCTGATGAGCCGCGTCGATGGGATGGGGGGCGCGGTGGCTGCGCTCGAAGGTGGCTTCATCCAGGAGCAGATCGAAGAGGCAGCCTACCAGTTCCAGCGGGCGGTGGATCGCGGTCACCGCCGCATCGTGGGCCTCAATGTCTTTGAGCAGGGGGAGGAAGAAGCGGTGCAGTTGCTCACGGCCGATCCCGAATTGGAGAGCCGGCAGCGGGAGCGGCTCGCCGTCCTTCGAGCCGAACGTGACCATGGTCGAGTGCAGGTCGCCCTACGACGGCTTCAAGCTACCGCGAGATCGACCGAAAACTTGCTGTACCCGCTGAAGGAAGCGCTCGGCGCCTACGCGACCATCGGCGAAGTGTCGGACGTCCTACGGCAGGTTTTTGGCACTCACGATCCGGGAGCCAGAGAGTGATGGCGCTCCCCCCCCTCCCCCTAACCCCCTCCCCCTCTGAGGGGGAGGGGGGATATCTGATCGGGACGACGGGCCCCGACGCAAGGAGCTGGAACGGCGCTGCCCGAACCGTAGGTGTGCGCATTGCAGGCAGAGTAGCTCCCCTCCCCCCTGGCTATCAGGGGTAGGTATAGCACATGTCACGTCATAGAGGCGCTATCCCTTGTGGATTGCCGTCCGACGAGGCACAACATCCAGGCCGATCGTCCGCCGTTAGGCGCATACCTACCCCTGTCAGCTCCCCCCTGGAGGGGGAGGGGTTGGGGGAGGGGGGGCGTGGCGCCATGGCAATTGAGGAGGCGCGACCCGCGGCTGAGACGACGGTACACGATCCGTTGGCGCAGCTTCGCCGCCTGGAAGCTGAGGCTCTGCACCCGGCCGGCGCCGAGGCTGAGGAGCGCCAGCACTCCCGCGGCAAGCTCACCGCGCGCGAGCGCCTGGCCCTCCTGCTGGATCCCGATTCCCTGGTCGAACTGGACCGGTTCGCCACGCACCGTTCCTCTGCCTTCGGGATGGAGGAGCGGCGCTATTTGGGGGATGGCGTGATCACCGGCTATGGGACTATCGACGGCCGCAAGGTCTTTGTGTTCTCGCAGGACTTCACGGTGTTCGGCGGCTCGCTGGGCGAGGTCTTTGCCGAGAAGATCATCAAAGTGATGGACCTGGCGGTGCAGATGGGGGCGCCGTTGATCGGTATCAACGACTCCGGCGGCGCCCGCATCCAGGAGGGTGTGGTGAGCCTGGGTGGTTACGCCGAGATCTTCTGGCGAAATGTGATGGCGTCCGGCGTGGTGCCGCAGTTGTCGGTGGTAGCCGGCCCGTGCGCGGGCGGCGCGGTGTACTCACCGGCCATCACGGACTTTATCTTTATGGTCAAAGACCTCTCGTATATGTTCATCACCGGTCCCGACGTGGTCAAGACGGTGACCGGCGAGGACGTCACCTTCGAGGAACTGGGTGGCGCGGACACGCATGCCACGCGTAGTGGGGTAGCACACTTCGCCGCCGCCTCGGAGGAGGAGGTCTTCGAGGAGGTCCGGGCGCTGATGGCGTACCTGCCCTCCAACAATCTGGAAGACCCGCCCCGCCAGGAGCCGGACGACGATCCGCTGCGAGAGAGTGAACTGCTCGCCTCGATTATCCCGGCGTCGCCCAACAAGCCGTACGACATGAAGGATGTGGTCCACGAGGTCGTTGACCATGGCGAGTTTCTCGAGGTTCAGCCGTCGTACGCGCGAAACATCGTGGTCGGCTTTGGCCGGTTGGATGGGTTTCCGGTGGGGGTCGTGGCCAATCAGCCCAAACATCTAGCGGGTGTGCTGGACATCGCCGCATCCGAGAAGGCCGCGCGCTTTATCCGTTTCTGCGACTGCTTCAACATTCCGCTCGTGACCTTTGTCGATGTCCCCGGTTTCTTACCCGGTACGGGGCAGGAGTACGGCGGGATTATCCGCCACGGGGCCAAGCTGCTCTACGCGTTTGCCGAGGCCACCGTGCCCAAACTGACTGTTATCACGCGCAAGGCGTATGGCGGCGCCTATGACGTCATGTCCTCCAAGCATATTCGGGCGGACATCAACCTGGCCTGGCCCACGGCCGAGATTGCGGTGATGGGACCCGATGCGGCGGTGAAAATCATCCACCGGCGTGAAATCGCCGACGCCGATGACTCGGAGGACCGGACTCGCGAGCTGATCGAAGACTACAAAGAGCGCTTCGCTAACCCCTACATCGCGGCGGAACGTGGCTATGTGGACGACATCATCGAGCCGCAACGAACTCGCGCCACGTTGATACGGGCGCTCCATATGACACGCACCAAACGAGCCACTGTGCCGCCCAAAAAACATGGCAACATTCCGCTCTGACATGGCAAGGGTGCAGAGGATGGTCCCAGACCCTGGCCCCGACCAAGCCGCGGCGATACTGGCCGCCCTGGCCGCATTTCTGGAGGGCCAGGAAGACAGCGCCATACCTGACCGAGCGAACACCGTTGAACGCTGGCGGGCGGCAGGTCGCCTCGAAGCGTTGGGCATCTCTGCCCGCCGTGAGCGGCTCGACCGTGGATGGAGACTGTAGCAGCGATGTTCGACAAGGTGCTGGTGGCCAATCGCGGCGAGATCGCGCTACGCGTGATTCGCACCCTGCGCGAGATGGGCATCACGTCCGTGGCTGCCTTCTCGGAGGCCGATCGCGCCGCGCGTTTTGTGCAGGAGGCGGACGAAGCATATCTGCTGGGACCAGCCCCGGCCGCCCAGAGCTATCTCAGTATCGACGCCATACTTGCCGTGGCACGCCAGGCTCGCGTTGAAGCCGTTCACCCGGGCTATGGCTTTCTGGCCGAAAATGTGGCATTTGCCGAGGCGGTCGGCGAGGCCGGCATCACCTTCATCGGACCGTCTCCACACGCCATGCTGGTCATGGGCGACAAGGTGCAGGCACGTCGAGCGGTGGCCGAGCTTGGCGTACCGCTGGTGCCCGGCACCGTAGGGCCGGTTCAGACGCTGCAGGAAGCGATTGCGTTTGCCGATTCTGCCGGCTATCCGGTGGCAGTGAAGGCGTCCGGCGGCGGCGGTGGACGCGGCATTCGAGTGGTCCACGAGCCAGGCGCCATGCCGGATGCCCTGGAAGGGGCAAGGCGCGAGGCGCTGGCCTACTTCAACAACCCGGAAATCTACCTCGAGCGCTACTATCACGATCCCCGCCACGTAGAAATTCAAGTGCTGGGTGATCATCACGGCACGCTGGTTCACCTCGCTGAGCGGGATTGCTCCGTACAGCGGCGGCATCAAAAGTTGATCGAGGAGTCGCCGGCCCCGGCCCTGGACCGCGCGCTGCGGGAGCGCATGGGCGAGATGGCCCTTCGTGCCGCCCGCAGTGTGCGCTACGGCAGTGCGGGTACGGTTGAGTTCCTGCTCACCCGTGAGAACGAGTTCTACTTCTTGGAGATGAACACGCGTATCCAGGTCGAGCATCCGGTCACCGAAGCTATTAGTGGCATCGATCTGATCCGCGAGATGGTTCTGGCGGCGGCCGGCGAGCCGATCACGGTACGCGACAATCTGCTCGACCCGTGCGGCCATGCCATCGAAATCCGTGTGAATGCTGAAGACCCGGTCAATGGCTTCCGCCCGACGCCAGGGCCGATCGCCACCTACCGCGAGCCCGGTGGATTTGGCGTGCGGGTGGATAGTGGGGTGTATCAGGGATACCGTATTCCTCAGGAGTACGACAGTTTGATGGCCAAGCTGATTGTGTGGGCTCCGGACCGGCAGGCAGCGCGGCTCCGCGCGCTGCGGGCGCTTGGGGAGTTTGAGGTGGCCGGCCCAGCCACCACTATCCCCTTTGCCGCGGCCGTGTTGCGTCATCCTGTTTTTGTCGAGGGCGATACGGGCACCACCTTTGTCGCTGAGCACATGGACGAGATGCTCAGTGAGATGGCCCCTGTCGCTTCCTCGGTAGACAGTGCTGTGCTCGGAACCACGCGGGGCGAAGCGCGGACCTTTGAGGTAGAAGTAAATCGGAAGCTGTTTCACGTCCAGGTGGCCGAACTCGTCGCCGCCAAAGCGGTCCAGAGGACGACCAAACGGTCGACACCGACACAGCGGATCGTGCAGCGCAACAATGACCTGGTTAGCCCGATGCACGGGACCGTGATCGGCGTGAAGCGGCAGGTGGATGATGCGGTTCAGGAGGGTGAGGTGCTCTTTCTGGTGGAAGCCATGAAGATGGAGAACGAAGTGCCGGCTCACCGCTCGGGGCATGTCAGGTCAATAGAGGTCGCCGTGGGCGATACGGTCGAGGCGGAACAAACGATGGCTGTTATCGAGTAAGTACAGACAAGGGTATAGCAGCCCAATGGGGCGGTAACGTACAGTGAGGTAAGCGTCAAGAATACGCTCGAAGCTCAGGTGATGCTGCAGAGGCGGACGGCTGCGTCGGCGCCCGCGACGTTACATCGTTGTGACAACCCCCACGATTATTTGCCAGGAGGTCGGTTCGCCGCCACCATGATTGAATTCACCACGGTCCAGGACATGTCGTCGTTTCGCACCCATAGTGAAACGCTTCAATACACCACCACACACGCCCCACAGTTCGTCGACATAACCGACGATGTGGTAGACGCGGTCAACCGCTCCGGCGCCTCCAACGGCTTGGTGGTGATTTTCTCTCGACATACCACGGCCGCTATCAAGATCAATGAGAGCGAACCGGAATTGCTCAAAGACATGGCACAGTTTCTGGGCGAGATCGCGCCGGTCGAGCGAGAGTACTGCCACAATAATTTTGATGTGCGCACCGTGAACATGACCGAAGATGAGGGCCAGAACGCTCATGCGCACTGCCAGCACCTCCTGTTGAGTGCCAGTGAAACGGTGCCGATGTTCAACGGCCGGCTGCATCTGGGGCGTTGGCAACGGATCTTCCTGGTAGAGCTTGATCGGCCCAAGCCGCGCGAAGTGACCGTCCAGGTTCTGGGCGCATAGATCGGATCGCCAATCTCTACTCTTCCCACTCCTCCGCGGGCTTGACCACGCTCTCCAGGAAGGTCTGGGACAGGTCCTCGATCTGGTCGATTACCTCGACGATTGGCTCGCCCTCCAGCATGTCTTCCCCGTCATTTTCCAATTGGCGAAAGACATCGGCCAACGTGTTCCGAATGTCGCGTAGGCGGTTGTAGGCATCGATGTATGGCCCGCTGACCCCCGGCGTATCGTGAATGCTTTCCATCTCACACTTGCCGCAAATCGGTGGGAAACCCCGCCAGCGTTGCTGACCGAGCGGACCCGCGCAGATGTCGCAGGTGAAGTCGCGTGTTTCGGTCACTCTGCCTCCATGCCTCTATGGTGCTTCAGCGTACAACGAGTCGGGCTGCCGAGTTAGGGCGCAGCGTCCCGTGTAGCGTCTAGCACTGCGCCAGGAGTGATGGGTCCGCGCTTCATAAAGCGTCCGGCCGCTTCGACCAGCACGACCGAGTCCCGCAGGATTCGGCCCTCCACATCCACCAGCCGGCTCGAATCGCGCACAATTCTGGCATTGACCCGGAGTTCATCGCCCGCGCGTGCGGCCCGGCGATAGCGAAGCTCCATACGCACGGTGACCGCCATTGAGCCAGTCATGAACAGCGTGTACGCCATAGCTTCGTCCAGCAGGGCCGCCAGGATTCCGCCGTGGATCACTCCCTGCCACCCTTGCTGCCAGGGGCCAGGCGTGAAGCGGCCTTCGATCCCGCCGTCCACTCGTTCGAGGTGAACATGCAAGCCGTGCGGATTCGTTGGGCCACAGACAAAGCACGGATTAGCCGGCGATTGGATGAGGCGTTTCAGCAGCGCCATTGATTCGGTATCGTTCATGTCCTGCAAAGTGTAGAGCCCCAACGCCTCCTTCACCAATCATTGAGAAGGCAGTCCTGAGTGTGGTACATTCGCACGTCTTCGTCCCCCCTTTCCAAGGAGTTTCCCATTGATTCGACGTGCCTCTCTTGCTGTCGCCGCGTTGGCCACCCTCCTGCTGGCCGGCTGCGGCGGTTCCTCGGCAACCGCCACCACGGGTGTCTCCGCGTCGCTCGGCGCAAAAGGGATCCCAGCGATCAAGCCACCGGCCTTTGTACCCGGGCCATTGGACGGTCAATCCACCCCACGGGACGCGGCTTTGCGCCGTCCACTGGGCATTATGGTTGAAAACTATGCGCCAGACTCGCGCCCCCAGGCGGGCCTGGCACGCGCCAGCACCGTGGTGGAAACGCTTGCCGAAGAGGGCGTTACGCGCTTCCTGGCGATATACCTCGAAAAGGATGCAACCAAGGTTGGGCCGGTACGAAGCACCCGCATGTACTTCGATCGCTGGGCTGCCGGCTTCCACAGTATCCTGGCGCACGTGGGCGGGAACGACGACGCGCAGGCGCTGCTCTGGCATCTTCCTTCGGTGTTCAACGTCGACGAGAATCGATGGGAGGTGAACCTGAACGATACCGGCACGCCGCTCTTCTGGCGTAGTCACGATCGTGCGGCGCCGCACAATATGTACACCAGCACCTACAAGCTACGGGCCTACGCCGGTCGAAACCACCAAAACTGGGCATACAACGGGGCGTATCTGCTGCACAAGCAGCCGGTTCCGCTGGCCCATCGCGGGTATGCGGGGTCGATTTCGATTGCGTACACGGAGCCACTCTACAGGACTGCCAACCCACAGTATGGCGTTCGGTATGTCTACGACCGGGCCAGCAATACCTATCTGCGCACGATGGGCGGCAAACCGCACATCGACGCGAACACGGGGTTGCCACTGCGACCCGCCAACGTGGTGCTGATGCTGACCGGCGCCACCAGTGCGGATCTCGCTGCCGGTATCACCCTGGAGAGCATTAACATTCCCACTCTGGGCCAGGGCACGGCGTGGTATTTCCGCGATGGCAAGGTGATGCGCGGCACCTGGCGGCAGCCCAACCAGTTTGCGCCGCTGCGCTTCTACGACCGACGTGGCGCCCAGGTAGCCTTTAACCCCGGCCAGACCTGGATTGAGGTCGTGCCACCCAGCTCTCCCCACTCGTGGTCTTTCCGCTGAACAGACGTTGGAGCCTGCCGGCGACGGTGATACTGGCCGCCGCGCTGCTGCCCACCGGCGGACAGGCTCGCGTCACCCGCGCGGGCGTCTCCATTTTTGCGCCGGTATTGATCTATCATCACGTGAAGCTGCTCAAGCCTACCGACGACGCAATCGAACGCGGCTTGACCGTGCTCCCCGCCCAGTTCGACGCCCAGCTCGATTACTTGCAGACGCACCGGTATTCGACGGTGACGGCAACGGCGCTGACCGCGCATCTGCTCAAGTCAGCGAAACTTCCGCCGAATCCGGTCGTTCTTACAGTCGATGACGGCTACACCGACGTCTACGCGGACGTGTACCGGCAATTGCGCCGTCGCCACATGGTCGCCACCTTCTTTATCGTGCCGGGTTTCCTGAACACACCTCGCTATCTGACCTGGCGCCAGGTGACGGACATGGAACAGCATGGTATGGACATCGAGGCGCACAGCATGACCCATCCCGATCTCACCACCCTGCGGCCGGAAGCCGTTCGGCAGGAGGTGGCGCGCTCACACCAGGTGCTGGAGGCGCATCTGCACCGACCGATCGACGTCTTTGCCTACCCGTACGGCGCCTACAACGCGGCAGTGCTGAGCGCGGTGTCGCGGGCCGGCTTCCAGGCGGCCTTCACCACCCATCAGGGTTGGGTTGCCCGATCCGATCAACTCCTGACGTTGCCGCGCGTGTATATCGACATCGACGACACGCTGGCGGTCTTCGCCGGTCGTCTACGCGCCGTTCCGGCAGTACTGGCACAAGACCCAACCTAGATGAACGTGGCAGTAAATGACATGAACATGACGGTCGCTCTAGTACGGTCAGAACGCGCGGGCGCGCTCGCACGGATAACCCCGGCCACCGTCGCTTTGTGCTCGCGACCATGAGCGGTGCGCGCAGAGCGCGGCGGCGGCGCGACCGGGAGCGCATAAAGCACCGTCGACCGACCCGATCGTTTTCTCCGCTGTCGCGCGGCATTCTGCTGGTCGGCGGCATCCTGTGCATCCTGGCCGGCATCGCCTTGCTGTCGGCGGGAGGACCGGGCAACGTCGAACGGCTGGGCAGAATCGCGGGCATTCTGATCCTGCTTGGGATCATCGCCGGCATCTTTGGCGCCGTGGGCCGGATGTAGCGATGCACCGAAGCATCCGAAGTGCGCGGCTTGAAGACGTCGAGACTATGCGGGAGATCGAGCGGGCTGCAGGGCGTCTATTTAGCGAAATCGGCATGGATGATGTAGCTGGTCATGCCCCGCCCGAGTCCGTGATCCTTGGCACTTACATTGAGCACCAGCGCGCCTGGATTGCGGCGGTCGACGACCAGCCGGTGGGGTACGCCCTGGTCGATGTTGTGGACGGCTGTGGCCATCTGGAACAGGTATCGGTCCATCCCGCCTTCGGTTGGCAAGGGCTAGGACGGATGCTGATCCAGTCGGTCGTCGATTGGGCGGGGGCCAAAGGATTGCCGGCGATCACCCTCCTCACCTTTCGCGATGTGCCTTGGAATGGGCCGTATTACGCCTCCCTGGGATTCGGACCGCTGTCGGACGCAGAACTCACACCTGGATTGCTGGCCTTACAGGCTCATGAGAGCGACCTGGGCCTGGACCGAGGGAGCCGCCACGCCATGCGCCTGGACCTCCCCGCCCAAGATGGTGTGATTTCGGGCCAGTCCTCTCGGCGGCGCCAGGGTGCGTGAATGCGTGTGTTTGATCGTCCCACCTGCTTGTGGTACCGTACGAAAGAGCGCACAGCAGAGGAGGTACACCCATGAGAATCACAGTCACCGTGTTCGCGTCCAATCTCGATGCACGGCGCGATTCCACAATATGTGGGTGTACTCAGTAACAGCTCTCCGTCCTGAGGACCATCGAACGATCGGGAATACGCGCTGAGGCGCGAAACGTTCTCCATGGTTGCCGCGATTATGCGGGCGCGTCTCGCGTCCGATTCATCGCAGCGGCCCACGGTGATTTCGATAACGCGTTTCGCTTTCGCGACCCGTTCGACCGTTGAGTCTCAAAGGATCCTTCCATGCTTCCGTCTCTCAGGCGACACAGCGACCTGCTCGTCGCCTACCTCCGTCCGCAGCGCCCACGCGTCACGCGAATGGCTGTGTTGCTGCTGTTCAGCATCGGCCTCGAGTTGGTCAACCCGCAGATCGTGCGGTACTTCATTGATACCGCGCAAAAGGGTGGACCTCTCGGGGCGCTAACTCTTGCCGGCGCGGCCTTTCTGGCCGTTGCGCTGGTTCAGCAAATCGTCGCTCTCGGCGCCGCCTACCTGGGAGAGGTCGTCGGCTGGCACGCCACCAACCAGCTTCGCGCTGATCTACTCGGCCACTGTCTAGGGCTCGACCTGCCCTTCCATAAGAGCCACACGCCGGGCGAGCTGATCGAGCGCATCGACGGCGATGTGACCCTGCTCGCCAACTTTTTCTCGCGATTCACCGTCAACATTCTGGGAAACGGGCTGCTGGTGGCGGGCATTCTGGTTATCCTGGCCTACACCAATCCATGGCTCGGCCTCGGTCTCACCGCCTACTGCCTGGCAACGTTCGTCGCGCTCAGAGCACTCCAGCACCGTGCCGTGCAGCGCTATGCCATCGACCGGCAGGCCAGCGCTGAGCAGTACGGCGCGATCGAGGAGCGGCTGACCGGCGCCGAGGACATCCGCGGAATCGGGGCTGAGCGGTATGTCCTCTGGCGACTGCTGGGGATTATGCAGACCCGCCTGCGCACCAATCGCAGCGCCCGGCTGGCCGGGAATCTGTCGTTCTTCGCCACGAACTTCCTCTACGTCATGGCCTACGCCATTGGATTGGCCCTGGGTGCCTTTTTGTTCGAACGCCACCAGATCACGCTGGGAACGGCCTACCTCATTGTCTTCTATATCGGAATGCTGGCCGCCCCGCTCGACACCATACGATTGCAGATCCAGAATCTGCAGCAGGCGTCGGCCAGTATCGCGCGCGTCGACGCCCTCCTGCACACCGAGAGCGCGCTGCCGGCGAGCGGCGCGGCAACGCTGCCGGCCGGTCCCCTGGAAGTATGCTTCGATCGCATCACATTTAGTTACGAGGATGGCGAGCGTGTCCTGCGCGGGCTGTCTTTTTCCCTGGAACCCGGTCGGACGTTGGGTCTGCTGGGACGTACCGGAAGCGGTAAGACCACCATCACGCGCTTGCTGGCCCGCCTGTATGATCCACTGTCCGGCAGTGTGCGCCTGGACGGCATCGACGTTCGTGACCTTTCAACGGACAGCCTCAGGCGAGGTGTGGGCATGGTTACCCAGGATGTGCAGCTTTTCCGCGCCAGCGTGCGCGACAATCTGACCTTCTTTCAGCCCGGACATGCCGAGAGTACCCGGGACGCCGATATCCTGGCGGTCTTCCGCGAGCTGGATCTCTGGGAGTGGTACCTGTCGCTGCCGGCGGGTCTCGACACCATGCTCGGCCCGGGAGGTGTTGGGCTCTCGGCGGGCCAGGCGCAGCTTCTGGCCTTTGTCCGGGTTTTCCTGCGCGATCCCGGTCTCCTCGTTCTCGACGAGGCATCGTCGCGTCTCGATCCCGCCAAAGAGCATCTGGTCGAACACGCTGTGGGCCGGCTGCTGGCGGGGCGGACCGGCATCATCGTCGCCCACCGCTTGCGGACAGTGGGTCGGGTCGACGACATCATGATTCTCGAACAGGGACGGATCGCCGAGTTCGGGCCTCGGGTAGAGCTGGTGCAGGATCGGGCTTCCCGCTTCAGCGCGTTGCTGCGCACCGGCCTGGAAGAGGTGCTGGCGTGAACGACCAGCACCACATGCGTACCTGGCCGTTCAACCTGCAACTGATGCGCTACGCGCCTGGCTCGTTCGCCGTGTACGCGATATTTACCGTCCTCTTCCTGGCCGGACAGGTGATTCCCGGTCTGGTGATCAAGGCGGTCTTCGACCGCATGACCGGCCACGCCACCGCTGGGCTCGCCTTTCCCGCCTTAATCGCGCTCTTCGTGGCGATCGAGGTGGCCCGCTTTGCCGCCAGCTTCGGACAGGTGTGGGGTGATGTGACCTTTCGCCTCACCACCGGAGCACTCCTGCGGCGTAACATTCTGGCGGCGATTCTCCAGCGTCCGGGCGCCCTGCCGCTTCCGGTTACGTCGGGAGCCGCGGTGAATCGCTTCCGGGACGACGTGGACGAAACATCCGACTTTCCCACCTGGTTTCCGCATGTGGCCGGCTCCGTGGTTGGAACGGCCATAGCCATCACCATCATGGCGCGCATTGACCTCACCATCACGATTTTCGTGTTCCTTCCACTGCTCGTTGCCGTTCTCATTACGCGGCTAGCCTGGGATCGACTCAAGAACTACATCACGCTGGAAGACCGCGCCACCGACGAGGTCACCGGCTTCCTGGCCGAGGCGCTCAGTGCGGTGCAGGCGGTCAAGCTGGCCGGCGCCGCTGAGGACATGATCGCGTACTTTAACGCGCTCAGCCGCACACGCGGGATGTTTGCAGTGCGGTCGCGCGTGACTCATGAGGCGATCGATTCGGTGACTGCCACGGCGGTCGCCTTCGGCATCGGAGTCACGTTGCTTCTGGCCGGCCATGCCATGGCACGTCATACGTTTACCGTCGGCGACTTCGCTCTCTTCGTCTACTACCTGCAGTTCACGACGGAAACTCCAACCGTTCTGGGCACCTTTCTGGGCGACTATGTCTCACAGGCCGTCTCCATCGTCCGGATGGAGGAACTGATCCGTCCGACCGCGGCAAGGGCATTGGTGGAACACCACCAGGTGCTCCCGGAACCCACGCCCCCACCGCTGGCTCAGAACGCCGAGCCGCTCGAGACCCTGCGCGTCCGTGGGCTGACCTGTGTCTACGAGGGTGGCGGCGGCATCGAGAACGTCGATCTTGCTCTTCGCTCCGGCAGCCTCACCGTCGTAACCGGGCGGGTTGGGTCCGGCAAGTCGACTCTGCTCCGAGCCGTTATCGGGCTGCTTCCAGCCCAGTCGGGAGAGATTTGCTGGAATGGGGTGGCAGTCGCCGATCCGGCGGAATTCTTCCGCGCTCCCCGCGCTGCCTACGTCCCCCAGGTGCCCCGACTGTTCAGCGAGCCGCTACGCGACAACATCTTGATGGGATGGCCGGCGTCGGAGGCTGAAGTGGATGTAAGCATACACCTGGCGGTCCTGGAGGACGATATTCCGTTGATGGGGCAGGGTCTCGACAGTGTCGTGGGGCCGCGCGGGGTTCGGTTGTCGGGAGGACAGATCCAACGTGCCGCCGCGGCGCGGGCCTTCGTGCGCCAGCCGCAGCTCCTGGTCCTGGACGATCTTTCAAGTGCCCTGGACGTTGAGACCGAGCAGCTCTTGTGGGAGCGGCTATCCTCGCGGAAGGACCTCACGTGCCTGGCTGTTTCCCACCGCCGGGCGGCCCTGGCGCGGGCCGACCAGGTCATCGTCCTGCGGGACGGCAAGGTTGCCGCGCAGGGTACGCTGGTCGAGTTGCTGTCCACCTCCGAAGAGATGCGGCGCCTGTGGGCGAGCGAGGAACAGGAGGAATCAGCTCCCCTCCGCCAATAGCGATCCAACAGAAAACATGGCTTCCCGCAGCACGCCGACGATAGACTCAGGACACGGAGGCCGACAACGTGGCAGAGATAGTGGATGTCCAGGCGCAGAAGGCCGAGCGGTTTCTGGCCCTGCACCAGGAGAGCGCTCCCTTGCTGCTGCCGAACCCGTGGGACCTCGGCTCCGCCAGGCTGCTCGAGTGGTTGGGCTTCGAAGCCCTGGGCACGACCAGCAGCGGGTTCGCCGCGACCTTGGGACTTCTCGACGGGGCGGTCGATCGTGATCAGGTCATGGCGCACGTGGCGGCGATGGTCGCCGTCACCGCGTTACCGGTGTCGGCCGATCTGGAAAACGGCTTCTCCGACGATCCGGCCGGGGTGGCTGACACAGTTCGTCTCGCTCTGCAGGCGGGTGTCGCCGGCTGCTCGATCGAGGACTATTCGGGCCGAGCGGACGCGCCAATCTTTGATGTCGAGCTGGCCATTGAGCGGATCAGTGCCGCCTCGGAAATCGCCCATGGCGGTCCTGTGCATCTGGTCCTGACCGCTCGGGCAGAGAACTACCTGCACGGCAGGCTCGACCTGGCCGATACCATCGCCAGGCTGCAGCGCTACCAGGAGGCGGGGGCCGATGTGCTCTATGCACCCGGCCTGATCCACCTGGACGACATCGCCTCGGTGGTGAGTTCGGTCGACCGGCCGATCAACGTGCTGGCTCGCCCCGGTGGCCCCACTGTCGCCGAACTTGCCTCCGTTGGGGTTCGGCGGATCTCGGTAGGCGGGGCATTTGCCTTCGCCGCTCTGGGAGCGCTGGTCGAAGCGGCCCGCGAGCTGCAAGCGGGAGATAGCGCCACCTTCCTCGAACGCGCCCGCCTCGGCGCGAGCGCAGCTCGGGAGGCCTTTGGCGGCTGAGGAAAGCCCTTCGAATCCGGGGCAACTCGATGATGAACGACGAGAGCAAGCTTCGCATGTCAGAGCGCACTCCCGGCGGCCGTCTGTTGGTGCGCCGTCCGACCCGGGATGACCTTGATGATGTCTTCCGAATTCACGGCGATCCGCGCACCAACGTACACAACCTTGCCGGTCCAGGCCGGGACCTCGAGTCCTGTCGCAAATTGCTCGACAAGTGGCTCGCACACTGGGATACGTACGGCTTCGGATACTGGGTCGTCGAAATCGCGGACACCAGGCGCAGCGATCACCGGGACGGCGACGTTGTCGGAGTCTCGGGTGTGCGACACGGGGTATGGCTAGGCCGGCCATTCCTCAACCTCTACTACCGCTTTGTGCCGGAGGCGTGGGGCCGCGGGTACGCCAGCGAGGTCGCACGGTACGCCGTCCAGCGGGCGACATCCACCCATCCAGACCTGCCGGTGCTCGCCCGCACCAGACCGGGCAACAGCGCCTCTATACGTGTGGCGGAGGCAGTTGGGTTGGTGCTCCAGCCAGACCTTGAGGCCGACGACGGCCACGGACCCATGGTGGTTTTCGGGCAACCGATGGCCGGCCCGACGTGACTCACGCTGCCCATCGCTCTGCCTTCTGAACCGGGCCAACCTCTACGACGACGTGGAGTTATACCGACGCACCGCCAGGGACCCGAACACCAGGCCGATAGCCAGCGCCCATAGCAACGACTGGATCACCAGCGACGCGGTGCTCTGCCCGGCGAACAGCGCTTGACGCTGAGCGGCTGAGATGTTGCCGATAGTCAGCGCACGCACGGCGTCGATCAGCGTCGTGACTGGCTGGTGGTCGGCGAAGGCGCGCAACCAGCTGGGCATGGTGGAGGTCGGCACGAAGGCGCTGCTGGCAAAGGTGAGCGGGAAGACCACCGGGAAGGTTGCCGCGTTCACGGTTTGAACGTTGCTGGCATACAGGCCGACCAGCGCGAAGACGAAGCAGGTGGCCAGGGCGAAGGCCAGCAGCAGAAACAGCCCGAGGATCAGACCCGGCACACTGTGCGGGCGAAAGCCGACGGCGAGTCCTACCACCACGATGATGATCAGCCCCACCGCGTTGCTCAGGGTGTCCGCCGCCACCCGCCCCACCAGCACCGCGCTGCGCGCCATGGGCAGCGAACGTAACCGATCGATGAAGCCCTTGCCGCGATCGTCAGCCATCCCGAACCCACTGTTGCCGGCGGTGAAGATGGCGGTCTGGACGGCGATGCCGGGGATCAGGTAGTTCACGTAGTTGATGCCGTCGAGCCCTTTGATCGCGCCTCCAAAGACATAGCGGAAGAGCAAGGTAAACATGATGGGCGAGACCAGGGTAAACATCACCGCATCCGGCGCGCGCATTATCCGGCGCAGGTTGCGGCCGGTCATGGCAATGCTGTCGGTCACCGCCCAGCTCAGTCTTCCGGCGGTGTGACGCGCCATCGAGGTGCTCACGCGGACTTCTCCTTCGGCCGCCCAGGCCGCCACTTAGCCGGGCGCTTGTTCTCTTCCTCCTGCTCGGCCGCATGGCCGGTGAGCGAGAGGAACACGTCGTCCAGGCTCGGCTGCCGCAGTTGTAGCCCGGTAGCCTCGATTTCTGCCGCGTCCAAGCGGCGAACGACCTCGGTCAACGTGGCGGGACCGGCAGAGGTGGGCAGGCGAACCACGGCGCCATCCCGCATGGGGCTGGCATCGCCAGCCCCGGTCAGGGCCTGAGCGGCTGATGCGGCGGCGTCATCGTCGGACAGCACGACCTCCACCACGGTGCCACCCAGCCTGGCCTTCAGCTCGGCGGCTGATCCCTCGGCGATCACACGGCCATGATCGACCACGCAGATCCGGTTGGCCAATCGATCGGCCTCTTCCAGGTACTGGGTGGTGAGCAGCACCGTGGTTCCTCCGGCCACCAGATTCGCGATCACCCCCCACAGATCGATCCGGCTACGCGGATCCAACCCGGTAGTGGGCTCGTCGAGGAGCAGCACCGGTGGTTGCGCGACCAACGCCGCGGCGAGATCCAGGCGGCGACGCATTCCCCCGGAGTAGGTCTTCAGCGGCCGGTTGGCTGCCTCGGCCAGACCGAATTGCTCCAGCAGCGCCCTGGCACGCTCGCGCCGGACCGCCCGGCTCAGATGGTTGAGGCTGCCAACCAGCAGTAAGTTCTCGGACCCGGTAAGTGCCTCGTCCACCGCCGCGTACTGCCCGGCCAGGCCGATAACCTTGCGTGCACCCCCTGGGTTGGCCAGCACGTCAACGCCAGCGACATGGGCACTGCCGGAATCGGGACGGAGCAGCGTGGTCAGAACCCGGACGGCGGTGGTCTTGCCGGCGCCGTTCGGTCCGAGCAAGCCCAAAACAGTGCCGGTCGGGATCTCGAAGCTCACGCCGTCCAGGGCGCGAATCGAGCCCTTGAAGGTTTTGACCAGCGACTCGACGGCTACGGAAATTCCTGTTTTTTGCGACATACCCGCCAGTATACCGTGCGCTGTCGAGAGGTTAGAGCCGTTCGATCACCGGCACCCCGAGCACGCCGCAGACGTTGGTCAGCACCTCGCAAACCGTCCGCACCAGCAGCAAACGAGCATCGCGCAGGGCCGGCTCGGCGTTGAGCACCGGGCAATCTCGATAGAACTGGCTGAAGATGGTGGCGAGCTCATAGGCGTATTCGGCGATCAGATTGACCGACAGGGTCCGGCAGGCGGTAGCCACCAACTCTGGATACTGGGCCAGGTGAAAGAGGAGTCGCTGTTCCTGCTGGTGCTGGAGTAACGTGGTGTCGGCTGCGTCGATGGTTCCGGCTGTCACGCCGGCCTCCGCTCCCCGACGCAGGATGGCGAACATCCGAACCAGGGCGTACTGCACGTAGGGGCCGGTATTGCCGTCATAGCTCACCACATCGGCGACCTCGAAGACGATATCACGCAGCGGATTGTATTGAACCATGAAGTAGCGGAGAGCGCCGACCCCGACCGCCTCGGCAATGTGTTCCATCTCTTCGTCGCTCAGATCCTGGCTCCGCTTCTCTTTGATGCGCTGATGCGCCGTGCGAACCGCCTCCTCGATCACCGCGTCGCCCGAGACGCCGGTGCCCTTGCGCCCGCTTATCTTCCCCTGGGCCGTGCTGACCAGGCCGTAGGCCAGATGAAAGAGGTGCTCCGCTTGCTCGCCGAAACCGGCGGCGCTCAGCCCGTCTTTGACCGCCTCCTGTGCCTGGCTCTGATGCACCATGATGATGTTGATCAGGCGGTCGGGGCACGGCTGGGAGCGCGGCGATCCGTGGAGTGCGGTGGACCACAGGGTCTCACCGTTCGGCTGGGTGGCGTATTCGGCATAGGTCAGCCGATCCGGCAGCAACTGAAACTTCCACATGTGGTACGCGATGTCCTTGCCCACATAGGTTGGGATGCCGTTCGATCGAATCAACACTTCGAGCTTTGGTTCGTCACCTTCGCGTGCTCTGGCCCGGGTCTCGATGACCAGGGCGCCCGCGTAGTGCCCCTCAGTGGCGCGATACACGGTCGGCGATTGTTCGATCTGGCGAATAGCTTCCGCGAAGAGATGGGAGCCAACCAGGTGACTCTCCCAGTTCAGCAGGTCGTAAAAGATACCGAGACGGTAGGCGGTCTTGAGTTGAGCGCCGAGCAGTTGGTGCTGGATATCGTTGTGCTCGCCGCGCTCGATGGCATGCATGGTCTGGAGGATTCCAGTCTTGAGCCGCTCGATGTTGGCCAATCGCGCCAGGTCGCTGGCGCTCTCATCAAGCTCGGTCTGGGCGGCGCCGCTCGGCTCAAGGGCGCCACTGGGCACAGCCTTTAGTTGGTCTTTGAGCGCCTGCTCGGCGGCGATCTCCGCCGCGATTTTGACGTACAGCCGGCCGATATAGTGGTCATACTTCTCATCCGGCAGGGGCTGCTCTGGGAAATTGAGCAGGGCGTACACGGCCTGGGCGGCCTGCAGGCCCGTGTCGTCGATGTAATTTTGAACCTGCACCTGGTTACCCGCCAGGCGCAGCAGGCGCGCGACCACGTCTCCCAGCACCGCGTTCCGGACATGGCCGATATGCCACTCCTTGTTCGGGTTCACCGAGGTGTGCTCGACCACGATCGACTGTGGCGCAGTGCTGGCCCGGCGACCATAGATCGCGCCCATCTCTCGAACTGCCGCGATCACCTGGGGCGCAAACACCGTGTAGTTGAGACGGAAGTTGATGAACCCCGGTCCGGCCGGTTCGACGGCGGCGATCAAGCTGGCCTGGTGGGGATCGAAGTGAGCCACCGCCTCCTCGGCGATCTGGCGCGGCGCCACGCGCCGTTCCCTGGCCAGGCGCATGGCGGCGTTGGCGGCCCGTTCGCCGAACTCACGGTCGGCGGGTGTGTTCAGCGTTGCCGGGTCGGGCGGAATCCCGACTGATTCCAGGAAGTGCAAAATCTCGCGGTCGAAGTCGGCGAGGGGATCGTGTGTCACAGAGAACGTCCAGCTTGAGGGATGGAACAGTATACCGACTATCTTTTATGCAAGAGGACATGTCCTTACCACCTGATAGAAACCCTTCTCGTTCCCGACCGGAGGCCCAAGTGCTCCTCTCCGACAAGCGCATCATGGAAGAATTGACGGCGGGGAACGTCGTCATCGAACCGTTCGATCCACGTCAGCTTGGCACCAACTCATACGACTGCCGGCTCGGTGAGTGGTTTTTTCAGCCGACCAAGTATCTGGAGGTCATCGACTTTACCGACGAAGAGCAGGCGCGCTCCTTCTGGGGTGAGCCGCGGCGCGCCGAGGGAACGATCGTGGTGAAGCCGGGTACCACCATCCTGGCGCACACCCAGGAAGTGATCGGCGCTACCAACGGCTATACCACCACCATGCACGCGCGCAGCAGCATTGGTCGCTCCGGGCTGTCGGTCTGCAAGTGCGCCGGCGTGGGCGACGTGGGCTACATCTCCCGCTGGACCATGGAGATCAGCAATCATACGACCTGCAGTATCGTGCTGCCGGTCGGGTTGCGCATCTGTCAGATCAAGTTCGATTACGTGGGCGAAACGCTGAAGGAATATCAGGGCAAATACGGTCAGCAGAATGAGTGGACGCCGTACGACATGCTGCCACGTCTCTATCGGGATTGGGATCTCGACCGCATCCGGGTTGCGGTGCATCAGGCGCCTCTGCCGTGAGTTCCGCTCCCGATGCGCCCGGCGAGTTGCGCTGCAAGAACCATCCGAAGCGCGAAACCCGGCTGCGCTGCAGTAAGTGCGACGAACCGATTTGCACCGGTTGTCTGGTGCAAACGCCGGTGGGATACCGTTGCCGCGAGTGCGCGCAGCTACGCAAGCTCCCTCAGTTCTCGGTGGGTCCGTCCTTGCTGGCCCGAGCCGTGCCGGCCGGGCTGCTGGTTAGCGCGCTGTGCTGGTTTGCCGCATCCTTCGTGCCCTACCTGGGCTTCTTTGTGGCGATACTGGTGGGCGTTGCCGTCAGCCAGGTGATGGGGCGGCTCGCCTTGCGCCGCTCCAATCGCTGGCTGGAGGCGTTCGCCGTGCTGTGCGTGGTGGGCGGCATGGTAATCGCATATACCATCCAGGGATTGCGCTTCGTCGGAGGCCTCTCCACGGCCGGCAGCGGCGGCGTCGCCCTGATACTCCGGTTTGCCCTTCCGTTGGTGATCGCCTCCTTTGTGGCGGTGCTCCGACTGCGCTGAACTGCTTGATATACTGCTGTGCTCGGCCCCGGACTCCGGGGTTTTTTTGTGTCATTTGAGGTGCTCCGGTATGACGATCCGCGCGGTGATTTTCGACTATGGGCACACCCTGGTGGATTTTGTGTACGCCGAGGATCGGCTGCTCGAGGTGTACACTCAGGTCCGTGAAATGCTCACGGCGCGGGCGATTCGCGATCTCCCTCAGGCGCCGGAACTGGTGCGCGACCTCTCGCGACGCGTTGAGCGCATGGTTACTGAGTCCTATATGCTGCGCCAGCTGGAAGAGGTCGATATCGTCCAGGTCTTCGCCGGCGTGCTGCGCGGCTTCGGCGTGGAACTTTCGGATCAGTACGTTCGCGAGATCGTCGAGCTGGAACACCGCGCCCTGACCTCAACGCAGCGGATGGATCCGGCCAACCTCGATGTGTTGCGCCGGCTCAAGAGTGACGGGTTGAAAATAGGCCTGGTCTCCAACGCCCACTTCCTGCCCGAGATGATGCGGGAGGACGCCGCCCGTCTGGGCATCGATGACTATCTCGATGCCTCCCTGTATTCCGCCGAAATAGGCGTCAGGAAGCCGCACCGCGCCATCTTTGAGGGGATGCTGGAGAAGCTTGCGATTCTCCCGGCGGAGGCGGTTTTCGTGGGCGATCGGCTCTACGACGACGTGATGGGCGCGCAGGCGGTGGGCATGCGGGGGGTACTGACTCGGCAGTATCGACGGGAGGGCGTCGAGGGCCATCCGATCGTGCCGAACCGGGTGATCGAGTCGCTCAGCGAGCTGCCGGGCTACATCGAGGAGTTGCAGCAGGCGGAGTAGCTCGGTGCGGTTACAGAACGAGCCGGCCAGTCTCGAAGTGACAACACGAAGGCGCGGCGCTGCGATCCGCTGCGCGGCAGACTACAGCACGTGCGTTACCAGCAGAAACAACACCGCCAGCACGATCAGTAACACCACCAGCGCGGTGATAATCGCCGACCAATTGATGCTCATGGCAGTGTGCTCTGAGCGCTGCAGGGCAACTGCCCGCTGGGTTTCTGGGTCGAGTTTGCGGGCGCATTTGGTGCAATACTTCCGGTCCGGTGGATTTTCGGTTCCACATGCTTCGCAGACGATCACGATCCAACCTCCAGAATAATCAGTTGTCAAGCTGGCACGAACTGTGCCGTGAGGTCCGGTAGAATGCGCGGAGGACGTTTCTTGGGAATGGCGGAACACAGACTGGTCGAGGGCCAGATGACGCGGCTTCGACCGGCGGCGTGGGGCTTTTCCGAGGAGGAGTTGCGCCGCCGGTACCGCTGGAGTCTGGACGATGTATTGCAGTACTGGAGCGGCACCATCCCTGGCGCGCGAACCTTTGCGCAGTTTGAGAACACGGTGCGCGAGCGCGACTGGCCACGCGATGGCAAGCGAGTCAGCTACGGCATTCTAACCAAGCACAACGAGCTGGTCGGCATGGTCAGTTGCTACAATCTCGGCGCCCGCGACAAGTCCGGTGAGTTGGGCGTCTACCTCGGCGAGAAACAGTATTGGGGCCAGGGGCTCGGCACCGATGCCGTCATCACCTTCCTGCACCATCTCTTTCGCGAGCTTGGCCTCGAAGCCGTCTACCTGCACACCTACGAGTCGAACGAGCGAGCGCGCCGCAGTTACGTTCGCGCGGGCTTTCAGGTCACCGAAAAACGCCGCCGCTTTTCGCCTCGCGTGGGATATCACGAGGAAGTAAAGATGACGATAACCCGACGAGATTTTGAGCGGCTGCACGGGTCGAATGCCGCTGCGGCCGCTCCGTAGCGTATCTCTCTGACTGTGATCCGTGGAAGACAAACCGCGCGTTTATACTGCAGCGTATGACCGGACGGGTCGATATGGAGGGGATGCATGCCTGGGCAGCTTGATCGCGTGGCGCTTTACTTGCAGGATAAGCACCCGATCCGCGAGGGCATGGAATACGCGCGGTATGCGGAGGAGCGAGGCTTCGACGCCGTGTGGCAGGCGGAGTCGCGGCTGGTGCGCGATGCCATCGTGCCCATGGCCGCCTTCGCGGCTGTTACCGAGCGCATCAAGGTGGGCAGTGGTGTCATCAACAACTGGACCCGCAACGCGGCGGTGACGGCTGCTACTTTCTCGACGCTGGACGACCTGGCGCCGGGACGCGTGTCGTGCGGCATTGGGGCCTGGTGGGAGCCACTGGCCTCCAAAGTGGGGGTGGACCGGCGCCGACCGCTCAAGGCGATGCGCGAGGTGGTCGAAGTGGTGCGGCGTCTGCTGGCCATGGAGACGGTGACCTTCCACGGCGAATTCGTGAACCTGACGGACGTGCAGATCGATATCGTGCACGGCAACCGCAGCCCAAAAGAGGTGCCGATCTACCTCGGGGCCACCGGCGACCAGATGCTGGCCTTGAGTGGTGAGATCGGCGACGGCGTGCTGCTCAACTATCTGGTCTCGCCGCACTACAACCTGCGCGCGCTGGCTCAGGTCGAAGCCGGCGCAAAAAAAGCCGGCAAGACGCTGGATCAAATCGATCGGCCGCAGTTGGTGGTGGTGTCGATGGACCAGGATCGAGGGCGGGCGCTGGACCATGCCCGCGAGCTGGTGACGCAGTATCTGGGACAGCAGCCGCACATCATGAAGGCCAGCGGAGTGAGCGATGAGGTCCTCAATCGTATTCAGAGCGTGCTGACCTGGCCCGCCAGCGAGGAGCAGATTCGCCACGCCATGAAGCTGGTGCCGGACGATGTGGTGCAGCTCATCACCGCCTCCGGTACGCCGGACGAGGTTCGGGCCAAGGTGCAGGAGTATGTCGATAGTGGGACGACCTGTCCAGTGCTCTATCCGTTGGGTGACGATGTAAAGGCCATGATTGATGTCTTCGCCCCAGCCTGAGGTTCGACGTCTGGCCTTCGTCGGCGGGACCGGACCGGAAGGTCGCGGCCTGGCGCTGCGCTTTGCCGCCGCCGGCTACGAGGTGGTGACCGGCTCACGTTCGCAGCAGCGAGCCGAGGAAACTGCCGCCCAGCTACGGGAAAGCATCCCCAACTTTTTGTTAGCGGGCGCTGAGAACGGCGACGCCTGCCAGGCCGGGGAAGTAGTGTTCCTGACCATCCCCTATGCGGGCCTCAGGGACACGCTTCCGCCACTAGCTCCCTTGCTGCAGGGGAAGATCGTGGTCAGCACCATCGCCCCGGTTGAGTTTGTTGATGGCCGCCCGCAGGCGCGACGGGTAGAGGCGGGATCGGCGGCTCAAGAGGTGCAGGCGTATCTGCCCGGCTCGCGGGTCGTCAGCGCCTTCCAGACGGTCGATGCCCACCAGCTTCAGGACCTCGCCGCGACGCCCGACACCGACGTGCTGGTCTGCTCGGACGACGCGGAGGCTCGTCGCCTGGTGGTCCGCCTGGCGAACGCGATATCCGGTATTCGTGGTCTCTCCGGCGGTCGCCTCTCCAGTTCTCGCTATGTCGAGGAATGCACAGCGCTGCTCGTCACGCTGAACCGGATCTACAAAGTGCATTCCGGCTTGCGGATCACGGGGATCGACCGGTAGTGAGGCCGCTCTGGGTGGACGTGGACCAGGTCCAGTATCCTCCGCTGCAGGGCAACCTGTCGGTTGACGTGGCGATTGTAGGCGCCGGTCTCTCCGGCCTCGGCGCGGCGTACGCGCTAAGCGACAGTGGCGCCCGGGTGGTAGTCCTGGAAGCCGAAACGGTTGGCAGCGGCGCCAGCGGTCGCAACGGCGGCTTCGTGCTGGCCGGTCCCGCCATGGAGTACGCCGACGCGGTGGAGCGATTGGGCGCCGGCGCGGCTCGGGATCTGTGGGACTTCACCATTGAGAACAATCGCACCATTGCACGGCTGATCGAGGAGTACCAGATCAACTGCGGCTATCTACGCCGCGGCAGCATGTCGCTGGCCGCCTCGGAGGATGAGGCGGAAGTGCTCCATCGCACGCACCATGCCCTCGCGGCGGCCGGTATCGCCACCTGCCTGGCGACCGCGGGGCAGTTACCGCGTCCGTTTGATCGCTCGTACTTTGCCGGCCTGTACTATCCCGGCAACGCGGAGATGAACTCCGGCGCGTTTGTGCGCGGCGTGGCCGGCGCTCTATCCACCCGCGTCGCCTCCCACGAGCGGACGCCGGTGGGCCGGCTGGAGCACAACGGCGAATGGGAGCTATCCACGCCGTCGGGTGTGGTCCGGGCCAGATCGGTCATACTGGCCGCCAATGCATGGACGTCGACGCTGCTCCCCGATATCCCGATCTATCCCACGCGTGGACAGGTCCTGGCCACCGCGCCGTTACCGTCGGTCGTGGTTCCCTTTCCGATGTATGCCAATCACGGCTACCAGTACTGGCGGCAGACGGCGGACGGGCGACTGGTGGTCGGCGGGTGGCGCGATCTGGACCTCGCGGGCGAGGTGGGCAGGGACGACGTGCTGCACGAACGTATCCAGGCGGCGCTTGATACATTCGTGCAGAGATCGGCCGGTTCTGAGGCGACCATCGAGTACCGGTGGTCCGGATGCATGGGTTTTACGCCGGACCACTTCCCCCTGGTGGGGCCAGTTCCCGGCATGCCCGACCTGTATATTGCCGCCGGGTATTCAGGACATGGCGTGTCGATGGCGTTCAGGTGCGGCGAGTCGGTGGCGATGAGCATCGAGGTGCAGGGCGTCGAGATTCCGCGGGTGTTCTGCTCCGCGCGATTCAAAGGCGAGCGATGGGAGGGTGATGACGCCGTCTCTTGAGAGACGTGGGCACGATATTGCCACGCTCCTGCACCAGTCTTACACGTGCGGTGAAACAGGTGCATCGCGCAGTAGCATCATGGAGGAGGACACCCATGTACGCTCGGAACGCATTCCTGGCCCTGATAACTGGGCTCTGGATCGGTGTGACTTTGCTGGTTGGGCTCTGGATGCTCGGGGCTTTGATGGTCGGCCCGGTAACCTACCTCCTGCATACGTACCTCCCGGCAGAGGCAGCCCCTGCACCCAACAGCCGTTTCGTCACCAAGCAGACCCACGCGATTGCCTACGTCTCTCTCTCGGGCACAGTACCGACGAGACAGTCGGTTGGCCAAGAGGCGGAGTTACACGTGCACGTCGACTCAAGCGACGCCAGCTTGGTACCGGTACTCTATTTCCAAGGGCTCAACGCCTGGAGAATAGTGGTTCCGGCGGACCAGCGCGGCGACTTAAATCCGACTGTGGGACAGTGTACTGGTGGAGGGGATGGCGTGCCATTCCTGTTGCACGAGCAGGTGAGTCACCGAGTGTATGTCCAGATACCGTACGAACACTGCGACGTGGACCTCTACGTAATACCGCAGAGCATCGGACGACACCCACTGACCATCAAGGTGTACACGCCCAGCATCGCTCAGGTTAATCCCGAAATGGCCTGGAACTCGCGCAAGTTCGACCGCACGTTGCTGCTGAAGGCGGTGCAATTGCGCTGGGATGTCGTAGTGCAGAAGTAGCACAGGAGCCCGGAGAGACCAGCCAGTGAGCATCAAGGCACCCACGACTTAAGATTGCCAGCATCACGGTGGCTGCCATCACTGTGACCAGATCGCTTTTTTCACCAAGACCCGCAAGGTAATTGAGACACTTGCCGCGGGCAACATCGACCTCCCACCGTCGGTTGACCGGCTTCGCCGGTTCACTGAATACTCCGATACGGGCACCGAGACTATGCAAACCTTCATTGAGGTGCAACAGTTGACGGCCTCGGGACCAAATCCCCTACGCGAACTGATCGCCTTCATCCAGCAATTGGACGAAGCAAAATTGTGGTATCGCCTGGAGTGTGTCCGCGACGCCATTCTGGTGATGGTCTCAACGCCTGGAACAAGATGGGAGGTGGAGTTCTTCGAGGATGGCCGGGTCGAGGTCGAGAGATTTAGGAGCGATGGGATGATCGACGACGAGAAGGCACTGTCCGCGCTCTTCGATGAGAGGGGCAAATGACTACATTCAACCGCAAGAGTACGCCGCGGGTGAAGCGTGGTCAGGTTCAGAAAAAGAATAACTGGGAAGAAACCCCGAACTACTACAACACCTTCCAGGTAGTGCCAATCATTGACCGCAGACGACCCGGCTATGGCTACCGACACCTGCTCATGCAGCGCGATGTTCTCCGCTTCATCGAGATCCTTCCGGAGTGGGACGAAATTGCACGGGAACTCGACGCAATCGTCCTCGCACCTGGGAGTGCGTCTTCCTACGGGTATTACAGACCGGGGGTTGTTCACATCTGCGCCTGGCCGGACGAACTCTGGGAGGATTACTCGCCCAGCTTCTATGAAGAGCGCAGGTCCAACCTCGAATTCCTTGGGGTTCCATGCGAGGAGCACGCTGGACAAATCCGCCTTCATTGGACAGAGTGGACCGCCAGAGCTGACCAGCTTCTCTTCACCTTCCTGCATGAGCTTGGACACCACCACGATGCTCTTACTACCAAGCAAGGCGGGGTTCCCAACCGTGGCGAGAACTATGCCGAATGGTATGCGAGACAGTTCACCGATGTAATCTGGGCGCGTTACTGCAAAGTGTTTCCCCGGTCCACGTGACTTCTTGGGGTGAGCGTGTGCCTGACACTCTGAAAAGCTGGTGAGCCGCCGGATGAGAACCGATTCCTCTCTGGTTCACAGACTTCAGGGCGAACGTAAGCGTTCGGCTGGCACACCGAGGAGTCTCGCGACCAAGTCCACGACCTTGCGGGGAATCCGGTAAAACGATATATAGCCATGATTCATGTTCGTTGCGAGTTGACAGCCGCCCATATCGAGACCCACCGACAGCAAGGTCGTCCGCCCGAGCAGTATGTGAACGCTGTAGACAACCTCGTGGCGACCGGGAAGACAGTGCAAGGGCTGGACGTCCAACGCAGGGAGACCGCACAGTGCTTTGTAGAGTTTCAGCGCACGATCCCTCCTGGAGATGCTGCGCCGTGTCGGGACGTGGTCGCTGGGGGCAGACTCAATCAGAAAATCGGCGCGCAAGGGTCGATCACCCGGGTTACAGGGCATCGGCCTAACTGTTGATATAGGACCGGGACTAGGAGGCGGCGGTGCAGCGGTGGCGACCGGTGCGTCATTCATCAGACTCGACCCGACCGAACAAAACCAAAGCAAGACTGCGACTACCCCGCACCTTGTCCTTCTGTGGCGCACATTCACCTCCATCTCTACACCCTTCCTTCTCTACACTTTGAACGCAGTTTGAGGGTGACGTGTAACGCGAGATTAGAAACTGTCTGAAAAGGGTCATGAGCGAGCCAGACGACGGAGCATGATCCGCGACATGGTGATGTAAATGAGTGCCTCGCCCGTTGCCGGGAGCCGTTCGTAGTCCTTACTGAGGCGCCGGCTC
>JAABUJ010001078.1_pt1 | contig 42902 bp, 37 predicted proteins | sample 5559131 | NCBI WGS metagenome assembly JAABUJ01 (sample SAMN10711875, study PRJNA513366) | rock metagenome | isolation source: Antarctica rocks | place: Antarctica: Victoria Land, Mt New Zealand nord | collected 2016-01-07 | reverse complement strand
TATCTGTCGCAATTTCGCCTTCGTCACAGTATTCCATTCCCCACCTGACTGTCAATAGAAAAGCCTTCGAGGCTATTGTGAACGTACTATTTACATTATGGAATAGAATACACGTGCTCTGAGCGGACTGTCCAGTGCCAGAAGATCCTGCAGATGAGCGGTTCACAAGAACATCCGCCTGCCGCACTCCCACCATTTCCGACCTCGATGTGTGCACCACCATCTCACATCCCGTTCCTCCCATCCAGGTCGCCAGCAGCCTCGGACGGGAGCCTAGCCGGCAGCGACCAGATCAAGTCAGAGGCGCCGGTTGGAAGTGATACGGCCCAGGCGTACTCTCCAAACTAGCAGGCGCCGCCGGCGCAAACTTATACGGCCCAGGGGTGGTTTCCAGCCCAGGTTCAGCGTCTCTGCGGGCAGGAGCTGGTCGGAATTTATGAGGACCAGGGGTGTTCTCCAAGCTAGGGGGCGATGCCGGCGCCGGTGCCGGTTGGAACTTGTACGGCCCAGGAGTGTTTTCCAGACCAGATGCGGGGTCTCTCTTCATGACTGCCGCCTGCTCGTCCACTCTGGGTTGGTTTAGAGCTGTAGATTGTTAGCTCTCGCACGAGTGCTGTACTCAAAGAAGAAGAGAAGGATATACCTCTGCGATCGATTGGAGAGGCAGAAGTCAGTTGGAGACAGATGACGGAGAGGGAAGCGAGAGTGGAGAGAATGGAAGTGGACTTCATCTTGGATGAGGAGCGCGTGTTTCAGTGCGTACGACAGCTGAATGATGAAGAATGAGTCCGAAGGAAATACAGAATGAAGACGAACAAAACCTCATTTGACAATGAAGCTGCTTCTTAAAGAAAAGACGATTGCCCCGCCGGCCAAGACTCGTGGAGAAGCGTGAAACGACAGGACCTCCTCTCCGAGCCATATGGTCCATCAGGGCCCACCATCTCATACCTGGTTCAGGTCTCCGGAGCGTACGAGACAGTCATTTCTCCAATCCGTCGCCAGTAGCTATACCCCAGCTCCATGTTCAGAGAAGGCCGCCAAGCTGCTCCGATGCCTTGGCATCGCTAGTATGACCATGGTCCTTGGATGGGAAGATGGATCATTCTTGATATCATACTTCGTAACTTTATAGTAAGGGTTGGCCGCGGGAGTTGAGTGGCGATATTGATAGTCACCATTGGAGCGGCTTGGGCTGGCAGCCGGGTTGCAGTTCGTCTGACTTGAAGGAAGGAGGATCGATGGGACTAAGGGTTTGGTGATGCGCGTGTGTGGAGTTGCAGGAGATCTTTCAGGGCAAGCTAGGTACAGAAGGTATATGTTGTAGCGACTTAGACGTCTGATACACCGATAACGGGACGTCTTCCCGTTACTCTCAGCTTCGTTGAGGTCATATTCTTCAGGTGTCTCGATGTCGATCGTCGACCGTGCTCCCATATGCAGCATCCCAGTCCTCCTAGGATATTGATATTAGAACCTCCGGGGTCCAGTCAGGACATACATAGCACCCCGCTGTTCCCAGCGAGCCACCATCTACAGCATCTCCATTCGCAATCTGTGGTGGCGAAAAACGTGCTGCCCCACAAGTACGAAAAACGCCCAGGTCAGACGCTCCAAGGAACCCCACTTCCTCCCCGGCCCCGCCATCAGAGTCGCTCACATTGTACCTCGAAGCCTAAGGTAATTTGTACAGCACATACAGTACCTACGTCGCATAGTCCCATCGTGACGCAAGGCACGTTTTGCAGGTATTTGCGTGCGTGCATCAATCCTCCATCCCCACCCGCTTCGCTCAGTGGTGCGCAAGAAGGCCGACCGGTTCACGGGAAGATTGGGAACGTAAATCCAACCTACCAATTGACGTTATTTGGCAATGGTAACGGCTCAAGGCACGGATGGCGCACGTGGTCAGGGGTCGGGATGTGGAGTACCTTGCGTTAGGGGCGGCAGGTACAGGGTTTTGAAAGGCCTTGCATATTGATAGTATTATGGTGATATTAGGTATTGAGTGGTGCAGATGATCCGTAGCGTTGCCTCCGGTTATTCAGGGGCAGAAGATACCGCGGCTCGGGCGGGTTCTGGATACGTTCGTCTTGGAGTACGACTACATGGACTTGAATCGATACAGTCAAGTCGATGTTTACCTATTGTAAAGGAGGGAGGTAGGTAGGTAGGTTCATGTAGCTTGGCCATCTGTTCAAGAAACGGATCGATGCATAGTCAAAATGTAGGTTTGAAATCCTTCATATTCTATCAGCCGAGAATGGTTTCTAGTGATCAGAGTAGTCTATATTCGCCGAGGCCGAGATGCTTCCTTCTGGGAGTGAAGGAGCGAGTCCAGTGTAGATCAAAAAAGGCAGACGAAGTCCGAGAAACAGTGTGATTATATAACGAGCGTAGGGGTGGGTATCTTTAGAGCGAATGTGTAGAAACACTGGATGAGCGAGCGAGCAAGCCAAACAACGAGAGAATCTAATGAAGCGAGAAATCTTCACACGATTGAAGAGCCAGAATGCTGCCGATGCCGGGTTTCCCTCGCGCGACTGCCGTTCTCCTCGCGGCGTGTGCCTCCTGGAGCGAAAACCCAGGGATATGCTGCTTCGTAGACCTCTCATTCGCCTGTCGTAAGAGCTTCTTGGTCTTCATCGGGACGCGGCCGGGGGCGTTTCGAGTCAACCCTCCTCTCCAGACGAAGCCGGCCCCGGAGCTGGCCCGCAGACGTGAACGCTGAGACTGAGGGTAGAGCCGTGGCGGGTCGAGGAGATAAGGGTCGTAGTCTCTGTAGGAAGGCGTGGGTCGTATGTCGAGGCCCGGGAACTCGAGCATGGCCGCTTCGTGTGCGATGGCGAGGTCGGCTTCCGGAAGGGTGGGGAGATGGATTGGAGGCAGAGGAGGACTGTCGAGCTCCGGCTGATTGGGAGCCTGTTCGGCCTCGAGCGCCTCCAGTGGTTCGGTGGTATTTCTGACCGCTTTCGAGGAAGTGGTGGACCTCGAGTAGCAGGATGTCACGCTTCCTTGCCGGTGGCGGAGAGGGATTCGGGTAGGGTCGTTGCTGCGCCGTCTGTGCATCGGAGCGAGCCGGGGTATGTCGATGACTTTGGGCTTGCACACGTTCATCAGATTGACGACGATGGCGATGCCGATCATGACATCGGCCTCTAAGGGTGTGATATCGACGGTGTCCCGGTCGGTATCGGCTTCAACATGTGTGGCGGACTGCTCCCCGGCAGCCATGTCGAAGCTTTCATCGGGACTCGGTGAAGCTTCCTCCTCGCTGGAGAGATATCGATCATGAAGATCAGGTCTCGAGTATGTGTCGACCCTAAGTAATCTTTTCTGCCTCTGCCCTAACGGCAACGCGGGCTTTCTCGGGGCAGGGAAATCCATTGTCTTCTGCCTGTGGTGACCTCCATTCTCCTGGACAATCCAAAGCTGACTGTCCCTTCCGCTGCCGTTACTGCTGTAGCTGCTGTAGCTGTTTCTCCAAGCTGAGTTGCGCTGCCGGGGTTGGCAATGGGATCTGACGGGCATCTCGTCTTCCTGTGCTCGATGTGACCGATCCGTCGACCGTAGAGCGGACCAAAGTGTAGATTGAAATGGGAGGTTCACGACATCGGTATGAGCGATCTAGTACTATCCTCTAACTCAATGGCGGATGGTCATGCCATGAAACGAGCAACAAGAATGCGCTGAGTGAAGAGTATTCACGCTGGCCACGCTGCAGATAAAAGAGGAACCGGGTTCAAGAAGAGATGAGGATCTGCAAGAGTAGGGTTCTACTTGTACAACGAGAGATATGTGAGATTACCCGTTATAACCGTCTTGTGAGCAGCTGCACAGCCCACAGAAACGAAAGTAAAAGAGAATAAGCCTCCATCCAGTTCTCTCCGCGTGTAGGTGATCCTCATACAACGGATGGGATCATGGAGCGCGATTAGGTGTTCCTTTGTACAAGGGACCGTCTACAGTCGACGTGCATGTTTCATCGTCGTCATTGGTCGGGGTGATGGAGCGGTATAAGCAGAAGCAAGTAAAACGTCCACGGCCAGTGCATCGCACTCCTACCTCACTTTTCACTTTGCTTCTCTGGCCCTAGTCAGTCGAGTAGTCACATCCCGACTGCACCTTTTCCAGCTTCGTACATATCTTAATTAGTGCAGCCTGCAAGCTGCCCCACCGAAAGACCGAAGAAGTGAGTGTGTGGAAGTCGGAAGCCAGACGGCATTGGCGAATAAATGCCCGGCCGCCGTTGCCCTTGTTCGATCGCATACGCAGTCGCATTGCATACCGTTGCTCATCTTAAAATTACCCGACCAGCCATCTGAAGCCAAGTAAGTTAGACTTCAGCCACGATAACGGCTGACACGAAGCCTCTGCTGTACTGCAAAAGGAGCGGCATCCTGCCGTTCGCATGGCCCACTCTCTTCGAGTATGTGCAGATCCAAATCCCAAGCAGATGCCGGACGATGTCCAGCTCAGAGCCAATCGGTTCTGATCGGTAGAGCTGCCACGGATGTCCACACAAGCCATCTTATTGAAACAACCCCAGCCACCTCTACTGTATTGTATAGCTGGTAGGTACGAAGTATAGCGCGATCAGACGAAAGCTGCGAGAAATCATCGAAGCGTCGATGTACATCATCCTCTGCGTTGCGTTCGAAGCATTGCGTTGCCGTGCCTTGCCTTAGCCTGAATTCCTCACTTTTTACACCGTCTCTTTTGTCTGAACCTTGAAGCCTGAAACGCCCAATCCGTGCACGAGACCGTGTGCCTGTAACTGTTCGGGCCCTGATCTTCTAGCGGGCCAACGTATTTGTTGTCCTCCCTTTTCGCATGAGACTGCTGTTTCTACTTCTCCGCATGAAACTTCTCTTCGAGAAGATGGAGAGAATCGTCTTCGTCGACAGACCCGGAAAGGAACGAGAGGCTGACGAGTACAGCGCATCATACATATTACTATGACAATTGATATTGAAGAGAGATGATGTCGTCGCAGAGCTACTCGTCCGAGAAGTCAACAACTGACTACAACGATACGGAGCAAGGCAACGTTAAGGTGCGTGTACTAAGAAATAGAGAGAGGATCCTATCTATTACACAACTGATAATACTTTACATTTCTACGACGCCTTCCCACAGCCCATCTTCTTATACAATACAATATTATGCTTTAGAATTTTGTGAAAAGTTCTGAGAAAGATAAAGGAGGCCATCATTACCTGGCCCCGTATAGTGTCGAAAGAGCGATGGCAAGACCGAAACCGAAACAATCACAAGCGCGGCAAACATGTCGACTGAGCCGCCGCCGCCGCCACCATCATACATCGAGTAATATCCGTGCGACCGGACCCAGTCATCATCAGGACGACCTTGAAAGGATTGAGCGAATTTACTTGCATGGTTGAACCTGCAGCGGATCCTTCACCGACTGTCTCTGAAGAGGGCTTGCGGATCCTGCCATCCATCCTCATGCCAGGCTTGATGGACACGTCGATCGTCCGGAGTTCATGCCTTCCTTGATCGCGTGACCGGACCATTGGCCATGCTCCTTCCGGATGCGCTCGTGCTTAGGCTTTCCTTCAGTGATCCATTGCTGTGTGTGATGGCATCCACGGTCTTGTCGACCGTTGGCACTTCCAGATTCTTCATGTCAATCGCCGCCTTCTTGGCCGTGTTGCTCCGCTTCCTGCCTTTCTGGACACTCTTCTGGTACGTCGCCAGGTAGAAGGAAATGAACAGGAGTAGGTACGAGCTGAGGATGGCCATTCCGGCAAAAGCGGCGAATTCTTCGCCGGCGCAGTTTCCGTGGTTCGGCAGGTATGGGAAGTATTTGGCGGTGAAGTACGTATACGAGGCAAAATACACGAAGCCTAGATATCGGTCAGTATCCACTCTCACGGCACAACCTGCAGATGTCTTACCGAGGTCGATTATGAATTGAGCGATTTGGAGACGGGTGATCCATTCTTTCCACCAGATCCGGACGCCCCGAGCACTCTGGAAGTAATACCAATACATGACTACATGGACCACTAGGTTCAGCGTAATCGGGACCCAAGAAACCGCCGTGAGACCGATAAGCTGAGTGTAACATAAGAGTGCTGTGGCGCCATGATGATAGGTATGAAGGAACGCTACGCTCGTCAGTAGCTGCATGCTTGACTCGAGGCATCGACCTTACTAAGAGGTTTCTTCTTCAAGACAAGGAACAACGTATCGATCAACTCGACGTACTTGGTGAGGTAGTTCAGCTGGAATCATTAGTACAAGGATATTCCAATTGCAATCTTGCCTCAACCTACGTAATATAATATAACCAAAGGGTTTGTCCACCCTCCTTTATGATTGCAGATTGCGTAAAAGAGGCCATGTCTCCAAACCGTCGGTAGCAACTGCTCAATGAAAAGCACAAGCAGACCCGCGCTGATGATGGTGAGGTAAAGATTGTGGATCATAAACAGGCCGTTCAGCTTATACGCCGGCCGATTCCTCATGAACTCCCTCCCACCAAATATTATGATATAGTATGCGATCAACATTCCCGCCGTTTCCGTCAACGTCGACATCGGAGTGACTCCTTGGACGAATCGAAAGTTCTGTGGTGAGTAGCCCTGAATTGAGGAGTAAAGCTTGTCGAAGATTGGCCATAGCGCAACGCCAAAAGGTCGGTCCAGTGTTGGCAAGGGAAAAGTCTTCAACGCATTGGAAGACATTGTGACTGATGCTGCCAATGCCTCCAGCCGGCTCCAGGCGATGATCAAAAAGGTGTCCGTGGATTCAATTGATTGTTGTGCGCCAGGTGGAACTTTGCAGACAGGAGTTGCGCAACGAGAAGAAAAGTGTTCCTGGCGACGTTCAGCGGCTGCCACTGAAAAGAGGTTTTCCTTTTGAAGAAAGGTATCTCTTACCACTCAATAATTTGGTAGAAGGAGCGACGACGAAGAGGGAAAGTTGCGGTAGCTCTGCGACAGCTTTCCCATGCAATTGGCTGAGGTGTTCTCTGGGGAAGGAGATTGAAGTCTTTCTTGAGTTACCGTGGAAGCGGACCCCTGAAACATGTGATCGAGACTTAGCCGAGCTACGCTTTCTTGTAGATCTACGACTTGATTGGCCAATTACCCGATCGCTTCGTCCATGCCCGACAAGCGTGGGACGTCAAGTGATATTGTGTGTTCGACACCAGCGTACAGTAACGCAAGCCACTGCTGCGTGTTGATCGTTTTCTGTCAGGCACAGTCCCACGTTCATCCTGTGGTGCATTGCTTCTTCCGAAGGCTAATGTAATCGGATATGGGTTTTAAGACTCAGGCAGCTCTCTGTGAGAATCATTGTAGAATCTTTCTGCTAGATTTGACAGATTCCGGGTCTCTTCGTCTTGGCCTCTTCCAATGCTGCGCCAACCGCTTCCTGGATGGTCTTGTCCAAGTCACTAGCTGGCACAGATCCTTATTTCTCTCTGCTTTTCTGTTTGGATTTGTCCTTGATAAACATGTATACTTCAAAAGGGCGTCTGGTGAAAGGTTTCGGCCTCCTCTACCCGAGTGTGAGAATCCAGCATTCCACTTCTTTGTACCTGCAAGCGCCACACGAACCTTCCCAGAAGAATGATTACCTCCGCCGCCGGCGGACGGTCTGCGCCGCCGCCTAGACCTTGCGTTGAAAATCGCAAACCGGCAGAGGCGTGCCATCGGTAATAAAGAACACCCCGCCATCTACCTTCAGCCCAGGGCGCTGAAGGCGTTACTAAAGGACCAATAGGGGTACACCCAGTCAGGGTGACGCTTGCTGACTTCTATTCGAAGAACTTCTCTTAGTGGGACGCACTCACCGGCCGCTTGTACTATGTCCGACAATGCGTACTGTGGATACAGCCATCGTATCCAGGACTTGTACTTGTCGCGCCGGCATTTCTTGGCCACCAGCTCACCTTCTTCCTGTTGTACTTGCAGATGGTCTCGCATCGACATGGCTCTTCGTTACATATCTACATCGGCGCAGGCTTGGCCATTACCATTTATCTGAGCACTGGAATGGCCCGATTCCTTTGGGTAGCTCCGCTACCTTCACTCTTAGGACCTCTAGAGAGGTGATATTACCAAGCAACCGTAGCATCGGTCGTCATGTTAGCCGTGGGCCTTACCATCGACCTCTAAGTTTGATCCTACCTATTGGTGGTGTGTGGCAACTACTTTTAACAACAAGATCGATGCTTAGGGTCATGCTAAATATCATGACAGGAGCATTGTGTATTACTCTGCGCTTCACAAAGTTCATGTCAGTAACGAAGATATCCGAGCCTGCTGAGATTCTTTGCTCACCTTACTACCGGATCGAGTTTTGAATAACCAAAGACAAGACGTGGGCCAAGAATTGTCTATGTCACGTCGTAATGTTTCAATCCTGCCTTCACTGCCGTTCCAGCTCTCTTCGCTCCAAGTTCGCCCGACGGAGCGAGCATTGCCAGACGCAAAGCGCGAGCCTGAACCCTTGTATTCATGAGCAAGGCTCCCAATGCGATGGCAACGGGCCGTACTTAATTCTGCAATTGCCGCCATCGCGATACTTGAGATATGAGTTATGGCACAATTACGAGGATTGCAATGAGAGCAACGAGGTATTTGTAGGACATAAAGTCGCGCTTCTTGCAACTCAAGTCTCTGCAGGAAAGCGATGACTTAGACAAATGTGATGAAAGGCTTAATTTCAAAGACTTGGAATGGGTACCTTACTCTCTTTGGCTGTAGCAGCTGCAGTAGATTATATGAGTCCCAAAAAACAAACATCTACCGAAGACATCCTTCAAAAAGAATACAAAACCAAACCATGAAGTAACTTATGCAGTCCATCAACCCAGACTTCGAGGTCTTCCAGTCTTGGCACCCGATTACCTAAGCCACCTACCACGTACCTCTAGTACCTTACCTTTACATCAACCTCAAGCCCAATTCGACCCAGCAACAAGAAGAAACCCCACCCCCAATCCGCCCTGTCTACAAGCCCACGTCCCACTCTTTCCTAATGTCGTCAACCAGCCTCCTCCGCCTTGCCACCCGCAAGCAGCCCTCGACCTTCTTCCGCACCTCCTACACCGCACGACGGGTCCCGGCTCTCGCAGGCCCGCCCTCCCTGGCGCTCATGGCCTGCAGCGGCTTCAGCACGACTACCGTTCGCGCAGAAGGGCACGAGGAGGAGAGTTTCGAGGAGTTCTCTGCCAGGTGAGAGGCCAATTGCCGGTTTTGCCATTGGGTGCACCGAGCCGAGGGGAGCTTGGTTTGCCGGAGGCGGTTGTGCTGTTCGTGGGTCGAGCAATTGCTGATGTTTGTGTGATACGGGGGGGTAGGTTCGAGAAGGAGTTCGATGGCGTGCAGGACGTGTTTGAGTTGCAGGTATGGTTCCGCTCCGATTTCCCGATTTTGCCATGGCTTGCGCTGGGCCGGATGCCGCACGTGCGGAAAGCGGACGGCTGATGCGGACTTGCGCTGTCCAGCGGAACCTCAATAATGCGTTCGCGTACGATCTCGTGCCTTCGCCGTCCGTCATTACGGCCGCGCTGAAGGCGGCGAGGAGAGTGAACGATTACCCGACTGCGGTGCGGATCTTTGAGGGTACGTCATGCCCTACTCTACTCTGTCTCTTTCGGGTATAGATTTTGTGATTACGGATGGAGGAAGCTAATGCGTGGACATGGTGGGGTGATGGTAGGGATCAAGGCAAAGGTGGAGAACAAGCAGCAGTACGACGAATACTTGCACGATCTGAAGCCGCTGAGGGAAGAGCTGGGCGTCAACCTGAAGGAGGACCTTTATCCAGAGAAACTGTACTCGGCAACTGTGGACGCACAGGCTTCGTAGCGTGCGTGTATCTTGGACAAGGTAGAGAAGTGCTTCATTGGTAGGGAGGGAGGGTGGAGGGTAGTATGGGCTGTTTGTAGTTTGGTGAAGGGAGTGCCATAGAACAGTGGGCTTTGTGGACGTCGACACTTGTACAGCTTCTCTTAGTGTTTCTATAAGATTCTATCGCACATCATTTCGAATGTTCCGCTTCTCCAGTAGAAGCCGTTCTGACCATTCCTATAATCGCCAGACGGACTTCCAGACCAGCGATCAATCGCGGTCAAAAAGGTAGAGACTCGCGAGCTGAACATCAGTCCACATTCATCTACAGTGGTACAAACAGCCGCTCCCTGCTAAAACGCCCTAACCCCTCCCATGCAACTGTAGTACAACCCACAACCCATCTCGATCCTACCAACTATATAGAAGAAACATATATCTTGACTCGAGTTTAACCCATGCCCACGTACTTGAACCAATTCGGTCGACAATCCTCTTTCAACAAGAACGCTTCCCCGTCCGTGAACCTACCCGTAACGCAGCCCTTGCATTTCGGTGAATAGGGACAGTTGAAGTAGGGGATATGTTGGTAGCCGATGTCGCGGAACCTGCGTGTGGGTTGATTAGTGGACGTTGATGCTACCGTAGTACTAGGCTTTGAATGAGAGAGAGGGATGAGGTTCAGGAAGACGAACCAATGAATATTACTAGCGTCCTCGAACAAGCCCAGTGCGATGGAATGGACGGGTGCGTCGCCCCATCGCTCGTAGAAGAACCCTCCCGCTCGGTCCAGATGATTGAAGTAATCTTCATACGCCTGACTTCTCCAAAGCTCCATGTCGGCGATCTCGAAGTTGGACCAGAAATGACACGTCGAGTAGCCGTTCGCCTTCCTATTGTGCTCGGGCCTCCTGTTGCTGTCCTTCAGCCAGTCCATCGCGTTGTTGGGGTGTATGTATTCCGGGTGCGCGGCGAGGAACTTCATGGTCTCGGGCCACAGGGTCGGGATGCTCTCGGGCGAATCGTACAGGTTGATGGTGAAGCCGTAGGTCTTGTTGTTGTCTTCCATGTAGCGGAAGACGTCGTAGTCGACGTCGCAGAAGAAGTGCACTTTCGGCTCCACGCGCCAGTAGTACCGGGTGTTGGCGAGGGCGGGGTGTTTGTAGAACATGCCGCTGTTCCAGCGACACATTTGGTGGTAGGACATGAGGTTGCTGTATTGCACGTCTTGCTCTTTAAGCATCTCGGCCGATTCTTGGAAGAGGTCGTCGTTTATCCACGAGGGGACCGCCCAGTGGTCTTTGGGGATTGTTTCTGCGAATCGTGTCAGGACTTGCTCGAACCTCAATGCAAGTTACCTATACGGACCATAGTAACATTTCGCTTTGGTTTCGGCCTGAGTCTTCGTCTTGAATTCGTCCGTAAAGGGTTCGTCGTTGAAGAAAGTCCATGGATAGTTGAACTTGCTATTCCATGTCCTCTCTAGATCGCGCATTGATTGTATCATTCCGAATAATTCGCTATTCCGTACCAGAGAAAGTAATGTCGCATTGATACGAGGGGAGTTTGGGTTGTCGGGTGCGTAGTCGTCTGCGCGCCATAACGGTCCTTCGGGTTCTCCTGTCGCTGCGAGGTGTCAAGTTGAAGCCAGGAACCATAACTTCATCTGGATATTGAAGAGCATACGTTCAAGGTTAGGTTCCCTTTCCAACTCCTCCGTAAAACCCTTTGGTCTTGGTATTGACGGTGGAGATCTGAAGATCTGGATGACGAGGAAAAAGAGTACCAAGCTTGACACGAGTGCCAATGCTCGTACCGGCTTCGCGAGCGCCATTATGTGGCGATCATCGGCCTCGAGTTGAGCGGATGATCGTTGTGTTGCGCTTTTCTGTTGTCAATAATAGATGCCACCAAAACATCTGAAGCTGAAGTGTTCCAAAACCAATAGGGAGCAAACCGCGCGACGGAACATCTTTTGGCCGCGTGGCTTAACGTCGCCAACCGCGTGAGTAACGTCAAAGTGCCTACACACACTACTGTACCTAGGTGACCACTCCTTAAGCCAATGTGAGCTATGATCCGTTATGGCGCATTTGAACGCTATTGGGAAGCTCACGGATGAGCTTATAACTGTCATCACAGGGCTATCGAGCAAAGTAAAAGCTCCATACAATGTATATGAGCTTCGCTGACCTAATCATCAACGTAGCATGACAATGAGCGGTTCCGACAATTGGAGGACCTTGTCTCCGAGGCACTGAAGCACACTTATGCTCGAACTAATCAATTTGAGGTCGCGGAACGCCTCGCTGGTTTGCAAGAAAAGTTCCGAGTCTTGAATTATGACACCCTAGCCGATGCACTTCGGGACCGCCTCGGCGAAGCGGAGCGAGTCCCGTACAAGTGGACGCCAGAGGTTCTATCACTGTTCTTGCAGCTGTCGGACCGACCAGCCCAGAATTCGAGAGTCGAGGACCTTGAGCTTCTCAAGCCCCCCGAGTCCCCGGCCCAATTGACATGGTCAGGCATCCTTGCTGATGATCCATTGGACGATGAGGATGGCGTATGGAGCACTGTCGACTTTGCAGCTAAAAGTTCCGAAGATGAGGGTTCATTAATCACTCCAGACCGTTCATTACAAGAGTCAAAGGCATCCAGCGTTGCTAGTAATGTCGAAGAAGACTATGCGCTTATGCCAACTTATATTGTCGCTGAAGACAGCAAGTCGCTTGATCAAGTTTTTGGTGCTCAATTCTGGACAACTAAGGCTACCATATCTCGAGAAACAGCCGGTAACTTGCACAATATTGACAAGCTTGAGCGGTCATGGCTTGTCACCGAGCTGCAGGCGGTTCGAGAGATTCTGTTTATGCTCTCAGGTCTTCCAACGTCCTTGTTCTCTTCACACGATGCTGTAAATATCTCAGTCAATACAAAGTACGCCTTACATCATTCTTCCGAAAATACGTTCCATCATATTCTGCAAACATTCGCTGTGATAGGCACGAAGCTTGACCGCCTTCGCGAATGGGCCGGCAAGAAGCAAGACGTTGCCTTGGTCCAAACGTTCGGAGCTGCTCTCGAAGAAAGATTAAGGCACTTCGACTCAATCTTATCGGAGATGCAAAGCCGTTTCGTTGCATCGCAGCGTGAGGTAGTTGTTAGCCTACTCGCGCTACGGAACGAGGTGCAGTCTGCCGCCCGACCCTTACTTCAACTGTCTGAGATTGTAGCCGACCTGGATGGGACGAGCAAGGACGAACCGTTCCGCTTCATGGACTTACTATTTGACCAAGCCTCCCTAAAGCAAGCTTCGGGAGATCATGAAGGTTTCGAGTGTATGGCAAAGATGTTCTTCCAGTGCTTTCAAACCTACCTGAAGCCGATCGAGCATTGGATGGACGACGGCGAGCTTAGGAACGATGAAGGAACGTTTTTCATCTCCATGAAGGGAGAAGTGACCCAGTCATCTTCCTTATGGTCTGAACAGTATCAGTTATTGAACACTTCTTCCGGCCATCTCCTTGCGCCGACATTTCTCCACACAGCTGTCAAGCAGGTCTTCAATATTGGCAAGAGTGTAGTCTTTCTGAAGAAGCTGGGCTCTTTCGATGAGCCATCCCGCAGGGACCGTGCTCAAGAATTTCGATTGACCTACGACAGCGTCTGTTCACCTGGCTCCTCTGATTCGCTCATTCCTTTCTCCGAACTCTTTAACATTGCCTTCGACAATTGGATGCACAGCAGGCAACAAAGCTCTTTGTCAACCCTGAGAGATCTTCTATACTCTCAATGCGGCTTGTGGAGATTGCTAGACGCTCTCGAATACATATACTTCCTCAAAGACGGCGCACTATCCACCACCGTAGCCGTAGCCGTATTTGACAGAATTGACCGCAACACACAAGCCTGGAATGACCGATACATCCTGACCGAGCTATTCCGGGGCGTCTATGGTAGCCTGGAATCCGTCGATGCCGGGAAACTGTCCATACGGTCCACGCCGGGAGGGTACAGAGATCTGCAAAACAAACGACGCTCTGTTAAGATACTTGGAAGTATAATCGTCGAGTACAACATCCCATGGGCAATTGCCAACATTGTCAGAAAACCATCAATCGTCATCTACCAACGCATCTGCACCTTGCTCCTACAAATCCGGCGCGCCAAACACCTCCTCGAACGCCAGCGTCTCCTCACAACCCACCAATCATCACCCGACAACACCTCCGGCGACGAAGCGAACGAGAACTCGCAAATCTACGCCCTCCGCCTCCGTCTCCTCGTCTTCACAAACGCCCTCTACGCCTACCTCACCGAGACCGCCCTCGCCCCATCAGCAGCAGAGATGCGAAAAGCAATGGCCGCTGCCGGGGACGTCGATGCCATGATCGCCGTCCACGAATGGTACATCACCCATCTCGAGGCTCAATGTCTGCTCTCGCAGAAACTAGCCCCCATCCACCAAGCAATCATCTCCCTCCTTGACCTCGCAATCCTCTTCTCCGACATCCAAGCCTCCTACAACGGCGAAAGGCAAGCGAATCTCACGAACCGTTCTGTTCTCTCCACAGCCAGCACCCAACGCTGGCGTCGGCGCCGTTCTCGTCGTCCGCGGGGGAGGGGTGATCGCCCTGCAGCAACGTCATCCTCTTCTGAGGACGAAGACGCCGACGATGAAGATGAGGCTGCGAACGGTGTCGATACGAGTTATATCTCCACCGCCGAAACGACGTACTTGGAGAGGCTGCGGAAATTGCGAGAACAGTTCGACCGGCTGTATGGGTTTGTCAGTGTGGGGTTGCAGGCTGTGGGGAGGACAGGCGGGGAGCCTTGCTGGGAGGTGTTGGCTGAGAGGTTGGCTTGGGGGAAGGGGCCGGTGGGGGAGGGGTATTGATTTGGTAGGGTTAGCGGAAGAAGCACGAATGGTTGATCTCGTATTCGGGTCGGCATGGGGCACGGCGCTTGTGGAGGGTGTTATATGTCGTTGCTATGTGTGGCGTTCGGACCTCCGTCGCTCTAATTGAGACGTGCGTTTACCTTTCTGCAAGAGCTATGCGCTTGCATCACTTTCTCAGCACAGCGTCGTCACTGTTCGGATGTGATGATCTGTAGTCTAGCCTAATGAGCGGACAAACACGGACTCTAGACCTCGCTCCTGTCTGGCCTTTCGTTCTCACCCCACGACAACATCCACCCTCCCCTGAGCATGGCATACCTTCAGGGATCCTATAACCACCCCCGACCCAAGATCTACAACCATTCCAAGATAAGCTCTCAGTGTTCCAGGTCACGAAGCCAAATACTCCGTTCTGCGATGACCTCCCACCATCCTGCAGTCACCAGAGCCATGATTCAAAGCGGAACCGAGCGGTCGTAGCTGAAATGGGTACAATTCACTTCTCTCCGTATCGTGTCTATAAGGTAGTCTCAAGTTCGTCAACCAACCAATGCCCGATTCCCTGCTACAACGCACTCCATCTATATCCATGCCTTGTCCTGAGTAATGGAAGCGCGGCGTATAATGTGATTTAGTTCTTGCGTATAAAGGATTGTCTTGAGGGCTTCAGAGCGGTCCGTTGTCTAGATTGAGGGATGACTTGGTTGTCTGTACACATCGTACTGGGGGAGAGGCGTTTATCTTCTTTGATGTTTTTGGAGTGAGAAGCAGGAGTGTTGATAAAGGAGACTCGGTGGTCTCATGGCTGACATCAAAGTCACTTAATTTGTGAACAGGGTCAATGTACATTGAATTCTGTCGCTAGAAAAAGAGAAGTGAGTCGGTTCGGTGGGGGAGCCTTGAGGTCTTCTGCCAGCTTTGTTGGCTCTACTGGAGAATTGAGAGGTTCAGATCATGAGGTAAGGGAAGCAAGGTGATTAGGATCGTAAAGAACAATGCAACGGTTAGGAAATAATGACTGTCTGATGCGATTGATATGAGCAACCTTGAAGAACCCCCTCTGCTCAAAGATCTCTTCCTCAGACAAGAACGTGCTTAGGGCTGCAATATGGCACCTATCATGAGGGTCCGCATCGTCGCCACGCGAGGTCAATTATCATCCAGTTGAGTATCGGAACTTAGCATATATAGCAGCTAACTATACATGAGCTTCGAACCGAACGTGCCCGGTCTTTATCTTTCATCCTACTCGGTTGCCTGTCCTGCATATTGCGCAACCACTTCTTCGGTCTTCCCGGGTCTTGTACATGATCTTCTCCTGACGGGATACTCGAACCTGTGCTTAATAATTATCACAGGCGAGTTCGCCGCTGTCAGAAACAGATGGCTCGATGGAGTCGGCTAGATTCTTCCTGTCCTCTTGCAAACACTTGCAAAATGTATCTATAAAGAAGTCCTTATAGACGGATACTCCTTCCAGTATATTGTCACAAGAATTTTCGAGATCCCGAGGAAAGAGTTTTGACCCTAACAAGGCCAAGCAGTCCTCTGCTGCACAATACCGGACTGTGAGGACGTAGAGGTCGTACAGGTCGTACTTAGTCTCCCATCATGTAGACCTTCGCCAGGGGTTCTGCCTCCTCGTCCAGATATTTGCTCTGACCCACTGACAGGTAACTTTCTCTGGAGATATAGTCTAAGAGAGTACCGATCACTTCTGGATCGTCTTCCGGAAGGTCAATGGACTAGGATCCAGTATGTCGGACACAACTGAGCAGCGGCGCTCCAACGCAGATGATTCACCGGGAATTCTTTATGGGTATAGGACTCCACTTGATCAGGGCCGACAGAATATCGTTGGGTTGGATTTGCTGGACCACAAAGAAATTGGCTCAGCCACGCTGTATTCGCCTTCTGAACTCGACATGGCAGATATATATGTTAGATCCAACTTCTTCTGTACTTGATTCAGGAATCCATAGTGATGGTCTCCAATCCGATGCGCCGCCAGCGAACCGGTGGAGTTCTCCATTGTGTCCAGCTAGCTGGGGTGACTTCGATAGGCAGTAGAAGTGCAAGTGTGAGTACGTAGTTGAACCCTGATGTTGGCAACCACCGATTAATTAACCGGAGGCCGTTTGATCCCAACGACCACCAAGTTCCTAGGACTCTGCCCATAGTCAAAGACCGCTTCAACCCAGCAGTCTTGGACCAGTTCCTGCTCTCTTAGAAACAGCCACCGGTCCACCACGATTACAGACTCAACAACCGTAGCACTGAAAGCCATAAGACTCCAAATGATACTCAGCTCCTTCTTTTTACCGTGGTATCGTCTCTCATAGTCCTCGAGTTCAGCATCAGTGAGGACGTCGAATTTCTGTCTGATAGACAATCCGCGGTCAGAATCATCGGCAAGCTTCGCCACTGCCCCTCGGACATACGCCGTGAAGGACGAGTAGCAGGCTTTGGGCAGAGACCCGAGTATTATCGGCTGGTCTATTCCGCTCCAGCCACGAGGGCTTCCTCCACCCGTGTCGTCTGCCAACGTAGGCTTGCTCAACACTCCCAGATCCACAAATACGCGCTGCAACAGAGCACGGAAGAAGTGTCGTTTGCAGAATGCCTCGCACTCCGAGAGAGTCCAGTTGTATGGCGCTTGAACCGCCATCATGCGCGCGGTGATGTTCAGACGAACACCCTTGCCTTGTCCATGGTCATAAGTTGCTAACCGTTCGGACATCGGAAAGCCATGGGGATCGTAAGCCGAGGAAGTCTGATCCAGACGGGAGTTGGGTAGACGTAACGTTGGCAATTTATACGAAGGTGGACCTAGACGCTCAGTGACCAGGTTGTAGCAACATCCGACGAGAGCAATAGCGGCAACGGACGGGTTCAGTATGAGGGATCGGATGCCGTGGTGAAGTAGGTTACCGCACGAGTGGAGCGAGATGACCATGAGCGACGCATTCGCCGCTCTGGGCACCTTAATCGAATCTGGGTCGTCTTCGCCGTGGTCCTGAGGTGGTAAAGTCCTAAGGCTTGTCGTTTGTCCAACTATAGCCTTTTCGATCACAGGGGTGAGATCACCACTCCTTATCTCTTGCTCGATATACTGTATTTTGCTTTGCTCGGCATGGGTTGAGTTTCTGAGTATTTCCGATTCGGATACATCTTCCTCTTTTGATGTAATGGACTTCCAGCGTGCGCGATTTACAAGAACAGTTGGTGACTTCATATTAATAGTATCAGGCTTGACACTCTTCTCAATTAGCTGGGATCGATATTCTTTCTTATTTCTTATGATCTGCTGCTTCTTCGCAAGCTTCGCCGTAACGTCCATTTCTCTAGCACCGTCGATATTCAGCCGTTTGCTCTCGATAGCAATGACACCTCTGTCATAGGGCTCGCTCGCCAGAGCCCGACCGAGATAGTTCTGACCTGAACCAAAGTCAACTAAATGGGTTATCTCAATATCATTACCATGAGCGAGGTCTGCAGCAAGATCGTCAACATATCGAGCAAAGTTCTCCACCTCATGGGTCTTTTTGGGCTTCATCCCTACAGCCACGTGCCTAGCCAACTTTGTCTGCTTGGCTTTGGGCGGAGCTCCATTCATTTTTTCTACTGAATGATGACTTCTACTGAGGCAGTGACCTCGAATGTCCCGGATGTAATCCAACAGACTCTCAGGTAGCAAGGGTCCACCACGCCATGTCGGCGGCCTTGGAGCATCATCACTAAGGCTTACTCCCGGCGAGCCTTTGCCCGGGGTCTTGTCTGCAGAGCGTGCAGAGAATTGCTCCAGATCTTCTCTCATGAGCAGATCCAGAATTTCTTGCAGTTCCCGGGCAGAGAAGAACTGTCTCCATGATGATGGAAGAATAGCGCTGTACAAATCAGGCTCCCTTGTTATGAAATCTAAGATGTGGACACCCCCACAAAGCCGTTGGAAGAGGTTTGAGGTGGTAATGAAGTCCAACAGGGAATCAATGTATGTGTCCGGGTCTGAAAAGCGCTCTGATAGGGGTAAGGGCTGGTTCGGTGGCATACTTTGGCCCTTACATGAGTCTCTGGGAGACAAAATCGGGGAAGATGAGGATTTCTTGTCGCGCAGGTATTTGTCGTTGTATTTGTAGGTCTGCAGCCTACCTAATAATAGTCGATCGGTCGGCCTGTCCAACGGCGGTCTCCGGGTGTATTGTTCCGGTGCCGAACAACACCAAAGAGGAAAATACGTACCATAGCAAGCCCTACAACGGAGTCCTATACGAAATCTGAAAAACAATCCCAGTTCTAAAAAATATTCATACTCAGGCCAGTGCACCTCTGCTTCCCATTGTTACCAACTCATTGGTTCTAGGATTATGGCACCGTATTATGTTTCGGGTAATGCACATTGCTGATTCCCAACATGATAATAAGCCTGATGGATTACTCTCGCTCAACCGCATGTCCTTGTCCTGCAAACTCTTGGGGCATTGTCTATACAGTACCTTGACGCTGATTTGTTGTTAGAGTCGACATTGTGTTGACTACCTGTCTTCCTCCCTTTCGATGCTCCCCGTCGAAGCAGCAAATTGGGATTATTCCAGGTCTACCTAGGGCGGTCTGTACCGTCAATCTTGATTGGATGTCTGGAAAAGGCTTGATGTTTCGTAGATAGAGCTAGTCTGATTTACGGGCACGCATAGAGGGTGTGGTCACTGCTTAGCAAGACAAGGTCCGGAAGGCTAGAAGACCCAATGCGCGCATCATAAACGGTCTCAATCTGTAAGGACTAAACCCAGCCAGCGTATATTTCGCAGCCGATTGTCTATCCATCACGTTTGTTGACCTACATTAGATTCGCCTACATCGGTATACATCCCTCTTCCACCGCCTCCCTGACACTCTCTTCGATATCTTTCGGATCCTTCTTCCTCCAGAACGAATTACAAGCTGCCACGAACCGATGACTGGTAGCCTCCACATCCGGCTCATCCACGGCCGCGAAACACAATCGCTGATACATCCACCCCTTCTCCTTCGCAATCTCCGGGGTGGGACTGAATATCAGTCCCGGGGCGACGAGGACGCGGTGGGGTTCTGTCGTCATATGGACCCAGAGGGCGTGGGAAAGTTTCACATGTTCGATCTTCTTGTAGAGCGGATGTGTGAAAAGGTTGATCTTGACCCAGACGAACATGCCACCTAGAGGCCAGACGAAATCGAACATGAGCACTTTGTCGACGACGCCCCAGTCCGTGGACATGCTCTGTCGGCGACCGGACTTGACGAGGTGTTTGCCTTCTTCGAGGATGCCGCACATGGTTTGCATCCGGCGTTCGTAGCACCCCCGGAGGCCTTCGAGCCAGCGGACCCAGCCGTCCACTTTCCAGCCCTCGCCGTTCTTGGACCCGCCTCTTCCGCCGTCGTGAGAGGTCTGTGGGCCCATGATCAGTTCGGCGACCATGGATTGGACGAAGCCCGAGGGCTGTTGGGTTGACGTCTCCGTGATGCGGAGAATCCGTTCGACCAGAGCGGGTTGAGCCGTTATCCAGCCAAGACGGCATCCTGGAGCGATGGTCTTAGAGAAGGTGTCGAGGCGGATGACGCGGCCTTCAGTGTCGACGCTGAGGTAGGAAGGGACAAGGGAGTCGAGAAATTCAAAGCCCGAAGAGTTGGGAGTGTTATATTCTCGACCGGGTTGGGCATCAGTGGAGGTTGGAACGCCTCGAGCGGCTAGGGAGGAGGCGTTTGCAGACGGGTATTGGAGGTACCAGTATGGATCGTCTTCGATTATCAGAACGTCGTATTTCTGACACACAGTGTATATGGCCTTTCGACGTTGTACGCCCAGTGTGCCACTTGTGGGGTTCTGACCGATGCTGATATGGTTTAACTTAGTTGAGGGTTTCACCTTGGCATATGAGGAGAACTTACGTTACAGTATAAATCAAATGGGGTCTCTTTCCCTTACTCGGATCCCAATTCTTCAGGACATCGTCCAATCCTCCCTCGCCGCTTGCTTTCATGCCTTCCTCGTCAATGGCAACGGGCACAATGTTCAATCCTCTCGGTCGGGCAGCTTGAACAGCGTTCATGTACGCAAATTCTTCGCATAGCAAGCCCTCCCTATCACTGATACAATCTTTCTCTTCGCTCCACACATTACTCAGTGCCTCGATTGCTTTGGCAAAGCCATCAGTCGCACCAACTGTCAAGATTATCTCCGGGCCACCGGCGTATGGCACGTTGGGATGAAGATTTTCGCGTGTGAACTGACGGAGGAAGGAATACAACGGCGGATATCCTTGTGCGGTTCCATATTGGAGGGCCGAGGTCAGATCGATCTTGCGAAGAACATCTGTGGTGCCTGATGTTTTGGGCACGACGACACGTGCAGACTGTGGCGAATTCGATGAGCTGTTTGAAGGGTCGGTGGTTGGGAGTTCACTGGGACGGTCTATCGGTTTGTTTGGAGTGGGGACGAAGCGTTGTGGAAGGGCGACTGAAGCTTCGAGCGTGTCGTATGGAAAGTATGAAGCATTCGGTAGACCTTCGATGCTGTTAGTGATCTTCGATTAGGGCAAGTTGGTGCGTATATCTACCTCCAGCAAGGTTGCCGATGCCAGGTATGGTGAAGTACTACAGCTTCGTCAGTATCAAGTCTACGAGTATCCGGCATGTCAGTTTAACCTTGTAGAAGTCCTTGATACTGCTCGCAGCTCTGTTCTTAGTGACCCTCGAAAAGTGGTGGGAGATATCCTTCGGTGCAGGTCGCTTGTCGCTCATTGCAGAGGATTCCATAGTCACTACAGATGGGTGGCAGCTGAGTTAAGAATGATTGTGGTATGGTTAGATGCTCGACAGTAGCTAAGATCTTTCAAGTTCACAACGAGAATGACTCGAACGGTCTAAGGTATGTTGAGGAGGAGTGGGTGTCGCGCTTTGATTAATAATTATTCATCCCACCTTCGATGACGATTTGGCAGCGAAGCCCGGGGACAGAAGGCCGAGGGAACACCAGCAACATTTACGTCTCTTGAGAATATTCCTCAATTTCGGTCATTAGTTAGTTGAATAGTCGATACTGTCAACCATACACGTACACGTAGGTGTGACGGTGTGTTTGTGAAATACCTTGGGCCATTAATATTGTTGTTGTAACTTGCTCTGCCGTCCTTCGGCTCCGATATGTTATCGATATCCCGGCGACCTTCCCCTCCAAGACAGCGTACTGTACCACAACAGTGACACTAGGCTAGCGTCAGCAAGATGTGGAGGGGAGCTAAAGGCAGGGCCGCGACTACAGACTCCATCCTTCCAACCCATTTCCATTCGCTGTATCTATAGCCTCGGGGTTTTGAGACTAGGAATGTTCTAACTGTCGTTACGTCGAAGAGCAGCTCGTGGATGATCGATGATCTAAGGTAAGGGACAATCCAAAGCCCAGGCATGAAACGCCGCGCATAAGCTTCGGATATCCACGCTGACACGATCGGAGACAGACTCAATCTATAGAAACCATGTCTCCTGACATTAGGGCTGAAGAGGCGGGCAAGCAAAGCCTCGACTCGCCTCCGCTGCAGGACGAGAGCCAGCCTGAGCAAGCAACCACGAGCCCTACTCTACACATACGCTCTGCAACGCCTGAGCTAGGCCGCGGGCATAGACTTCCCCTACCGGTGTGGATGCGAGAGTCCTCAAAGTCGTTTCACTGGAAATGGGTTCCTCTGCCGTTGAGAAGGGTGGCGCGAGCCATTGCCGCTTGGTCAAAGGGGCCAGATCCACCGCAGATACAAAAGATTAGACCATTCTTCCCTTTGGTTCAGAAAGCACCAATCGAGCTACTGGATAGATTCTTCCCGACTAAGAAGCATAAAGCCGCCCTATTAGTCTTCTTCTACTTTTGCTGGCTTTTGACGTTCTCGCTCGTGCTACATCACTCGGCCACTGCTGGTGTCATTGAGGGTTACGGACAACCTTCACCGATCTGGTGCGGGGCGGGCTACTGGTAAGTACCTTCCAGCATTCAGGTGGAGACATCCCTTAACGGCTTTCTTGTAGGTCTGATGGAAACGATTGCGGACTCAATGGCAACAACTGTCGTCCGTTCGCCAACACCACTTTTGCTTTCCGTTGCCCTGCCAATTGTGGTAGTGTCAAAGTCCTCAATCCACACGCTGTCGGTGACCAGGAACTACTCTACCGACCACTTGTCATCGGTGGCCCAAGAGATGATGGGTTGGGCCTCCCTGCAAGTGAGCCAATCTACCGTGGAGACTCTTCGCTTTGTCAAGCAGCAATCCATGCTGGTGTTGTCAGTCGTACCAAAGGCGGCTGCGGCGTCGTTTCCCTAGTCGGCGAGCATGACGACTACCCAGGCACGCGTCGCAATGGCATTGAGAGTGCTCCCTTCGATTCGACTTTCCCCAAGTCTTTCACATTCATCTCCGGAATCTCTTCGTCGTGTGTGGAAGACCTCAGATGGCCCTTACTGGCCATTACCATTATCTTCACGACAATTCTTTCTATATCCACAACATCTCCCGCCATTTTCTTCGCTTCTATCTTCACCATGCTTTTTGTACATGTCGGGCTCGTCTCCGATCCACCCAATATCTCGGATTACCCATCCCTCGCATCTCTCTGTATCGGTCGGTTTCTGCCGGCAACATTTGTAGGATTTGTGATCTACCGGTACTGTGCTCGCTATCAACTGTCCGGTCTTACCGCCCAATTTGAGAAGACCGTCTTGTGGCTTGGGGGCGCTTGGGTTGGGGCATTGAACAACTACACTTTTGACTTTATACCGATCCAACGTCTTACACCACACGACTTGCAGCAGCAGCCAGGAGCTCGACTTGCTCTTTCCCTCGTCGTGATTTTGATTTTCGTCATCGCTTTAGGGCAGATCTGGTATTTGCGGCTCGAGGGTCGATTCCTCCGCTACCTGGTCATTTACGCGTCTTTTGGCATCTTTCTGTTGGTGTGTGTCGCGATACCAAACCTCAGACTCCGCATACACCATTACATTCTTGCCTTACTCCTACTGCCGGGGACAGCAATTCAGACACGGCCCAGCCTGCTCTATCAAGGCATCCTTGTTGGCCTTTTCATCAACGGCGTCGCTCGATGGGATTTCGATAGCATCCTCCAAACACCGGCAGCGCTGCTCGGGAGCGGACAAGTCAACAGTCTACTACCAAACATCACTACAGAAATCATGGGGACCAACAACATCACGTTTGGATGGACAAAGCCGACACCGCCGTATGACGGCATCAGCGTGCTGGTCAACGACGTCGAGAGGTATAGATGGTATGAAGGCGAAGGCGTAGATTCTTTTATTTGGGAGAGGAGGGACAAGGTCGAGAGGGAGTACTTTCGGTTTGGATATATGACGGGGAGTGGGACGGGCGATTATACCAAGGCTGGCGTTTGGGAAATTGATGGCAGTTGGACAAAGATGAAGCCTGGACCGAGCTGAGGCAGTTGAGTATTTTAGGATAGAGAAACAATAAGATTGTGTCGTTGGATCGCGGCCTCGACGATCAATTTTGCAAGTGCACATATGACACGGAATTGCATTGGACATGCCCAGGTATACATCCAGTGAATCCCAGAAGGACTCCATCCAGCATACAGCAGTGTAACACCAATGTACGGTATGCTTAGCGTGAACAGTAAACAATATGAATCCAGAGGGTGATGGAGGCTGAGAAGACGACCTATAGGTACTTCCAAGGGCCGTCTCACAGCCCTACCAGGCCCTGCTAAGAAACCATTTCAGATAGGTACCTGATTGATTGATTGATTGATTGATTCATAGATGACCAAGGCTGCCTAAGCTGCCATGCATTGTGTATAGGGTGGCCGTCGGGTCGGGTCGGGCCCAACTTTCAAAACCTGACCCGACCCATCAGGCCCAACATTGAGGCCTGACCTGACTCATAATATTGCATAATTTTCATTGTTTGTTGAGTAATTTTGATAATTTCTATATCATTAGAAATTTCTCACAATTCTCTACAAAATGAGTCTAAAATCATAAAAATCAAATTGCTTTCAAGCTTAATGCACACAGCTGAAGTTTTGTTCAAATTCTTAAAGTTTCTGTCACTATGATTGTTCATGACTAACAAGGCATGCAAAATAAGCAAAAAACCAGCTTTAAAAAAGCCTGATAATCACTCTAATTGTGTAACTACAAGCAGCTAGCACATACTGATCTCACTTTCATTATTATCTTGCTGTCATCATCACTGTCATCTCATAAATTAATTAATGCAAATTCTAACTTTATTTTTTATAACTTCTCATGTTTTTCTTAATTCTGATGCTTACTAATCTTCTTTTCTTATAATTTAATGCTAATGTCTTTCTTCAGCTGTCATCAATAAAAAATAAATATTGTTATAAATAATTAATTATCTTTTCTATAATTTAAAGTATATAATTATTGAATTTTCTATTTTAAACTACATCTAAAAATATTAGATTTTCTGATGTCTTTTTTATAGTTTGAAATTGTCTTAAAAGATTGCTTTATAACATAAATATAATGATTACTTTAATTAATACTGAATCTTATAGAATCTTCTTTATGTTGTTAACTCATTTCAGTAATTTCTTTCTTAAATTTTAAGTTCATAAACATTTCATCAGTACATAATAAACAGTCTGAATGCTTAGATTATATAAGCATTGTAAAGAGTCTACTTAATTTATAATATAAAAATAATAAGTTATGTTAATCTTCTCTGTATATAACTAAATAATGAAGAAACTTATAAGTTAACAAAATTCTATATACTTATTCAACATTCTTCTATCTAATTATTGCTTCACATTAAATGTAATCTGTCTCACTATTTCATTCTTTCAGTTATTAATTCATTCTTTTACTACTTACTGATGAAGTCTTATCTTATAAATAACAATTAAATGTTAAATCTCTATAATCTATTCTTTCTCAATATATGAATCTCTGATCTGAACTGCTGTCTTAATTATTTTATTTATTTCTTTATTTTTTAATATTTTTATATGCATTAATATTCATCAGATTCATATCTAAATCTTTTAACTTTATAGATCATTTACTTTCTTCATTATGTGCTGCAGTAAATATAGACTGAGTATAAAGTCAGATTAAGTTAAAAAAAAGTGTATCTGACTTGAACTTACACTAAAGTTCAGATTAGATCAAGTCAGATTTGTGTATAAATTAACTTTATTTATAATCTGTACAGATATTTACATACAGATAAGACTAATCATAATGAGTTATACTAATCTTAATTACAATACTTCAGATGATGACTTTGATGATTTAAATAAAGATATAAGACTCAATATCTATAAAGATAGCTAACTGATGCATATACATTTGTTATGGTGCTGGCGCCTTTCTTTTTCTCACACTAATTATTCACCATTATGGCCTTTCACCATTCTTTCCATTTAGGCATTCAATCTTGCTTTATTTGCATTATAGAAAATTGCTTCTGTCTGCCTGCCATTATGATGTAATAGTCAGATAACTATATAGCTGAGGCTTCTTGCTCACTTAGCAAGACAGCTTTTTACCTCTTGACATTACCTGACAGTAACAATTTGATAGCATCAACAGTGTTTCATCAGAACAATTATCAATTGTTTATTAAGATTCTAGCTTGCTAGACTGTCAGTTCTACAGCTTGACTTCTGTGCTGCATCAGATAATGATGAGATCAATAAACTAAACTGTTAAGAAATCTCACTGTCTTATTATCACATCACACTGTTCTTTTATCTCATAACTTCATCTTATAGTCAAAACATTCCTCAACTCATCAAGCTGACAAAGATCTTCAACAAATCTTCTTTGCCTAATCTATCAAGACTATCTGATCATACAGTAACTCTAGCTTATCAGCTTAAGAAGTACAAATTGATGAATCTTGACTTTATCTCATTTATACTCAACAATGTTGTCATTCTTATTCACAGAGTTACAACTCTATACAAACAGTCAAGTATTTAAAAAATTCAGATCACTTTCTCAGCATCTTCTGACATATTCTCTTTTGCTTAAGCACATAACTGAACTTTATTCAATTCTGCACTACAGATCTTTAGTCAGAATGCAGCAATACTATATATAGATTCATTCTTTCTTCATTGAGCAGTCAAAACAGTCAGTCAGCAGTTAGAGATCAGCAGTATGTCTAATTCAGACTTATTAAATCTCTTTATGATCAGACAAAGACTACAATGTTTCATTATCATCTCATCAGAAATTGATCTGAATATCTTAAAACATTCTATCACATTGTAAGCATCTCAAGCTGTTAAGTCTGAGTTTAGCTTCAGCATTATCAAAAACATTCTCTGAAATTCATCACAAAGCATGACAGACAATAATTGAAATGTTGACTCATAAGACAATAATGACAATACATCTCTCTCAGCTAATATGAACTCTGCTGTTTAAGCACAGATTCTGCAGATCATCACTGCATTGATTGCTTAATCATAAGAACAAGATATCTTATAGCAGAATACATTTAAGCTATCTGATTCATTCAGTTCTTCTGACCTTCATAAAGATGATGTCAACAGCAATGATAACTTTTATGAAGATAACTTGACTTAAAAGTCAGTCAATATCAGCTTATTCTACTTAAACTTGTCTAAGAAGTGAGAAGACAGCAATATTGTTGATAAGAATAACAAGAATTATTATTGAAATGTCTATGTCTTCATTAATCAAGTCAGAGTGACAGCTATCACTTAAGATGTTAGGCAAATATGTCAAAATCTTGATGCTAATCTATGTGAAGAAGTGAAACTGTGATGAAATAGTCAGCTGTCAAAGATCATTTGCCTTGAATTAGTAACTCATTTTAATGATGTTGAAGAATGATGCAAGGCACTAAAGAAATGCTTTAGAATATTGCTCAGTGAGGCTTGAAATAAGTTTAACTTGATTAAATACATCATTGAAGACATTAGAAATTGTTGTAGCTCAACAGAATATATTATTACTCTTATGGCTGCTGCTAAAAGCTGTGATCAAGGCAAATCAGAATTTAACCTAATAATTCAGACATGAATGCATATCAACATGTCTCTTCAACAAGACATTGATGAATTTAGAAATGAAACATCTATCAAAGATTTTGTCAATATTCTTTTAGCTAAACAGGCAAATTGATACAATAGCTATTTGTGTAATTCTTAATCTGATAGATTTGTTCAATGAAATCAGCAAGGTCAGTATGATTACAGCAATCATGATTAAGATAATTATGATCATCAATCTTTCTCTTACTCATCATATTCATCATTAAGATATGACAATTTCTCATATTCACTCAGATTGCAATGACAGCCTAATAATTAATCACAACAGTTTCAACTCTGTTTACAAGACACTCTGTCAAATGCTTAATTGAGCTTCAAGACATCTCTTTAAATTATCTTTAGAAATGAAAGATTGTTATCTGAGATAAACATATCAAATCAGAGATTTGAAAATCAGGTTAAAAAATTGTTTAACTGCTTAAATAGAGACAATAAGTTCTCATGATGAGGCAATTGTGATGAATACAACAATTGAGTGTACTTTGCTTAAAAAGTGAATTCTTCTGAGAATGAATCTTCTGTTGATGATCAGACTGACTATCAAGGATTTGAGAACATCTATTACAATGATACATATTAGAAAGTCAATATACTCAATATTTAGAAAGAAGAAGAGATCTATGAGCTGAATTAAGAGCAAGAACTGAAGAACAAAAAGAATGAAGAAGAAGCTGTAAATGTGAATCACATAGCTGAAACACAAAATAGCTGCTGCAGCTGCTGTAAAACCTTTCTGTTCAACAACAAATTGCATAAGCATGTGTGTGATGAGTGCAACAGCAGAAAACTGACCAAACAGAAGCTTAATAAGGCAATTCAGAAGTCAAAACTCACTAAATGGAACCTGAAAAGACAGAGTAGTAGTTGACATCTGAGCACTCAACAAAATCACCATGCTGAATGCCTATTCAGTACCTAGTCAGACTGACATTTTAGCTGTAGTTCAGAAAGCCAAATACATCTTCACAGTTAACTGCAGCTTCTTCTTCTATCAGTGAAGAGTAAAATGAGCACATCAGCATCATCTGACTGTTGCCTCACACTGAGGTCAGAAAATCTTCAAGATTGCAGTTATAAGTTATTAAAACTTGTCAGTGTATGTTCAATGAATGATTGATAGAATTCTACAACAACAGAGATTATACATCAGAGTTTATGTTAATAATATTGTTATTTTCTTCAATATGCTAAAAGAGCACTTGAAACACCTTTACAATATATTTAATGTATTAGACAAAATGAGAATCTATCTTTCATTAAAGAAGTTCTATTTAGCATATTCATCTGTTTAGCTGTTGAGTCAGCAAGTAGATGCTTTGAGTCTCATGACTTTAGAAGACAAGTTAGTCATAATATTTAAAATTAGATTCTCTTTAAGTCTGAGTCAGTTAGAAAAGTATCTTGATCTAATTGACTATTTGCAACAATATATTTCACATTATGCAGCAATCATCAAGCTGCTTCAGCAGCAAAAGATCTTCTTAAATTAAGGTCTTTGAGCAAAAGGAACAAAAGAAAACATTAGAAAGCAAATAATTATTATTATTAGACTGAATAAATCAATCTTAAAGAAGCTAAACATCTTTCATTATCTTCAGTCTCTATTCTCTCAGTCAATCATTCTGATGCATTTCTCATCAAAGCAGCAACTCTACATTGATCTAGATGTGTTCAAAGAATTTGACTTTGAAGTGCATATATATCACACAAAAGAGTTTGCTGAAGACAGTACTTCAAAACAAAAGTTTATGAAGTCTGTTCTGTTTTTAAGCAGACTGCTTCAAGATGCTGAAATGTGATACTGATTAACTGAACTTAAAGTGACAGAATTGATCTGAGTAATTAAGAAGATCAGATACATGATAAAAGTAATGACAGAAAATATGATTATCTATATTGATCATATGATCTCAGTAAGGATCAGCCATCAGTTCAGTCTAAATATCACTGCAGTGAAGAAGCTTAACTTATGTCTTATTTAAGCATCTAAATATCTTCAGTGCTTTTGTCTGAATGTCTGCTATAAGCCTGAAAAATCAAACATAATATTAGATGCTCTGTTTTGATTGTCTAGCAATAATGATATTTGTGAGTGTTTAGTCAATCAGAAAAATCAACTGAAAATGAACAACTTTATATTGAAAGTCTTGCAGATCAACTTGAGAACAGCTGTCTATGTGAGGATCTTGATGAAAGTCTCAGATCAATTGTGACAGAATATTAAGTGTAAATATGATGAAGAATTAAAATGAGAATGCATTTTACAGATATTAGAAAGAAACAATGTTCTGAGGCCTGACATCACAAGACTCTTATATGAAATAAGAGATGATCTTATCTTCTATAAAGATCTTGAGAAAGAGCTCTGCCTATGTATATTAAAGAGCCTTTATGACAGGATGTTCAAGATAGTTTATGACAACATTGATTACTCAGAATATGCATGAATTCATAAGAGATTGACTGATTTGCTTTATTTCTATGATCTATCAAAGAATCTTCATGAATACATACAACATTGCTCACAATGTCAGCTCAGTTAAATGTCACATTACAAGTCTTATAATGTCTTACAGTCAATAATTACATCTTCTTATTCTTTTCATACATTGACAATCAACTTTATCCTAACCTTATCATTATCAAAGCCAGATAAGTATAACACAATCATGTCAGTCACTGACAAATTCAGCAAAGCTATCACTCTTATATCTGATCAAGACATCATAACAGCAGAAGATTGAGCAATCACATTACTAAATCATTTAACACTGCTAAACTGAGATTTGTCTAGAGCAATTATATTGAATTGAGACTGTAAATTTTTAATGAGTTTGTAAAAAGAAGTATTCAAGCAACTTAAGATAAACTTGCTCTACTTAAGTGTCTATTATTCACAAACAGACAGTAGCTCAGAAGTGATCAATTAAACAGCTGAAATTGTGTTTCAATATTGACTAATAACTTTAAAAGAGTCAGATCTCTGATCATTTGTACTGACACATCTACAAATTGCTTTAAACAACTTAACTAAGTACAGTTTAATCAGGCTCAGTCTTAATCAGATCATTTTCAGTATGTGAATGTATAAAGTCATGAATTTGCTCTGAGTAGAAAAGCTTAACACAGAGTGAATAGACTTTAATTATAATGAAGAACAGATGAAAAGAAAGTTAGTTACTCTTACAATGATGAATCAGTACTGGTCAGCGCATATAGATGTCAAAGATGCAATAGCATATGTTATTATAACAATAAAGTATTATTACAATTGAAAACATAAACTTCTCTACTTTAAGATAAGAGATTTAGTAAATCTACATTTACACAAGAGCTATATGCTATTCAGTCTAAGAGAAAAAAATAAGAAGCTGAGACAACAGTTTATGAGCTTACTTAAAGTTCTGAATTGTGTCAGAAAACTGGCATATCAGCTAGAGTTATCACTGAGTTGACACATTCATGATGTTATATCAGTAGCACACCTGAAACTGACTCATATCAATGACTCATATCAGCAGTCAAGATCAGAAGAGCCAGAAGAAGTTATAGTGAATGATGAGAAGAAGTGAGAAGTTGAAAAACTGCTGTTCAAAAGAATATATTAAAGAGACAGAGACATGACTACTGAATATTTAGTCTGTTGACTAGAGTATAGCTCAGAATTTGACAGCTGAATCAATATTAAAGATTTGAGAAATGTTAAAGAGCTAGTGTGACTGTATAAATTGAGACAAATGCCTAATGTGTAACTATATGACAGCATTTCTTATCTGAGCAGTGAATTTCACATACATGATCTAAACTCAAATGACAGATATCAGAAAAGTAAACAAACATTTAAGAATAAACAACAACATTATTCATCAGAACTTTTATCAACTACTATTCTTTATATCTTTTACACAATTTCAGCTCATCAATCATTTCTACAAGACACATACAACACTCATTCACTCTTTATATCATGAGATGCCAAAATGATTAATTAAAAGAAAAACTCAGAGTCAGTGAATCATGAACTATGATGTGGTGAGAAATTAGGCAAAAAGATTGATACAGCTGAAGTGAGCAACATTTTTTAGACAGTATGAAAAGAATGAAAGCTTTACACTGAAATGTCAGATTATTCAGATAAATCATCATCAGATAAAGTAAGACTTGATGACTACAATGTTTACATGATTATACAAAAGATGCAGAGAAACAAGAGAGATGTAATATAATCTGCAGACTTTAATCAGTAGAAAAATATCAGAGCCTTAAGAGCTAACTATGATAATGAGGCTGTTATAATAAATAATGTCAGCAAGGATTGCTATGCTGTTTTTAAGAACTATTATTAGTTATGTGAAGAAGAGAGAAGAGAAGCAGATATAAAGATGTGTTACAGTATGCATTAAACTGAAGATGACAAATCACTTCAATTTAACAACAAGATCATACATTTTAATTTACAATCAGTCTCTAAATTAAAGAAGATTGTTAAAGACAATAAAGTGAAAGTGTTTATTACAAAAGTCACAAAAGCTGAATCATCAAATTAAGTCAGCTCATTGCATCAAAACATCAATATGACTTTATCTACTGCAACAGCATCATCATCATCATCAAACTCAGCTTTATTTATCATAATGACATTGTCATCTATATCAAATCTAGCAACAAAGCTCATCTTTAACTTCTTTACTCAATCAACACTGTCATCAAAGCCAACACTTTAAGGCCTAATTGCATTTAATATCACTGCTGCATCTACTGAAATGATCACATCACTGTAAACAGCAATCAGCTTCAATGTCTTTACATTACTTACTATATTTTATATGTCTAAGTGAAAGACAGACAAGACAGAACTCAATGTTCTCTTGATAGATAAATAATAGCTGATGAATCTACTTGTTTTAAGATCAGTTGCAGTATCAATTAAGTCACAATCTCTACTCATCACAATTCTTATCATTGATGTATCTCTTCTACAAGTCATAGTGCAAAAGTTACTTGATAGCTTCATCTGCCTAGACACACATCTGAACAAATAAATGAAGACAGTGATCAAAATATGAAGCTATATTGCTGAAGTGAAGAATTGCATCATCATTTTAAAAGAAAAAATGAGCACTGTTGAGAATTATGTCACAGGAACTCAGAGCATTCTGATGAAGATGATCAATATATTAAGCTTCATTGTTGAATATTTAAGAAAGAATGACAGAACAGCAGATGCAGAGGTGGTCAAGACAGCAGAAGATGAGTGAATAGCACTGAATGTGAAGAATGAAAGAATCTTAATGAAGTGCAAGAGCAAGAGCAAACAGAGAAAATAACATTAAAGGCTGACATCTTTTTTGCAATCAGCAACTTGTTATGATGCTGATGTCTTTCTTCTTCTCACACTAATTATTCATCATTATGGTCTTTCACCATTCTTTCCATTTAGGCATTCAATCTTGCTTTATTCACATTATGGAAAATTGCTTCTGTCTGCCTGCCATTATGATGTAATAGTCAGACAACTATATAGCTGAGATCTCTTGCTCACTTAGCAAGACAGCTTTTTACCTCTTAACATTACCTGACAGTAACAACATTAGAATTCTTTATTAAAAGACTAAAACATTACAATCTAAATAAATCAGTTAATATTACAGCATCTTTACAATTAACTACATTATCAATCTTCTCAGTTCATTTCAAAAAGAGAGTCAGAAGAGATTTGCTTAGTAGCTATGTTAATAAATGTAAAAAATTCATAAAACTACAATTTATTTAAAACACAATATCAACTTCTTTGCTTTCAAAAGAAATACATCATGCATTAAAAAGAACATTTGCATTTAAAGAACAGAAAGAAAGAAGAGAATGAAGAAAGATAAATAATAAGTAAATTTATATAAAAGTAATTTGACAGTGAATAATGCTAACTTTTAACAGTAAATATTAAATTAACTTTAATTACATTATTTTTATTTACATTACTTCTTCTTTATGCTTTACTATTTCATCATTCATCACATCACTCAATTACACAATCAGAAATCTTTAATCTTTAATAAAATCATATAATCAGAAATCTTCAATCTCTGATGAAACTACATAATGAATTTTTCTGCTACTTAAGCAACTCACTTATTTGAATTATCTCAAAAACTTATATAAATCACAACATTTTAATTTTCAATAACATCACAACATGAGATTGAAATTATCTAAGTTTTGAATATATAATAAAAATTAATATATTCTGCTATGTAAAATTTTTTAAAGATGTAATGTCTATTATTTGAAGTAGTATACAAGATTTATTAAAAAATACAATAAAATACTGTGCTCTATATTACTACTTCACTTTCTTAAAAATTGATAGCACTTCAAGTTAATATTTTATTAAAAGATATCTACTACAATGTTAATTCAGCTTAAATAATTAGAATTTATAAAGATGTTGTGATGTTATTGAAAATTAAAATGTTATGATTTATATAAGTTTTTAAGATAATCTGAATAAGTAAGTTGCTCAAGTAGCAGAGAAATGTGTTAGTTAAGAATCTTCAATCTATAATAAAATTACATAATTGAGATTCTTCAATCTTCAGTAAAATTACATAATGAAGAATTTTTAATCTTAAGTAAAATTACATAATTAAGAGTTCTCAATCTTTAATGAAATTACATAATTAAAGATTTTCAATCTTCAATAAAATTATATAATTAAGAATTCTCAATCTTCAGTGAAACTACACAGTTAAAGATTCTTAATCTTTGATGAAATTACATAATTAAAGATCTTTAATCTTCAGTGAAATTATATAATTAATCTTTGATCTTTGATGAAATTACATAATTAAGAGTCTTTAATCTTTAATAAAATTACATAGTTAAGAATCTTTGATCTTCAATGAAATTACATAATTAAAGATCTTTAATCTTTAGTGAAATTATACAGTCAGAAATTCTCAATCTTTGTTGATAAAGCAATGTTTAACATCACTTCATTAATAAAATAATATTAAATAATGATTATTTATGTTTTAAGTCTCTTAATGTTGAAAGATATAGATCTTTAAACAATGAATGAAAATAAATTCTTATTAATAAATAATGATGATTATTTTAAGTGCTGATTAGACTTTGTAACATAGAGTTATAACATAGTCAATGATAACATCATTATATACTTTTAAAGAATAGTATATGCTATGATTTAAGATAAAATCTTCATTTTTAATGTATAATTTTAATGTGCACACTATTAAATTAACTAACAAAAACTTTCACATATTTATATTAACTTATACTTACTTAATCAGACTAATTCTTGCTTACTTAGTCTGCAAATAATTTATAATTTATGCAAAGTTAGATTAGATTAATCTGTACTTAATTTAAGTTAAAAAAAGTTCATTCTATCTGACTTGACATCTGAACTTAACTTAAACTTATGTGATCTATAGATAATCTGTATACTCAGTTTAAGTAAATATTATTTTAACTATATACTCAATTTAATGACTGATCAAATTACTGCTTAATTATCTATGTATATATTCACTATTTAAAGCTTTGATTTCATCATTTTTACTGTATTTGTTATGCTTGTCATCATGATTAGATTCTGTAACTTCATCACATATATTGTGAATGTCTCATCTATATTTATATACATTATGTGTTTTAAATCTCTTTTCAATGTCACTGTCATCACACTTATCTGATTCTCAATGTCATTGCTATTCATGTAAATATTTAACACTCTTCAATCTCAACAAAGTTTTTTAATATCATGTCTGTGAACAGCTTTATCTACATTGTCATTTATATAAATAGTTAAGCTGTTTCATCATAATAATACAATGTAGAATGTCCTGAATTTCAAGTTGACTTCTGATGAAAGTTGTGTCTGCATCTCATAGTGAAGCTATAGATGTTTCAGTGAGCTCTTTCAGCAAAGCTTCTTTGTAAAGTCAGGCCTGATTCTCTTCATTAGGGTTCAGATAGATACCTAGAGTCTAGCACCATTGTTAAAATCTTTCATTTCACTTCTCTTCTCTCATACCCACACAACTTCAACCAAAGCATCTCTGAATGCACATTTACTTCTCAGAATGAGATTTGCAAAAACACCTTCTCTAGCTTAAAATGAATTTTTGAAATAACTTCATCAGAACTGCATTAAATAAGCTTAAAATCTAGTCAATAACTCTTCTCATTGTGCTTTATAACTTAATATAGATCACAATGTTGAGACTTTTATGATCAGCAGTGAGTGTGCAATTCTTCTTTTTATCAGAGCATGCCACTCAATTGAAACATGAAGCAACTCAACTTCAGATCTTTATGAATTCAATGATTAAGAAAGATAAGTCTAAAAAGATTCTTCAATGAATTTACATTGAATTCTTTGTCAGATCTGTTCAGAACTTCACAGAAAGAGTTTTAAATCAATCTGAAACAGCTTAAATTATAGCTGATCTGAAAGTTCTACAATAAATCATGAATACAGTACAACACAACATCACAGTCACAAAGAACATTTTAAAGATCTTCATCAGCAGAAACTCTGCATTGCAATTCTTCATCATCACAGAATATAGATATACATGTATCTGAGCTTAAATGACAGTAGACACATCATTATTCTCAATAGTAGCATTCTTTTCATTATCATTTGAAGAAAGAAGCATCATCACAGATCTTTTTATACTTAATGACTGCAAAATTGTCATTAAACTCACTGATATTGTTCTCATCAATCACTGATGCATTCTCTCATCAGCTACACTACACAACTGCATTAACAGTCACATTTGCATCACTATAGATCAAAACATCATCACTATTAAGATTGTAGCTGTCAAGCAACTGAAGTTAAATAATCTGACAGTGTATATATTTACAGTGACTGAAAAAGAGTCACTGCAGAGTAACATTAGATGAATTATATCTTTAAAAGCAGGCAGCAAGATAGTCATCATCATTTATGATGTCATTATGTACAGCATATTGATACAGAGCATTAAAATGAAAGATTAATGAATTACAGTGACATGCATACAGACAGAAAATCATAAGATTGAAGCTGAAGAGAACATCTTAATTAATTATGTAAAGTGACTGTACAGCTCAAAATGAGTGACAGAATCTGTGATGATGAAATTTATAAATGCAGAATACATCAATTTAACACTTCAAACTGAGTTGATTTGAGACTCTGAGTACAAAAAGATAGAGTTATATGATTAAGCTTGCTGCATTTAGAAATGCTTTAAATGTCATAAGTATAATTACATAAGTGCTCAATGCAGAGATACTCAGAAATGCAGTATATGTGTAGAGAATTACAGATTCAAGAATTGCTTCTTTAAGAATCTAGAATTCAACATTAGAAAGTGTGTAAGCTGTGAAAATTCACACAAGATATGAGACAACAAGTGTTCTGAGTTTCAGAAAGAAATGATGTGCATATAGATGACATGCAACATCAAGCAGATCTGATAATGAGTATTAACTTAAACATCAGTCATCAAACTTAAAGAAGTCACACTGTTAAAGATAGTTAATGATGAAGTCAACAAGATTGATATTAACAGTCATAGCAAAAGCATTAACAGCAGCAACAGAAACAACAGTGACAGCAGTGACAATATCAGTAGAAATGTGATATTCATATTACATACAACAATGAATAGCAGTCATGAAATCATCAATGAGCTCTGCTCAACAATATTTAAGATTCTTATAAGAATCTCATCAATTCTGACATCAGCTCTGAAGATGTTCATCAATGAAAATGAAAAGTGATTAGTATCATCTATAAAAACAGCAATTATAGATGCAAATTGAACTTCTCTGAGATCAGTAAATGAAAATAGATCTAAAAGAATCACAATCAGATCTCTGAAAATGTAAAAGATAGATGCAGCAATAAAGACAGCAGTGAATTACTGAAGCATTAAATTCTCTAAGTGTTAAATGAATCTAAAAAACAGTTAAACAACAGAAATTAAGAGTGTTTTTAAACAGAACTCAGTGAGCTTGCTGCTCATCAGTTAAGATGATCTTATGATAGACATCATAAATATAGAGACAACATTAACTTTAAAGATCACAATGATAACAGAGTAATGTTAATACACTTAAACTTTATCATCTTACAGTACAACACAATGAAGTTAAGAAATAAGATCATGACATCTCTGCTTCAGAATCTCATTATATGAGATTACAATGTGCTGATCATTCAGAAGTCATGACACAATAAATACAACAATAATATTTATCATTTTTGCAAAAACTGATTTCATCTAATCTATCTAAAATTCACAGAAGAAGAATTAATTCAAGTCTGCTTCTACATTAACTTATGACTGAACTGCATAGACTGAACAGTTCAGACATACAGCAAAGATCTTATAATTCTGAAGATTTAATACACTGAACATAGTCAGTTTAAGTGTTTATGCATTCACAATATATACAGAGAAGCAGTCAGAAAGAACATCATAGTAACTTTAAAGTAACTAAATGATTTACTGAAGAATGATCACTGACAATACATTATAGTGAGAGACTTTAATCTGCATCATTTAACATAAGAAGATCTGAGAATGAAGAAGAATTCATAGATAAAGCAGCTAATACAAATAATAAATGAACAACAGCTTTCTCTGTTCTTACTGTAAAGCTTAGTCACATAAAGATCTCAGTAAGTGTACAGCATCATAGATCTGATGTTAAATAGCTTAAACATTACTCAACAATTAATTAGCTGCAAGATACAACAACAACATCATGACTTTAATCACTACTCTATTATCATTCACCTTCTGCTGTCTACAGCAGAGACCACATCACAATCTTATTAACAGTGAGATAGAGCAGACATAAAGTTTTTACAACAGATTCTGATAGAATAGCTGTCAATGTCACTTTATAACTACAATGAACTCAATATAAAGCAATATATAACTGTCATCACAGAGACAATTCAGATTACAGTGAAGATAACAGTACTGATGTTAACTCTTAGCAAATGATTAAAGTTAGAATTTGGCTTAAAAGCAAAAGAGATAATGAAAGAAGTAAATAGAGCTCATTGTCATTGATAAAGAGAGCAGAGCATACACACTTAAAAGATGTACTGTTGAGTTCATAATGAAAAAGAAAAGAAGCTGACAAAATTAATGAGAATAAGTTACAGAGAACAGATAGAGATGATCTTAAAGAACTTTTAAAAATTATAAAAATTGATAAAGTAAGTCAGAAATCATAGAGCTGCAAGTTAGACTTTTACTTCTGTTCTGAAATAGATGAAAGAGCTGAAACTCACAGAACTGCAGAACAAGACAGAGTTACTTTAAACAATCTTCTTTTTAACTTCTTTAAAGATGAATCTCAACAACATTGCAGAATATAAATATTTTAAGCTGATATTTATGTCTTCAATCACAGAGACTGAACTAATAGAGATTATAATGTAAGCATCAGACAATAAGACATCAGAACTGAATAACATATTAAACTGAGTTTTACACTGAATATTATCATAATTACTTTTACTGCTGCTCTCACTGTACAACTTATGCCTAAACAACAAAAGATATTTAAGAGTCTTTAAACACTTCATTACAGTAATGCTGCAGAAGCTCAATAAAGAAGACTATCAGCAGTTTAAAATATACTGATCAGTGACATTTCTAAACATTATAAGTAAAGCTTTGAAGTTCATGATGACACACAGAATAAGCTACATGATAAAGATTTATTAACTGCTACTTAAAACACTGCTGAGAGATCAGAAGATTGTGTTTACAAAGTAGACAATTTATACATTGCTGAAGCAGATTTATGAAGCATGAGAATTAAGTACATTAATTACATCATTATTAATGCTGAATGTATTAGAAGCCTTTGACAATGTCTTTTATAAAAGATTACTTTACAATCTTCAAAAATGACATCTATCACTGAAGATAGTGAACTGAATAGAAGACTTTCTGAGAAAAAGAACATTAACAATAAAGCTGTCAAAATATGAGTTAGAGAGCTTTATCATTCATACAGACATATTTTAGAATTTATCATTATCATTTATTTTATATCTATTCTACAATGCTGACATGCTGAATCTAGTCAATGATTCACAGCTTTAAGTCACAGCAGTGAGTTGAATTGATGATGTAAACATCATAATGACAGAAAAGTTAGCAGAGAAGAACTGCACTGCTTTGCATACAATGCATAGTCACACAGAGCAGTAAGCTTAAAGATATGTTTCTGTCTTTGTTTTAGTTAAGTATAAGTTCATTCACTTCATAAACTGCTTCATAAGACATAACACAACAGTGAAGCTGATTCTAGACACATATACAGTATAGATATTACTGATATGCAGAATGCTAAAAAGTCATCTTGAACTTACATCTGAAATGAGATGCATATATATAATACATTTAAATCTGAGCCACAACAAGCCTCAGAGATCTAGCAGTGCTAACAGACTTTATATAAAATTTTGAGCTTAAGAATCTACAAAAACTCTATATAACAGTGATGCTGTCACAGATTCTGTATTGCTGCTCAGTCTGATACAGCTTAAACAGTGAGTACAGAACAATTATATAACAGAAATGAATTCTTTAGAAACTGATAGTCATATAGTGATGAGTAAAAGTCATCATAGTGAAAGTCTTTCACACAACAACAAGCTCAGCACTGAATGTGAAATTCTTTCTTTTCTTAATGAAACAGCAGTTAAAGAAGACACTGAGAAAGTCTATACTTTACATTGTCACTGTGTCAATTTACATTTTAATGAAGAAAATCAGATCTAACTTTACAAAGAAGCTTTGCTAAAAGAGCTTACTGAAATGTTTGTAACTTCATTATAAGATGCAGACACAACTCTCATCAAAAGTCAACTTGAAATTTAGAATGCTCTACATTGTATTATTATAATGAAATGACTTAACTATTCACATAAACAACAATGCAGATAAAGCTGTTCACAGACTCAATATCAACAAACTTTGTTGAGACTGAGAGATGTTAAATATATATATGAATGATAGTGACATCAAGAATTAGATAGATGCAGCAGCAGTGACACTGAAAAGAGATCTGAGATGTATGATGTATATAGACATAGATGAGACATTCATAGTGTATACAGTGAAGCTACAGAGTCTGATTATGATGATAAGTATAGTAAGTACAGTAAAAATGATGAAATTAAAGCTTTAAATGATGAACATATACATAGATAATTAAGCAGCAATTTGATCAGTCATTAAATTAAATATACAGTCAGATTAATATTTACTGTAGTGCATAATGAAGAAAGTAGATGATCTATAAAGTTAAAAGATTCAGATATGAATTTGATGAATACTGATGCATATAGAAGTATCAGAAAATGAAGAGACAGATAGAATGATTAAGACAGTGACTTAGATCAGAGATCTATACACTGAGAAAGAATAAATTACAGAGATCTGACATTTAATTACTATCTGTAAGACAAGACTTTGTCAGTAAGTAACAAAAGAATGAGTTAATGACTGAAAGAATGAAACAGTAGAACAGATTACATTCAATATGAAGCAACAGTTAAATAGAAGAATGTTGAACAAGTATACAGAACTTTATCAATTTATAAGCTTTCTGATTATTCAGTTATGCACAGAGAAGATTGACATGACTTATTATCTTTATATCATAGATTAAGTAAACTCTTTATAATGCTTATACAATCTGAGCATTCAGACTGTTCATCATGTGCTGATGAAATGTTTACAAACTTAAGATCTAAGAAAGAAACTACTAAAATAAGTTAATAATACAAAGAAGATTCTATGAGACTCAGTATTAATCAAAGTAATTATTATATTTATGTTATGAAGCAATCTTCTGAAACAATTTCAGACTGTAAAAGAGACATCAGAAGATCTGATATTCTTAGATGTAGTCTGAAATAGAAAATTCAACAATTACACACTTTAGACTGCAGAAAAGACAATTAATTGTTTATAGCAACATTTATTTTTTATTGATGACAGCTGAAGAGAGACATTAACATTAAATCATAAGAAAAGAAGATTAGCAAGCATCAGAATTAAGAGAAACATGAAGAGCTACAGAGAGCAAAGTCAGAATTTGTATTAGTTAGCTAGATCATGGAGTGACAGTGATGGCAACAGTGAGATGATAATGAGGATGAGATCAGTATGTGCTAGCTGCTTGTAGTTATGCAGTGTATGGCAGCCTAGGCAGCCTCGGTCACCTATGAATCAATCAATCAATCAATCAATCAACTCCCCAGAACGGATTTTCCTCTACTTGGTAATTCAGCACAACAGTCTCCAAGATGGGGACCGAAATCCACGACGCCTCAGAAACAGACGAGGGTCAACCAGTCATGTACGAAGAACTCGCCGCGCTCGAACAAGAGTTTGACGATGTCGACGTCGAGATTCGTGAGTGCAAACCATATACTCAATCCATTCATTCTCTACTATGCGCGCGTCTATCAATCGCCCTCCCTCGACTCTCCCGACACCGGTTCGCACAACACGCATAGCTAACAAACCCCCAACGCAGTCCGCAAACAAACCCTCCTCCTAACCCCACTCTACGCCAAACGCGCCCTCCTAACCGCGCGCATCCCCCACTTCTGGGCCCTCGTCCTCGAGCAAGCCCCGCCGGACATCGACGCCTACATCCAGCCGTCCGACAGCGAGGTCCTGACCACCGCACTAACCAACATCAGCGTCGAACGCTTCGAGGTTGCGAGTGGGCCCGCCGCCGGGGCCGCGCGAGCGAGCGCGAGCACGAGCGTGAGCACGGATGGCAATGGGGTCGAGCCGAGTGCGACGGCGGAAGGAGACCCGCGCAGCGTCCTGATCCGCTTCGAGTTTGCGCCCAACGCGTGGTTCGAGGACGCGGTGCTGGAGAAGCGGTTCTGGTACCGCCGGGCGCGGGACGGCTGGGCGGGGTTGGTGAGCGAGCCGGTGGGGATCCGGTGGAAGGCGGGGCGGGATCTGACGCGGGGGTTGGGC
>JAABUJ010001077.1_pt1 | contig 42954 bp, 45 predicted proteins | sample 5559131 | NCBI WGS metagenome assembly JAABUJ01 (sample SAMN10711875, study PRJNA513366) | rock metagenome | isolation source: Antarctica rocks | place: Antarctica: Victoria Land, Mt New Zealand nord | collected 2016-01-07 | reverse complement strand
GCCGGGCGCGTTCTGTCTGCAGGAGATCGAGCCCTGCGGCGGTCAGCTCGACAAAGGAGCGGCGCCCGTCGGCCGGGTCGGGCCGCCGTGAGACCAGCCCGGCGGTCTCCAGGTCGTGAACGGTCTGGGCCATCGACTGCGGGCGCATGCGCTCGCAGTCGGCCAGGGCGCTGATGCTCGACGGGCCGCCGCGGTTGAGACGGCCAAGCACGGCCAGGCTTCCGGCCGAGGGGCCGGGCTCGGCGCGCATCCGGCGAACGAGGCGCCCGAGCGTCCCGCGCAACTCATGCGCCAGCAGAGCGGTCGTCGGCGCCTGGACCGGCATGGACCCAGTCTAATAGGCCTTCGCAGGCAAACTGCTCAGGCCGCCTGTATATAGTGCGGCGGGCGAATGCGCACGCTCGACCCGGACCGCTACAAGTGGATCGCCTTGCTGAACGCGACGCTGGCGGTGCTGCTGGCCACTCTGGACGGCTCGATCACGATCATCGCGATGCCCGACATCTTCCGGGGCATCCATCTCGATCCGCTGGTCCCTGCGAACTCGTTCTACCTGCTGTGGATGATCCTCGGCTACCTGGTCGTGACCAGCGTTCTCATCGTCAGCCTCGGGCGGCTGGGAGACATGGTCGGGCGGGTCAGGATCTACCGGCTCGGCTTCGTGATCTACACGGTCGCGTCGCTGCTGCTCGCCGTCGACTGGATGCAGGGCCGCGATGGCGCGGTGTACCTGATCGGCTTCCGGGTCGTGCAGGGCATCGGTGGGGCCTGTCTGCTGGCGAACGCGGCGGCGATCATCACCGATGCATTCCCCACCCACCAGCGCGGGATGGCGCTGGGCATCAACAACATCGTGGGCGTCAGCGGCACCTTCATCGGCCTCGTGCTCGGCGGGGTGCTGGCTCCTATCAACTGGCGCCTGGTGTTCCTGATCTCGGTGCCCGTGGGGATCTTCGGAACGGTCTGGGCGTACCGAAGCCTGCGTGAGCTGAGCTCGCCGCGAGCGGCGCCGATCGACTGGTGGGGAAACGTCACCTTCGCGCTCGGCCTGATCCTGATCATGACGGCGGTGACCTACGGCATCCGTCCGGCCGATGGGCACGCGGTCGGCTGGGGCAGCCCTCGGGTGCTCGGGCTGCTCGCCGCCGGAGCCGTATCCCTGATCGCGTTCGTGAACGTCGAGCGCCGCTCGCGCGATCCGATGTTCCGCCTGCCGCTCTTCCGCATACGGGCATTCACGTTCGGCACCCTGTCGACCTTCTTGTCGGCGATCGCGCGCGGGGGCCTGATGTTCATGCTGATCATTTGGCTGCAGGGCATCTGGCTGCCCGAGCACGGCTACGACTTCACGCAAACCCCCCTGTGGGCCGGTATCTACATGCTCCCGCTGACCATCGGACTGCTGTTCGCCGGACCGGTGTCGGGTTACCTGTCCGATCGCTTCGGCGCGCGTCCGTTCGCCACCGGCGGGATGCTTCTGACCGCGGTCGGCTTCGGACTGCTGCTGTTACTGCCGACGGACTTCTCCTACGTGTCCTTCGGGCTGATCCTGCTGCTGATCGGCATTTCGATGGGCCTGTTCGCGTCGCCCAACCGAGCCGCGGTGATGAACAGCCTGCCGCGAGCCGACCGCGGGGCGGGAGGCGCGATGAACCAGACGTTTCAGAACTCCGCTCAGGTGCTGTCGATCGGTGTGTTCTTCACGCTGCTGATCATCGGGCTGGCCTCCACGCTGCCCCAGACGATGAGCTCCGGACTCCATGCCCACGGCGTCTCGATCGCCGCCGCCCACCGAGCCTCGACGCTGCCGCCGGTGTCGATCCTGTTCGCCGCCTTCCTCGGTTACAACCCGGTCCAGCACCTGCTCGGCTCCCACGTGCTCGCCGGCCTCTCGGCCCACAACCAGTCAATCCTGACCGGCAGCTCGTTCTTCCCCCACCTGATCTCCGCGCCGTTCCACGACGGCCTGCACGCCGCCTTCCTGTTCGCGATCTTCGCCTGCCTCATCGCCGCCGCGGCGTCGCTGATGCGCGGCGGACACCCCGCTCACGACGACGAGCCCGCACGCGGCGGCGCGCGCCTCCCCCGCCGCCTGCTGGTGGTCGAGCCCGAGGAGCAACATGCGCGTTGAGTGGTACGGACAGTCCTCGTTCAGCCTGACCGACGGATCGAGGACGGTCTTCGTCGATCCGTTCGGAGACATGACACCCATGCTCGAGCGCGGCAGGCGCTGGGACTACCCGGCGATCGCCGACGTCACGGCCGACCTGCTGCTGGTCACCCACGAGCACCTCGACCACAACGGCGTGGAAGCCGTGGGTGGCGACCCCGTGACGCTGCGCTCCACCGCCGGGCGCCTGGAGTCGCCGATCGGCGAGGTGCTGGGCATAGTCTCCGAGCACGACGAGGTCGCCGGCACCGAACGCGGTGCGAACACGCTGTTCGTCTTCAACCTCGCGGGCCGCCAGGTCGCGCACCTCGGGGACCTCGGGCAGCGCGCACTGCGCGACGAGCAGATGACCGCCCTCGGCACCGTGGACCTGCTCTTCGTCCCGGTGGGCGGCGGTCCGACCATCGGCGCCGAGCAGGCCACGCAGATCGGGGCTGCCGTGGGCGCGAGCTTCATCGTCCCGATGCACTACAAGACCGAGCGCATCGACTTCCTCGAGCCCGTCGACGAGTTCGCTGAGCGCGCGGCGCGCACCGAGCGGCTCTCCTCGCCCGGCTTCGACCTCGAGGCGCTGCCGACCGGCGACACCCCCCTGGTCATCGTGCCCGCGGCGCCCTGACGCCCTCCGCCCGGTTCGAGGCGCGATCGGTCTGCTCAGGCGGAGAGGATCTCGGCGGACCCGGTGGTGGGGCGCGCGCCGATCGCGGTGTGGCTGGGCGGGGGCGCGAATGCGGTCGCGAGCGATCCGGTCGCGTCGAGTTGGACCCGGAGCAGTGCGGCGCCGTGCTCCTCGGCGATCTCCCGCGCGTGGGCGAGCACCGCCGGGATCTCGTCGTGCGCAGTGCCGCAGGCGAGGAAGCGCTCGGCCTTCGCGCCGGCGAGCTCCGCCGCATCGAGCTCAAGCGTCTCGATTCGGGCGTTGAGCGTCGTGGGGTCGGACCGCGGGAGGAGGATGCAGGCGGCCATGTCGTCGGTCGCGTCGTCCGCCTTCGCGCGTACCCGTTCGAGCAAGCGTATGGCCGAGGGGCTCGGACCGAGCTCGTGGAGGATTTTCGTGAGGCCGTCGCGCTCGAGCATCCGGCCCGCTGCGCGCGACTCGGTGAGGCCGTCGCTGAAGAAGCAGGCGAGCGCGCCGGCGGCCAGGGTGACGGTCGTCTGCCGGCGCCCGGTGGGCGCATCCCAGCCGACGGGCGGAGAGGAGCATGCGGTCGCGGGCTCGTGGGCGCTGGGGCCGAGGAGGATCGGCGGCGGGTGTCCGGCCGCGGCATAGGTGAGCGTTGCGGTGGCAGTGTCGTAGAGCGCGACGGCGATTGTCGTGAACTCCTCGCCGTTCCCCCCCGAGAGCACCTGGCCGGCGAGCTTGAGGGCGGCACGCGGCTCCAGCCCGGCCTCGACGTAGGCCCGCAGCGTGTAGCGCGTGAGGGCGGAGCGGGCGAGCGCCTCCCGGCCGTGCCCCGAGGCATCGCCCAGCAGGATCGCCACTCGGCCCTCGCCGACCGGGAATGCGTCGTAGAAGTCGCCTCCGGCGGCGGGCCCATCGGCCGGACGGTACGCGACGGAGAGCCCGAGATCGCCGAGCCGGACGGGGACCGAGGGCACCAGCGCGGCCTGCATGGCGTCAAGGTCGTCAACCAGCTCCCTCCGCTCGCCCTCGAGGCCGCGAGCGCGCCTGGTGACGAGCCGGGATCTGACCGCGAGGCCGCCAGCGAGAGCGAGCAGGAGCAGGATGATCGGCTTGCTCCAGTCCGGGACGGGCAGCGGCAGGGGCAGGAGCCGGCCGATGGCGGAGAGGGGATCGCCCGACTTGGGGCGGGTAGCGGTGTCGGGCGCACGCGAGCGTCTCGCGCCCGCGGACGCCGCCGGGGCGGCCGCCACCCGGGACGGGCGGAGCCTCGAGGTGCCCGCCGCCCGGCGCGCCGAAGGGCGGCGGCGCGCGGTTGAGGGCCTGGGGCGATCGGTCGGCGTCGCCCCACCCGTCGGGACGGGGGGAGCGCCCGGGCGGCCGGAGGTGGTGCCCTGTCCGGCGCGGGCCGGAGTGGAGCGGCCGACCGACGGACTCGCGACGGGTCTGGCCGGGGGCGCGGGCGAACGGGGGGCGGGCGAGGCCTGAGGGGACGGGTTGAGAACCGGAACCGGAGGAGCCTTGGTCAGGGCGGGCGCGCTCAGCACGGGAAGGCGCGGGAGCGACTGAGTCGCGGGGAGCGTGGTGCTCGGGAGCGCAGGAACGGGGAGACTCGCCGCCGACGCCGCTGCGGGAAGCAGGACGCACACCGCGAGCAGCGCACCCCCGACGTGACGCATGCGAGGGCAGCGACGGCTAGGCACGCTCGTCCTTCGCCTTGCCGCTCGCCTCTCGGCGGCGCTTGGCGAGGCGCACGATCGTGCCCTCCGGTTCAGCGCTGACCTCGAAGTCGTCCATGAGCCTGGCCATCAACTCGAGGCCCCGGCCATGCTCGGGCATGCGCTCTGCGGTCGCCGCCGGTGCGACGAACGATCCGGAGTCGCACACGGCAAGCGTCAAGCGGTCACCGGTGGCCACGATGCGCAACCCGATGGTGCCCGCCGCGTCGGGAGTCCCATGCCTGATCGCATTGGTCACCGCCTCATTGGCCGCGAACACGAACTGAAATCGGTCCTTCTCGTCGAACCCGAACGCCGTCGCGGCGTCGCTTGCGTAGTCGCGCGCTCGCTCGAGCTCCGACGCTCGGGCCGACAGCCTGAGCTCACGCGGGGCAAAGGACACGGCACCGACGGTCCGGCGGAGTGCGCGTCTCTACGCGGCGCTGGTGATCGCGGAGACGGCTTCCTCGCGCGAGTAGAGCACCGGGATGACGTCGTCCAGGCCGACGATCTCGAAGACGCTGCGGACGTTCTCGTTCGTGCACACCACCGCAAGCGACCCGTCCGATTCCCGCACCCGCTTGAGAGCGCCGACGAGCACGCCGATCGCCGTCGAGTCGATGAAGTCGGTCGCGGAGAGGTCGATGATCAGGTGCCGGCTGCCCCCCTCGATCTGTCCGAGCACGGACTGCCTGAGCCCCGGCGCGGCGTCGAAGTCGAGGTAGCCGTCGACGAGGATGACGCTGCTCTCGCCGTCGAGCTTCTCCTCACGGATGAAAAAGGTCCCCACCAGAGCTCCCCACTCGATCGATCGGTAGCCGGGCGTTCACTCGGCCAATCCCCCGCATCGACCGGGACGACACGCGAGTGAAGCGATATTCACCACCCTGGACGGATATACGAGGCGGTCGGCCCCGCGCCGGCTCAGGCGCGGGCGAACGTGGAGCGGCGGTCGAGCACCGCGGCCTCGATCCGCTCGGCGATCCGCTCGCCGGTGAAGCCGACCTCCTCGTGCAGCAGCTTCGGCGCGCCGTGCGTCACGTAGCGGTCGGGAAGTCCGACCCGCAGGATGCGCGGGGCCATGCCCCCGTCCGAGAGCGTCTCCCATACCGCCGAGCCGAACCCGCCGGCCAGGACGCCCTCCTCGACGGTGACGAGCAGGTCGTGCTCCGAGGCGAGTTGGGCGGCGAGCGCCGCGTCGATCGGCTTGGCGAACCGGGCGTCGGCCACGGTCACGTCGACCCCCGAATCGGCGAGGATGTCGGCGGCCTCGATGCCCTTCTGGACGCCCGTGCCGTATCCGAGGATCGCCACGCGGGCCTCGCCGTCCACGCCGGCCTCGCGCAGGATCTCGCCGGTGCCGATCTCGATCGCGCGCGGCTCACTCGGTAGCTCCACGCCGACTCCCTCACCGCGCGGGTAGCGCAGCGCGACGGGCCCGTCGTCGTGGGTCAGGGCCGTGTGGAGCATGTGCACGAGCGCCGCCTCGTCGCGCGGGGCCATGAGGACGATGTGGGGCAGGCAGCGCAGGTAGGCGATGTCGAAGGCGCCGTGGTGGGTGGGCCCGTCGTCGCCCACGAGCCCGGCGCGGTCCATCGCGAAGACCACGTTCAGCCGCTGCAGGCAGACGTCGTGGACGATCTGGTCGTAGGCGCGCTGCAAGAAGGTGGAGTAGATCGCGGCCACGGGCTTCGCTCCCTGGAGCGCGAGGCCGGAGGCGAAGAGGATCGCCTGCTGCTCGGCGATCCCGACGTCGAAGTAGCGATCGGGCAGCGCCTTCTGGAGGATGTTGAGACCCGTCCCCGAGTTCATCGCCGCCGTGATCCCGACCACGCGCTCGTCGCGGCGGCACTCCTCGACGAGCGCTTCGCCGAACACCGTCGTGTACTGGGGTATCGCCTTGGGCGCGTCGGCCACGACCTTCTTGGCCGCCGCGGGCGCTCCCGCCACGATGGACCCCGCCTTCGCCGCGTGCCACTTCTCCATGCCCTCGAGGCCGCCCTCCTCGGCGGCGGCGAAGCCCTTGCCCTTGACGGTGGCCACGTGGACGACCACCGGCCGCTCGGCCGCAAGGGCCTCCCTGAGCGCTTCGCGCAGCGCCGGCACGTCGTGGCCGTCGACCACTCCGGTGTAGGCCCAGTCGAGCTCCTCCCACCAGAGTCCGGGAGCCCAGAAGGCCTTGAGCGACTCCTTGAGCTGGGGCCCGAGCCGCTCGAAGGCCGAGCCGAGCGGCGCGGGGAGCTTGGTCAGGTCGCGCTCGACCCCCTCGCGGGCCTTCCAGAGCTTCGGGTGCAGTCGTACCCGGTTGAAGTACCGCGACATGGCGCCGACGTTGGGAGAGATCGACATCCCGTTGTCGTTGAGGATCACGACCAGCGGCGTCTGCAGCCCTCCGGCCTGGTGGACCGCCTCGAAGGCCACCCCCCCGGTCATCGCTCCGTCGCCGATCACGGCCACGACCTTGCCGTTCTCCCCGTTGCCGAGCCGCATGCCCTCCTTGAGTCCGACGCCGTAGCCGATCGACGTCGAGGCGTGCCCGGCGCCCATGATGTCGTGCTCGGACTCGCCGACGGAGCAGAACGGCGCCAGCCCCTGGTACTTGCGGATCGTCGCGAGGCGGTCGCGGCGGCCCGTGAGGACCTTGTGCGGGTAGGCCTGGTGGCCGACGTCCCAGAGGACCTTGTCGCGCGGGGAGTCGAGCAGCGAGTGCAGCGCGACGGCGAGCTCGCACGTGCCGAGGTTGGCCCCGAAGTGGCCGCCGATCTCGCCGACCGTGTCGATGATGTGCTCGCGCACCTCCTGAGCGAGCGTCTGGAGCTGCTCGTCGGAGAGCCGGCGCAGGTCCTGAGGTCGTTCGACGCTGTCGAGGATTCGGGGGTTCACGAGGTGCGGGTGAAGATGAAGTTGGTGATCTGGTCGAGCTCGGGCGCCTCGCGCCCCGGTGGGAGCCCTCGATGGAGCGCCGTGCACGCTCGCCCGTGGGATTCCGCCGCCAGCTCGCGTGCCCGGTCGAGTCCGAACTCACTCACGTAGGTGCGCTTGCCGTGGCGCTCGTCGGAGCCCTGCGGCTTGCCGAGCCCCTCGTCGGTCCCCGTCACATCGAGGATGTCGTCCACGATCTGAAAGAGCACTCCGAGCTCGCTCGCAAAGCGGCTGTAGCACTCGATTGTCGCAGGTTCGTGCACGTCGGTGAGCAGGACTACGCAGTGCACCGCTGCTCCGATCAGGCGTCCGGTCTTCAGCTCGTGCAGGCGGCGAAGGCCATCCGCGCCGGGAGGGGCGCTCTCAGCCACGTCGAGGAACTGTCCGCCGACCATTCCGTCGACTCCGGTCGCGGCCGCGAGCTCGCGCACCGCGGCCAGCACCCGCGCCGAGTCGCCGCGCTGCTCGGAGAGCACGAGGCGGAACGCCTCGGCGTAGAGGCCGTCACCGGCCAGGATCGCGACGTTCTCGCCGAAGGCGCGGTGGCAGGTCGGCTGCCCGCGCCGGAGGTCGTCGTCGTCCATCGCCGGCAGGTCGTCGTGGATGAGCGAGTAGGTGTGGATGAGCTCGAGCGCGGCGGCCAGCGGCATGACGTCCTCCGGCTCGCGCCCGAGCGCGCGGGCGGTGGCCAGGGCGAGCACGGGACGGATGCGCTTGCCGCCCCCGAGCAGCGAGTAGCGCATCGCCTCCTCGAGGCGACCGGTGGCCGGCTCGCGTGCGAACCGCAGGCCGGCGAGGTAGTCCTCGATCAGCCCCTGCAGGTGCGAGGGGTACGGCGGAGCGGCAGAGGCGCTCCCGCTCAGAGCAGCGACTCCTGGGCGCCGCCGGCGAGCAGCTCCTCTCCGGTGGCGGGGCGCAGCCGGCGCTCGAGCGCGGCGCCCGCCTCGGTGGCCAGACGCGCGCACTCCTCCACGAGCACGGCGGCCGCCTCGGGCTCGAGCTCGCCGTCGCGCAGACGGGTGGCCGCGCGCTCCAGGCGCTCGGTCAGCTCCTCGAGCGGCTCGGGGCTCACGCCGGGGCCCGCATCTCGCGCCACACGGTGCCGAGGATGCCGTTGATAAAGCCGGGCGCATCCGCTCCGCAGTAGGCCTTGGCGGTCTCGACCGCCTCGTCGATGGCCCCTTCGGGCGGGATCGGAGTCTCCCCCGGAACGGCCTCGGGGTGGAGCATCTCGAGCAGCGCGACGCGCAGGATCGAGCGCTCGAGCGGCGCGATGCGCTCGAGCGTCCATCCCACCGCGTGGCCCGCGATGAGCTCGTCGAGCTCGCCTCGCCGCTCGAGGGCGGCCTCGGCCAGAGCACGTGTGAAGCGCGAGGCGTTCCGGGGCAGCGTGTCGGTGAGTGGACGCCCCGTCAGGTCGTGCTGGTAGAGCGCGAAGACCGCACCCTGTCGCTGCTCGACCCTACGCACGCGACACGTACGCGCCCGTGCGCGTGTCCACGCGGACCCGGTCACCGACGTTGACGAACAGCGGGACCTGGATCCGCGCGCCCGTCTCGAGGACCGCGGGCTTGTTCCCGCCGCCCGAGACGGTGTCGCCGCGCAGGCCCGGGTCGGTCTCGCGCACCTCGAGATCGACGGCGCTCGGGAGCTGCACGTCGGCCGGCCGCTCGTCGATGTACAGGACCTCGACCTCGTCGGAGTCGCGCATGAAGCGCAGCGGGTCGGCCAGCGTCGGCTCGGGGATCGCGAGCTGCTCGTAGCTCTCCGTGTCCATGAAGTGCGCGTCGGTGCCGTCGCGGTAGAGGAACTGCATCCGGCGCACCTCGGTGCGCACCGAACGGAACTTCTCCCCCGCCCTGAAGGTGCGATCGATGACGTTGCCGTCGGCCGCCCGGCGGAGCTTCGTGCGCACGAACGCGCTGCCCTTGCCCGGCTTGACATGCTGGAAGTCGACGACTTTGAAGACCGTGCCGTCGACCTCGATGTGATTGCCGTTCTTGAACTGGTTGGTGGAGATCACGGGGTGACAGCGTAGCCGCGGGGAGTCGCCGAACTACCGACTGGGCGTCGTGCCCCGAATCGCGCTTTCTCGATCGGACCGATGCATCGGCCCGATGCTGACTTCGCGGCGCGAGCGTCCCGCCTGCGGCGGCGGGAGCGACGAACCAGCTCAGGTCTCGGAGGTCAACGGCACCTGCTCGAGCAACCGTCGCCACTCCTCTCGACCGGAGAGGACGAGGCGTAGCTCGCGTTTGTCCGCCGTGGCCACCGCCAGCGTATTCGGGGCGAGGGGCACGATTCCGAGGAAGCGCGTCCACGCCTTGGTCACCGAGGTGATCTGGTCCCGCGCGACCTCCTCCTGCTGGCGCTGCACGTTCATCTTGTGGGCCTCGAAGATCAGGCGGCGGTCGGTGAGGAAGAGGCGGCCGCCCACCGTCTCCGCTCCACGTTGGAGGTTGGCCCGGCCCTCCTTGACGATCGTCTCGCCCGGCTGCAGCTCGGTGTTCATGAGGCGGCCCTACCCCACCACTGCCCTCGAACACCATTGGGCTGAGCAGAGGAGAGGATGGGTAGGACGATGGCTACGCAAGCGGAGCGGGAGAGCAGCGTGATGGAGGTATACGAGCCGCCAGCCAGGACGAATGCGGAGACGATCAGACGGCACGGAGAGCTCGCCGACCGGGGTGGCGACGCAGAGGTCGCAGCACGGGCGTGGACGGAGGCTGGGTTCAGCGACCAGGTGACCGGGAGATGGCTGGAGGCGCGCTGCTTCGATCCCGGCTCGGCACGCGCGCTGGCCGAGCTCGGCGTCACGCCGGGACAGGCAGCCGTCCGCACTCGCGATGGTGACGGTGACTACATCGACACGATCGCCTACAAGGTCGCCAGCGGCGACCTGACCCCCCGCCAGGGCGCGGTCCGCTGCCTGTCGAGCCGGTGACGGGACCGCATCAAGCGACGGCGGCCGCAGCCGGCTCGTGCCGTGTGAGGTATTCGTCGAGGGGCCCGACCTTCTGGGGGAAGTGCCGGACGTTGCGAGTCAGCAGCCGCGAACCGGCGAGGATCGCAGTGGCGGCGATGGCGAGGTCGGCGCCGTCGATGGCGCGATTACTTGGAATCCACCGCCGACCGAGAGCGCCGGCCTCTTCGGCCACGCCAGGCGTCAACCGGATGCCAGACCAGGGTTGCGATCAACGACCGGGTCGCTTCCTCTTCTCCCGCCCGCAAACTCCCGAGAACCTCCAACCTTGTGATCTCGCTGGCGTGCAACGGCGCGGCCCCGCGCTCCCGCTCGAGAAGCTCAGCGGCGCCCTCGTGACCTCGCAGGTAGTCGATCAACACCGAGGTGTCGACCAGGGCGCTCATGGGCGTTCCCGCACCCGCGTCCCCGAGCGCACGTGGTCAACCCACGTGGCGCCATCCACGTCCCGATCTCTCCATGACCTGAACGCCTCGCGCATGGCCGCAAGGTCATCCTCGACGGAGCGCTCCGAGCCGTAGACCCTCTCGACTGCATCGCGGATGAGCGCGGAGATCGAACGACCCGTGCGTGCCGCCACTCCATCGAGGGCTCGTCGCTCTAGCCCAGCTCCGTGAGCTCCTTGGGGAAGGAGCTCAGGACCTCGTGGCCGCTCTCGCTGACCACCACCAGGTCCTCGATCCGCACCCCGAACCGGCCGCGCTCGTAGATCCCCGGCTCGATGGTGACGACGTTGCCGGCCGCCAGTGGCTCCTCCCCGAGCTTCGAGAGGCGCGGCCCCTCGTGCACCTCGAGGCCGACCCCGTGGCCGAGGCCGTGGCCGAAGCGCTCGCCGCCGCCACCCTCCTCGATGATCCCGCGGGCGATGGCGTCGATCTCGCGGCCCGTGGGGCCGGGCGCCACCGCCTCCAGCGAGGCGACCTGCGCTCGGAGCACGAGCTCGTAGGTCTCGGCCGCGTCGGGATCCTCGAGGCGTCCGGTGACCAGCGTCCGCGTGCAGTCCGAGCAGTAGCCGTCGAGGACGGCGCCCCAGTCGACGATGAGGAGGGTGCCGCGCTCCACCGCCACCTCGCGGGGCTCGGCGTGCGGCAGCGCGCCGTGCGCGCCGGAGGCGACGATGGAGGGAAAGCTCGGGGCGCTCGCGCCGCGCCGGCGCATCCCGTCCTCTAGCGCGAGGGCGAGCTCGCGCTCGGTGCGCCCGGCGAGGCCGTCCTCCACGAGCTCGACGAACGCCTCGTCGGCCAGGGCGGCCGCCGCACGGATGCGCTCGACCTCCGCGGGCTCCTTGACCGCGCGTGCCCGCTCGACCATGCCGGCGGCAGGGACGAGCTCGACCCGCTCGCCGAGGAGCTGGCGCAGGCGCGCGTGCTGCTTGACCGAGACGTGCGCGTCGTCGAACCCGAGCCTCAGCGGCGCGCCGGCGGCGCCGGGCAGGTTCTCCCCCACCGCCTCGAGCAGCTCCTGCGGCGCGCGGACCCGCTCGAAGTCCGGCACCTGCGCCTCGGCCTGCTCCACGTAGCGGAAGTCGGTGGCGAAGCGACGCAGGCCGTCGGCGCCCAGGATCGCCAGGCCGTTCGTGCCGGTGAAGCCCGTGAGCCAGCGCAGGTTGTGGAGCTCGACCACGAGCAGCGCGTCGAGCTCACGGCCGGGGAGCTGGGCGGCGAGCCGCTCGGCGCGGCCGGCGCTCATACGACGAGCTCCTCCCTGATCCGCTCGAGGGCCGCGCGGTAGCCCTCGGCGCCCTGGCCGGCCACGGTGGTCAGGCACAGCGGCCGGATGACCGACTCGCGCCGCCACTCATCCCGCTCGCCCACGGCGGAGAGGTGCACCTCGACCGCGGGGACAGCGGCGATCTCGAGCGCGTCCCGGATCGCCCACGCGTAGTGCGTCCACGCGCCCGGGTTGAGGATGAGCGCGTCGGCCATGCCCTCCAGGCGGTGCAGGTGCTCGACGAAGTCTCCCTCGTGGTTGGACTGGAAGAAGCGGGTCTGCAGGCCGAGCTCGCGCGCCCAGTCGCTCACCTCGCGCTCGAGCTCGGGCAGGGTGAGCGTGCCGTACTGCTCGGGGTCGCGCCGCCCGAGCTGGTCGAGGTTGACCCCGTGCATTACCTCGACGCGGTTCCTCGCGATGGGCTCGCGGGCGCTCACGCGGTCAACTCTGCCACGGCGGCGCGAAGCTCGTCGTCGGCGACCGTCTGCCCCGGGCGCACGTCTCCGGGAGCGAACACGAGGACGAAGGGCACCGGGCCCTCCCCCGTGCGCTTCTTGTCGCGCCGCGTCGCCTCCAGCACCTCGTCGGCGTCGAGGCCCACGGCCCGCGTCGGCAGCCCCGCCGCGCGGAGGAGCCCATCGACCTCCGTGCGCAAGGCATCCTGCCCGGAGAGCCTGAGCGCCGCCAACAGGCCGAGCCCGACTGCCTCCCCGTGGCGCACGCGCGCATACCCCGTGACCGCCTCGATCGCATGGGCCACGGTGTGGCCGAGGTTCAGTACCTGGCGGCGGCCGCCGTCGCGCTCGTCGCCGGCGACGATGCGGAGCTTCGCGCGCGCGCACGCAAGGACGGTCTGCTCGTCGTCGACCGCGCCGTTTCGGACGCGCTCCCACAGCGGTCCGCCCGCGATGAGAGCGGTCTTGACCACCTCCGCGTACCCCGCGGCACGCTCCTCGGCGGGCAGGCTCGCGAGCGTGGCGTGGTCGAGGAGCACCGCCGCCGGCTGGTGGTAGGCGCCCACGTAGTTCTTGGCCTCGGGGAGGTCGACGCCGGTCTTGCCGCCGTAGGCCGAGTCGACCTGGGCCACCAGGGTGGTCGGGACGTGGAGCACCGGCATGCCACGCTGGTACGTCGCCGCGCAGAAGCCCGCGAGGTCGCCGACCACGCCACCCCCGAGGGCGACCACGTGGTCCTCGCGCGTGGCGCCGCGACGCGCGAGCTCCCTCCACACGAGCTCGGCGTGGGAGACGGTCTTGCTCGGCTCCCCCGGCTCGACGGCGATCCCGCCCGCGAGTGGCCCGACTCGATCGGCGTAAAGGCCGGCGACCGCCTGGTCGGTGACGAGGAAGCGGCGGGAGGAGAGCGGCCAGAAGCCCGACTCGAGCAGTCCGGGGGCCGCCCACACGGGGTACTCGACTTCCCCTCCACGGGCCCAAAGGAGCTTCGCGCCCGGTGGACGCGCCTCGGCCCGGAGTGCCCGGGCCGCGCCGGCGAGGCTGTCGGTGTGGAAGACCACGGCGTCGGCGGCCGCGGCGTAGCTCTCCTCGCGCTCGCCGTGCAGCGCACCGAAGGCGGCGTGTTCGCGGGCCAGTGGACGCCCCGACCCCTGTACGCGCTCCCACGCCACGGCCGGTTCGACGTCGAGCCACACCACCGGATGGCGGCGCAGCGCGGCGCGGACCTGGTCGGAGACCAGGGCTCCCCCGCCCAGGGCGACCGTGCCCTCGCCGCGGGGATCGAGCAGGGACAGGATCTCGCGCTCCTCGCGTGCGCGGAACGCCCTCTCCCCCTCGCGGTCGAAGAACGCCTCGATCGGCTCGCCGAGAGTCGCCTCGAGATGCTCGTCGGAGTCGCGGGCGGCGGGATCGTGGCGGCGGGCGGCGGTGCTCTTGCCCGCGCCCATGAAGCCGATGACGACGAGGTCGGCCACTCAGCGCCGCCACCCGATGCGCTCGCGGTAGGCAGCGAGCGCCGCCCGTGCGTCATCGATGTGGTCGCCGCCGAACTTCCTCCGGTAGGCGTCGGCGAGCACGAACGCGACCATCGCCTCCCCCACGACCCCGGCGGCGGGGATCGTGGCCGAGTCGGTCCGCTCGCGCAGCGCCTGCGCCGGCTCCTTCGTGGCGATGTCCACCGAGCGCAGCGGCTTGGTCAGCGTGGGCAGGGGCTTCATCGCCGCCCTCACGATCAGCGGCTCGCCCGTGGTCATGCCGCCCTCGACGCCTCCCGCGTGGTTGGTCTCGCGGAAGTAGCCTCGCCGCTCGTCGTAGAAGATCTCGTCGTGGGCCTCCGAGCCCGGCACGCCCGCGAGGTCGAACCCGTCGCCGATCCCCACTCCCTTCATCGCCTGGATGGAGAGGATCGCCTGGCCCAGGCGCCCGTCGAGGCGCTCCTCCCAGGAGACGTGGGAGCCGAGCCCGGGCACGAGCCCGAAGGCGCGCACCTCGAAGACCCCGCCGAGCGACTCGTTGCGCTTGCGCAGCACGTTGATCTCCTCGACCATCGCGCGGCTCGCCTCGGGGTCGAGGCAGCGCACGGGCGAGGCGTCAACCTCGGCGAAGTCCTCGGGCGTGAGGGGCTCGCGCACGGGCGCCCGGATCGAGGTGATCTGGATGACGTGAGAGAAGACCTGCACCCCGAGCGCGGCCAGGAAGGCCTTGGCGAGCGCGCCGCCGGCCACGCGTGCCGCGGTCTCGCGCGCGCTCGCGCGCTCGAGGACGTCGCGCACGTCGCTGAGTCCATACTTCTGGGTTCCGACGAGGTCGGCGTGGCCCGGACGCGGCAGGTGGACCTCGGCCACCTCCGCCTCGACCGGCCACGGGCTCATCCGCTCCTCCCAGTTGGCGTAGTCCCGGTTGGCCACGCGCAACGCGATCGGGCCGCCGAGCGTGCGGCCGTGGCGCACGCCCGAGGTGACCTCGGCGGCGTCGCGCTCGATCTTCATCCGTCCGCCGCGCCCGTGGCCGAGCTGTCGGCGGGCGAGGTCACGGTCGAGCGCCTCACGGTCGAGCTCGAGCCCGGCGGGCAGCCCCTCCACCACGCAGGTCAGGCCGGGGCCGTGCGACTCGCCGGCGGTGATGAGGCGGACGGCCATGACGGCCCACAGGTTAGGTGCCGCTCTACGGAGCCGGCGGTGCCGGCACGGGCGCGAGCCCGGGGATGGCGCTCACCGCCACGTCCGGGGAGAGCGGAGCCTCCCAGGCCGGCGCGGGCGGCGGGCTCGCGACCGGCGGTTGCGGCTTGCGGGTGCCCGTCGTCTCGTCGTTGCGCACGGCACGCAGCGACGGCTCCTGCTTGGCGCTCTCGCGCAGGATCCGCGAGCCGAGCACCGAGGCGCTGCGGGCCGCGGCGGCCGAGGTGGTCACGCGGCGACGAACCGCGAGGAGGTCGAGCTCGAACTGCTGGTCGGATCCGTCGTCGGCGATCACGTCGAAGAACTCGGTGTCGCCCGCCTTGAGCAGCACGGTCCGGCAGTCGTGCGAGCTCGGCGCGCAGCGCCCGTCGCCCTGCACCCGAGCCCGGGAGGAGATGAGGAACTGAGCCGTCTTCGCGTCCCCCAGCAGTCCGAGGAAGACGACGACCGGATGCGCACGCGAGGGCAGCAGGTCGAGGCGATGGAGGGTCTGGCGCCGCGCCGTCTCACCGGCGGCACCGAAGGACACGTCGACGGAGGAGACGACGAAGCTGCGTGCATGGTGAGGCGCCGGGGGCGGCGTGCCCGAACCGGGCGGGCTCGGCGAAGGCGAGGGCCCCGATGAGCCGGCCGAGGGACCGGAGGAGATCGGGCTGGCGGCCGATCGCCCTCCGCCGATGCTCGCCGGGACGCTCGAGGCGGAGGATCCGACCCCGGAGGAGCTCGACCCCGGGCCGGCCGACGCGAGGGCCGGACCACCGGAGATGATGCTCGAAGCCGCCTTGGCGGGGCCGAGCGTGCTCGCCGCGTTGGCGCCGGTCAGCCCCGTCAGCGAGTGGAGCATGGGCACGTGGCGCTGCTGGAACGGGTTCAGCGCGGGCAGGTGGTCCAAACGCCGCGTGTTCTGGGGAGCGCTCGAGAGCTGCACGACGGGCTGGCCGACGAAGGGCGTCATCTCCCCCGGGCCGGAGGCCGGCACCGCCGGCATCGACGTCAGCGGCGCGGGGGTCGAGGCGGGCTTGGCGAGCACGACGGGGATGGCGATCAGGGCGAGCAGGAGGACGACCGCGACGGGCCACAGCCGGCGGTCGACGAGATCCTCGTAGGTGCTGCGAAGCGCCCTCATGGCACGGGCGGCGTCGCGGTGGCGGCGGGGCCGCGGTGCCGCCGGAGCTACCGGCGACGTGGCCCGTACCGGCGGCGGAGCCGGGGGCGCTCGGAGTCGCACCGGCGGTGAGGCCCTCGTTGGCCGGGAGGAGGTAGGCGGTCGCGGAGACGCTCGCCTTGACGAAGGGGAACCCGGCGCGGCCAGGCCCGAGCGAGAAGCCGTTGACGGTGAGCAGCCGGCCGCCGACGGAGACGTGCTGGTTCGTCGCGCGGACGAAGGAGTCGAGGCGGTGCAGGAAGTCGTCCATGTGGAAGAACGATCCGTCGAAGGTGAACGAGAACGGCATGGTCGGGAAGCCGGCGGGCCCGACGCTCGCGCCCGGAGGCAGGGTCGCCGTGGCGCTCTGCGTGGCCGGTGCCGAGGTCTTGGCCGTCGCGCTCGAGGCGCCCGGCGCGGTCGGCGCCACTGCCGTCGAGCCCGCCGCGCCGCTCTGGCTCAGCTTCACCGCACGGAAGTCGACGTGGGCCGCCCGCGCGGCGGCATCCACCTGATAGACGAGCGAGGGAACGTTGTCGTCGGTCGGGACGGCCTCTCCGAGGCGGGCCACCGAGGCGTAGTTCGCGCCGTAGGCGCCGCGGGCGGCGAGGCCGGAGGCGATGGCGCCCTGCGCCGTCTGCAGGCGCTGGGTCTCGGTGGTCAGCTTGCCACCGAGGGCGGCCGCCTCCTGTTGCTTGGGCGCGAGCAGCAGGAACCAGTAGCCGGCCACCAGGGCGACGGCCACGATGACCATGACCACGATGCGATCGCGGCCGGTCACTTCGACGCTCCGGCACCGGCGGGGGAGGAGGCGCCCGTGGGGGCCCGACCCGACGGGGAAGTGCTCGAGCCACTCGGGGCAGGCGTGGTCGTCGCGCCCTTCGGCGTCGAGGCGCCGGCGGGCGCGCTCGCCGGCGTGGCGGACCCGCCCGTCGCGCTCGTGGGAAGGGCCCCGGAGAGCGGCTGGTAGAAGACGACGACGTCGAACTTGGGGAACTTGTCGGAGCCGTAGGTGCAGTCCCCGCCACCCGCGGCGCCGCCGCCTGAGCTCGCGCCCGAAGCCGGGCCGCTCGAAGCCGGGGCGCCGGAGGGCGCGCCGCCGGAGGGCGCCGCGGTGTCGGACTTCTGCGCGTCGCTCAGCGACACGCGGATGACGCCGTTCATGACCCGCAGGCGGGAGACGAAGCTCACCACCTCGTCGTTCGAAGTCGCGCAGCCCGAGATCGAGAGGGCGGGATTGGGCAGCGCGGCGCGCAGGCCCGAGCTGTCGCCTCCGCCTCCACCGGCTCCGCTGCCGCCGTCCAGGGCGACGTTCGGCGCCACCGTGCCGGTGACCGAGGTCAGCCAGACGTCCTTGCTCATGACCCGCGCGAGGTCGTGCAGCGACTGGTGCCAGTCGAAGCGGGTCGCGGCGAGCTGACGGACGGTCTGCGTCCGGTTCTGCTCCATCGAGGCGAAGTCGACGTAGGGCTTGAGCTGGGCGACCGAGCTCTGGGCGCTGTCGGCCTGAGTGCTGACCTGGGCGAGCTTGGCCTGGCGCTCGGAGACCTGGTTGGACGCGAGCACGAAGCCCGCGAACGCGACCACGAGCACGCCCAGGCCCACGAGCAGCCAGACGGTCGGCGGCCCGGAGCCGGAGCCGGAGCCGCCGCGGCGCTCCTCGACCGGGATGAGGTTGACCGCTCTCACGCCGCTCGCTCCTCGACGGCGAGGCCCGCCGCCACGACCGCGCGCCCGGGCTCGACGTCGCCGAGCGCGCCGGGCTTGGCCTCGGCCACCGCGCCGTTCTTCACCGGCACGCCGATCTCGCCCGCAAGGCGCTCGGCGAAGCCCGGCACGGCCGAGCCCGGGCCGGTGAGCAGCGCCGAGTCGACGGCACCCGTACCGGACTGCGCGCGGAAGAAGTCCAGGGAGTTGCGGATGTCGTCGCCGATGCGGCGGACGCCGTCCTCGAGCACGGAGCGCGCCTCGCCGAGGATGGCGGGGTCGCCGTCGAGATCCTCGACGGGCTCGAGCAGCCCGACGTGGCGCAGCCACTGGTGGGCGTGCGCGAGCGTGAGGCCACGGCGCTCGGCCAGGGCGGTGGCGAGCGACTCGCTGCCCATCGCCGCGACCCGGGTGAAGAGGCAGCGGGTGCCCTCGGCGAGGGCGAGGTTCGTCATCCCGCCCACGTTCACGTAGAGGACCGCGTGGCCCGCGGTGCTCTCGCCGTCCTGCAGGGCGCGGATCATCGCGAAGGCGGATAGGTCGATGCCCTCGGGGCGCAGGCCGGCGCTGCGTGCCGCGCCGAGCAGCCGCTCGATCATGTCGCGCCGGGCGGCGACGAGCACTACGCGGGCCCGCGGGCCCTCCGGCGTGTCGACCAGGCCAAGCGACTGGTGTTCGAGCACGGCCTGCTCGAGCGGCATGGGGATGTGCTCCTGGGCCTGGAAGCGCACGGCGGCGGCGAACGCCTTCTCGTCCTCGATCGGCATGAGGTCGACCGTGCGCACGACGATGCGCTGGTTGGCGACGCCCAGCGCACGCGCTTGGGCAGCTTGTGCTCGCGGAAGAGCTCGCGGAGCACGTCGGCGAGCGCCTCGGGGTCGGTCACCTCGCCGTCGCGCACGATCCCGGGCTCGAGGGGTGCGGTGGCAGCCCGCTCGACGGTGATCGCCAGGCCGCCCCGTGCCTCGACGGCGGCGACGTAGCCCGGCTCGATGTCGAGGCCGACCAGCGTGCGCGACGAGGAGGTCGAGGAGGAGGTGGAGGGGAGCTTGATCATGAGGGAAGAGTCGCTGCGGGGGAGCCCGCTCGTTCGTGGGGTCTATCGGCGGCCGGCCGACGAAGGTTGAGCGGTACCGGAGCACCGAGAGAGGGTCGGGGAGCCGGCCACCTCAGGAGACGAACGTCTGCATGTACCAGGTGACGACGGGCGCTCCGGCGAGGAGCGCGACCACGCCCCCGAGGGCGAGGAACGGCCCGAAGGGCACGGCGGTCTTGCGTCCCTCGGCGGTGCCCTTCCGGATCATGATCGCCACTCCGACGAGCGTGCCCGCGACGAGCGCCACGAGCATCGCCACGCCGACCGAGCGCCCCAGGAAGAGCCCCAGCACCGCGGCGAGCTTGACGTCTCCCATCCCCATCCCGCGCGGGTAGGCGAGCGCGGTGAGCAGGAGGAATCCACCGGCGGCGAGGCCGGCGATGAGCTGCTCGGTCAGGTGCTCGGGACGGGTGAGTGCCCCGATGGCGACGGCGGCCATGGCCGCGGGGCCCGTGATGCGGTTGGGGATGATGCGGTGGTCGAGGTCGATGAGCGCGATGGGCACGAGCACGAGCACGAGCACGAGCCCCAACCACGCATCGCGGTCGACGCCCTTGACGAGTACCACCGCGACGGCGAGCGCGGCAGTGGCGAACTCGACGAGCGGGTAGCGCGCGGAGATCGGCGTATGGCAGGAGCGGCAGCGCCCCCGCAGCGCGAGCCACGAAAGGACGGGGACGTTGTCGTAGAACTTGATCGGCGTGGCGCACCCGGGGCAGCGCGAGCCCGGCGTGGCCAGCGACTCCCGCTTGGGGAGCCGGTAGGCGACGACGTTCAGGAACGAGCCGATGACGAGGCCGAAGAGGGCGGTGATCGCGATGGGCATGGGAGCGGTATAGGGCGAGGGCGACGCTTTTCAGGCCCCCGCCCGGCCTGCCTCCACCATCGGTCGCGTGGACGGCGACCTTGAGCCTCAGGCCACCACGCGTCGACTACCGAGCGGGCTGTGCCCGCGCGGCCGCCTGCAGCGCGTGCAGCACGTGCGGCGTGAACAGCGCCTCGACCGTCGCCGCCAGCAGCAGCACGGCGGCCCCCACCACCGAGGCGAGGACGATCCGGCGCTGCCGCTCGGCGTCGGCGGAGCGGCCCAGGCCGTCGACGAGCGCTCCGAAGGGCAGGAACACTCCAGTGAACTCGATGAGCCCGTGCGGCATCGCCAGCAGGACGACCCACGCCGGGCGGCCCACCTGAGCCGCGAGCGAGGCAAGCTGCGCACCAAGCACGACGGCCTGGCGCATGACCGTCGCGACCACCACGGTGGCGATAACGAGGCGCCGGCGCGAGGGCCGGGTGCCGCTCGCAGCGTCCAGGGTCCGCGCGAGTCCGAGCGCGAAGAGCGCCGAGGCGGCGAGGAACGGAAGGTTCCGCAGCCAGATACGCACGGCGTGTTGCCGTGGTTCGAGTTCGCGACCGTGATCGTCGCCCCGGAGGGCGCCACGTCGAGCGCGAGCGCGCCGCCCCTCCGTCGGCCCTCTAGACGGCGTCGGGCAAGGCCGGCGTATCCCCGGGCCGGCGACGCCGGCCGGACCCTCCGCACCAAGGACAAACGACGGCCTGGGGCGTCCCCCCCAGGTTGGAGATCACCGTGCCCGTGCCCCGGCACGGCGAGCAGGTGTCATCCCGTGGCGTGTCCTCGGTCTTCTCGCGGGCGGCCATGGAGCGCGCGAGCGTAGCGCCGACGCACCGCGTGCTACCTGATGTTGTCGTACACCTTGAACATCGGCATGTACATCGAGATCACGACGAAGCCGACGATCGCGCCGACGAAGACGATCATGACCGGCTCGAGGATGGAGGTCAGCGCCTTGACCGACGCGGCCACCTCGTCCTCGTAGAAGTCTGCGATCTTGGCGAGCATCCCGTAGGGCGCGCCGGTCTCCTCCCCCACCGCCACCATGTGAGCGACCATGCCGGGGAAGACCGGGGCATCCTTGAGCGGGCCGGAGATCGTGCCGCCGGCCTTGACCGAGTCGAGCACGGAGGCCATCGTCCGCTCCACCACGACGTTGCCGGCCGTCTTGCCGGTGATCTCGATGGCCTGGAGCACGGGCACGCCCGAGGCGGTGAGCGCCGAGAGGGTGCGCGACCAACGGGCGAGGGCGACCTTCTGCACGATGTCGCCGATCTTGAACGGGGTGCGCAGACGGAAGGCGTCCCACTGCGGCCGTCCCCACGAGGACTTCTTCCACTTCAGGAAGCCGAACGCGCCGCCCGCCATCGCGCCGATAATCAGGTACCACTGCCCCGTGAGGATGTGCGAGGCGGCGACCGTCACCTGGGTGATCGCGGGCAGCTTGCCCCCGAAGTCCTTGAAGATCTTCGCGAAGACGGGGACGAGGAACGCGATCAGCGCGAACATCACGATCAGCGCGAAGGTGATGATGACCGACGGGTAGATCATCGCCGACTTGACCTGGCGGCGCAGGGAGTCGTCCTTCTCGAGCTGGTCGGCGACCCGCAGCAGCGAGTCCTCGAGCAGGCCGCCCGTCTCTCCCGCGTTCACCATCGCGACGTAGAGCGGGCTGAATACCTTGGGGTGGCGTGCGAGCGCGTCGGAGAAGAGCAGCCCCGCCTCGACGTCCTTGCGCACGGCGACGAGCGTCTCCTTGAGCTTCTTGCCCTCGGTCTGGGACTCGAGCACGTAGAGGGAGCGCAGCAGCGTCATGCCCGAGGAGACCATCGTCGAGAGCTGGCGGCTCATGATCGTGAGCTCCGCCGCCTTGACGCGCTCCATGAAGGCCAGGCTGATCTCCTTGGAGCCGCCCTTGTCCTTGATGTCGACGACGATCAGGCCGCGCGCCTTGAGCTGGTCGGCCACGGCCTGCTTGTTGGCGGCCTCGACCTCGCCCTTCGCCGGGGCGCCGGCGAGATCGACCGCGCGGAAGGCGTAGGCGGCCGTCTGGCGGCCATCGGCATGCCGCCGAGCAGGCGGCGGAGCTCGTCGGGGGTCGAGGAGCGCGACTCGGCGAGCTGGCGGGTGATCTTGCCCGAGCGCACGAGCTGGGCCAGGGAGGCGTCCATGGTCTGCATGCCGACCGATCCCCCGGTCTGCAGCACGGAGTAGAGCTGATGGGTCTTGCCCTCGCGGATGAGGTTTCGCACCGCGGGGGTGGGGATCATGACCTCGGAGGCCACGACGCGCCCGGCACCGTCGGCGGTGGGCAGGAGCTGCTGAGTCACCACGCCCTGCAGGGCAACCGCGAGTTGCACGCGGATCTGCGACTGCTGCTCGGAGGGGAAGACGTCGATGATGCGGTCGATCGTCTGCGGCGCGTCCTGCGTATGCAGGGTGGCGAAGACGAGGTGACCGGTCTCCGCCGCGGTGATCGCGGTGCCGATCGTCTCGATGTCGCGCATCTCGCCCACGAGGATCACGTCCGGGTCCTGGCGCAGCGCCGCCTTGATCGCGTTGGCGAAGCTCGTGGCGTCCGAGCCCAGCTCGCGCTGGTTGACGATGCACTTCTTGTGGTGGTGGAGGAACTCGATCGGGTCCTCGATGGTCATGATGTGCTCTTCGCGCGTCGAGTTGATCACGTCGATGATCGAGGCGAGCGTGGTCGACTTGCCCGAGCCGGTCGGCCCGGTGACGAGCACGATCCCGCGCGGGCGCGTGGTGAACTCGGTCACCGCCGGAGGCAGGCCGAGCTCCTCGAGCGGAACGATCTCGAAGGGGATCAGGCGGAAGGCGGCACCGAGCGCGGCACGCTGGAAGTAGGCGTTCACGCGGAAGCGAGCGCGGCCCGGGATCGTGTAGGCGAAGTCGAGCTGCCAGTTGGTCTCGAGGCGCTGGCGCTGGTCGTTGGAGAGGATGGAGTAGACGACCTCGCGCGTGTCGCCCGGGGTGAGGATCGGGAATCCCTCGAGCGGCGTGAGCCGGCCGCGCACGCGCACCATGGGCGGCGCGCCGGCGGTGAGATGGAGGTCGGAGGCGCGCCGGTCGACGACCTCCATGAGGATGTCTGCGAAGTCGATGTTCATGTCTGGGCCGGTATCGGCAGCTCAGCCCGATCCCGTTACCCGGGCGACCTCGGCCATCGATGTGCGGCCGGTCTTGACCTTCTCGAGGCCGTCGTCGCGGAGGTGGCGCATCCCCTCCCGGACGGCCACGGTGGCGATCTCCTCGGCGGGCGCGCGCGTGAGCACGAGGCGGCGGATCTCCTCCGAGACGAGCATCACCTCGTAGAGCCCGATGCGGCCCTTGTAGCCCATCCCGCCGCAGCGGGCGCAGCCGGCGGGCTCGTAGGCCTCGAGGTCGAACTGGGCGTTGAAGCCGTGGTCGCGCAGGACCTCCGCGGGGATGATCGTGCGCTTCTTGCACGACGAGCAGAGCTGGCGCGCCAGGCGCTGGGCGACCACGCAGTCGATCGCCGAGGCGACCAGGAACGGCTCGATGCCCATCTCGATCAGGCGGGCGACGGCGGTCGGCGCGTCGTTGGTGTGCAGGGTGGAGAGGACGAGGTGGCCGGTGAGCGCGCCCTCCACCGCGATCTGGGCGGTCTCCCGGTCGCGGATCTCGCCGACCATGATGATGTCGGGGTCGGCGCGCATCATGGAGCGCAGGCCCTGGGCGAAGGTGAGCCCGGCCCGGGGGTTGACCTGGACCTGGGTGACGCCGTCGAGCTCGTACTCGACCGGGTCCTCGATCGTGATGATGTTCTTCTCGGGGGTGTTGAGCACGCCGAGCGCCCCGTAGAGGGTGGTCGACTTGCCCGAGCCGGTCGGGCCGGTCACGAGCACCGCGCCGTGGGACTTGGTGAACGCGCGCTCGAAGCGCTCGCGCTCGTGCTCCGCCATGCCGAGCTTGTCGAGCTCGAGCACGACCGAGTCCTTGTCGAGGATGCGCATGACGACCGACTCGCCGTGGACGCTTGGCAGGGTGACAACGCGCACGTCGATGTGGCGACCCTCCACCGTCAGGCCCACCCGGCCGTCCTGGGGCAGGCGGCGCTCGGCGATGTTCAGCTCCGCCATGATCTTGATGCGCGAGACGACGCCGGCGACCATCCGCTTGGGCACGGTGGTGGCGCTCGACATCACGCCGTCGATCCGGAAGCGCACCTTGAGGTCGCGGCCGTCGGGCTCGAAGTGGATGTCCGACGCGCCGCGCTCGGCGGCCTGGGCGATGATGGAGTGCACGAGCTTGACGACGGGGGCGTCCTCGGCGGACTCGTGCAGGTCGACGACCTCGGCCGCGCCCTCCTCCGCATCCTCGGTCACCGCCTCCTGGACGCTGTCCTCGAAGCGGTCGAGGCGGCGCACGAGCGCCTGAATGTCCTCGGCCGAGGCGACCGCCGCGCGGATCTCGAGGCCGGTGAGCATCGCGATGTCGTCGACGGTGTTGATGTTCGCCGGGTCGGCCATGGCCACGAGCAGCGTGTGCTCGTTGACGAAGGCCACGGGCACGGCGTCGTAGCGCTTGGCCGCCAAGGAGGACACGAGGTTCGCCGCCGCCATGTCGATGGAGAAGGCGTTCAGGTCGAGGTGGTCGAGGCCGTAGCGCTCGGCGGTTGCCCGCGCGAGTTGGTCGTGGCTGACGGCGCCGGTCTCGAGCAGCACCCGCTCCGGCGCGCGGCCGCCGGCGCGTGCCGCCTCCACGGCGCCCTCGGCTCGCTCGCGAGCCACGAAGCCGAGGTCGACGAGCACGTCGGTGAGAAAGCGCCCAGAGCCGCCACGCCGCGACGGGGGCGTGACGCCGTTCGGCGCACGCGGCGGGTCGGGGTCCGCAGCGGTCGCGGTCGCGGCCGCCGCCGCACCGGCCGCGCCGGAGACCTCCGAGCCGACGGCGCGCAGCCGCGGGGGGCCGAGCGAGCCGGACACCGGTTCCTCCTCCACCTACGGGCGGCGCGCGGCGGCGCGCATCGCCTCGAGGGGAGCCGGGCGCCCGGTCCAGCGCTCGAAGGAGAGCGCTCCCTGCCGCACGAGGATCTCGAGACCGTCGACCGCGGGCAGGCCGAGCTGGCGCGTCATGGCGATGAGCGCCGTCGGACCCGAGCGGTAGGCGAGATCGATCACGTGGTGATACCCCACGAGCTGATCGGTCGTAAGCGATCCGATCTGAAGCTCGCTCGGCCGTTCGTCCAGGCCGACCGAGGTGCAGTTCACGAGCAGATCGGCGGGCTCGAGGACCTCGACTGGACGCCCGCCGAGCTCGGCGCACAGCATTCGAGCGCGCGCGGGCGTCCGGTTCCACACCCGCACCTCGGCCGCGCCGGCGTCGAGGAGCGCCCACACCGCGGCGCGGGCGCTCCCCCCCGCCCCCAGCACCTGGGCGGTGCGGCCCGCCGGCGGTTCGGGCAGCGCGGCGATCAGGCCCGGCGCGTCGGTGTTGGCGGCATGGATCCCACCCTCGGCGGAAAAGGAGAGCGTGTTCGCCGCCCCGATCGCGCGGGCGTCGGCGTCGGCGTCGTCGGCCAAGGCGAGCGCCGCCTCCTTGTGGGGAATCGTCACGTTGGCCCCGACGAATCCGGCTCCGCGGAGGGCGCGAACGGTCTCGGCGAAGAGCGCGGGCGGGACGGGCAGGCGCTGGTAGCTCCAGCCCTGGAGACCGAGGGCGGCGAAGGCCGCCTCGTGCATGGCGGGCGAGCGCGAGTGCGCGACCGGGTGCCCGAGGACGCCTAGGCGGGGCACTTCTCCGGCGAGCGCCCGCCGAGGCTCTGCCGGGCGGAGTTGTAGCGCGCGGAGTCGCTCAGGAACTGCTGGTAGTTCGTCGAGAAGACGTGGCCGCCGCAGGCTCCGGGCTTGACGACGAAGTAGAGGTAGGGCACCCGTGCGGGGCGGGCGGCGGCCCGCATCGAGGCGAGCCCCGGGCTCCCGATCGGGGTCGGAGGCAGGCCGAGGAGCTTGCGCGTGTTGTAGGGCGAGGGCGAGGCGAGCTCCGAGACGGTCAGCGGCCGATCGTAGTTGTTCAACCCGTAGCGCAGCGTGGCGTCGATGCCGAGCGGCATGTGGTCGTGCAGCCGGTTGTAGATCACCGCGGCGATGAGGGGACGGTCGCGCGCGATCCTGGCCTCCCCCTCGACCATCGAGGCGATGATGAGCACGTCGTAGGCGGTGAGGTGCTTGGCGCGGGCGTACCCGAGGGGAATGCCGCGGAAGCGCGCCTTGAAGGACGAAAGCTGCTGGGCGACGAGCGCCTCGGCCGATCCGGGGGCCCGGAGCTGATAGGTCGCGGGGAAGAGGAAGCCCTCGAGCGAGGCGGTGGAGCTCGGAGCGCCGTAGCGGCGCGGGTCGAGCGCCGGCGAGCGGCGGGCCGCGGCGGCGTAGTCGCCGGGCAGCCCGGCGGCGCGCAGGCGCGGCGTCTCCTCGCGGATCGTCCTGCCCTCGGGGATGGTGAGCGTGACGAGCGCGATCTTCGGCTGCGGGGGGATCGTCGTCAGCGCGGTGATCGCCGCCGAGTAGCTCATCCCCCGCTTCAGGGTGAACGTTCCCGAGCGCAGCTTGCCGCGCTTGCCCGAGAGCGACGCGCGGAGGTCGAAGAGGAAGCCCGAGTCCACCACTCCCTGTCGGGCGAGCTCGTCACCGACCTTGCTCGACCCAGCACCCGCGGGGATCCGCACGAGGACGCTCCCGTGCCCCGAGCCGGTGAAGGGCTGGAAGAGCTCGACGAGGAAGAGCACCGCGACGGCGGCGACGAGGACGGCGAGCAGCGCGAGGACGCGCCCGACGGTGTGGCGGCGCCGGGGCGCGGGGTGCCGCGACTGGGCGCCGGGACGGCGGGTGCCGAGCGGGCGCTCCTCCTCGGTGTCCGGGCGGAAGCTCACGCGCGGACCTCGTGACCGTGGCCGGAGCGTGCGAAGCGGGCGAGCCACCCGTCGAGCAGCACCGCGGCGGCCCGCGAGTCCTCCGAGGAGGCCGTGCCGCCGGCCCGGCCGGCGAGCCTCGTCGTGAAGCGCTCGTCGTAGAGCTCGACGGGCACGGGCACCGCGTCGGCCAGGCGCGCGGCCCACGCGCGGGTCTCCGTCGTCTGCGCGGAGTCCGCGCCGGAGAGCGAGAGCGGCAGTCCGACCACCACCCGCTCAGCCTCGTGGTTGGCGACGAGCTCGGCGACCCGGTCGAGCCCGCGACGGGTCGCGGGCCGCAGAACCGGCTCGATCGGGGTGGCGAGCGTCCCCGTCGGGTCGCTGAGCGCGCAGCCGCAGCGGGCGGCGCCGTAGTCCAGGGCGAGCACGCGCATCGCGGCCTGACCCTACGACAGCGCGGCGTCGATCGCCGCGCGGGCGGCGGCGAGCGCTTCGGGGAGCTTGTCCGGGTCGCGGCCACCCGCCCGCGCCAGCGTGTCGCGGCCCCCGCCGCCTCCGCCCGCGACCCGGGCGGCCGCCTTGACGAGATCTCCGGCCCGGACGCCCCGTTCGACGAGCGCCGGCGAGACGCTCGCCACGAGGTGCACGCGCCCGTCCTGAGCGGAGCCGAGCACGATCGCCGCATCGCCGAGCGGGCCCTTCAGGCGATCGATCGTCTCCAGCAGCTCGTCGGGAGACGCTTCGGGCACGGCTTCGGCGAGCACCCGCGCGCCGTCGCGCTCCCCCGCCTTGGCGCTCAGCGTCCGAGCCAGCTCGCCGTCGCGCGCGCCGGTGGCCCCGGCGCTGTGATCGGCGCGCCGCTTGCGCTGCTCGCGGCTCTCGCGCTGCAAGCGCTCGACCGTCTCGGGAACGCGCTCGGGCGGCACGCGCAACGTGGCGCCCGCCTCCGCCAGGGCCGCGTCGCGACCGCGCAGGAGCGCCACCGCGACCGGCCCGGTGAGCGCCTCGATCCGCCGCACGTTGGCGGCGCTCGAGGTCTCGGCCATGAGCTTGAAGACGCCGATCTCCCCGGTGGTGCGCACGTGGGTGCCGCCGCACAGCTCTCGCGAGAACGATCCGTCGCCGACCTCGACCATGCGCACCACGTCACCGTACTTCTCTCCGAAGAGCGCCATCGCGCCCAATCGTCGCGCCTCGTCCTGGGTGGTGCTGAGCGCGCGCACGGGCTGGTTCTCGGCGATGTGGGCGTTGACCTCGTCCTCCACGTCGCGCAGCTCGGCGGCGCCCAGCGCCTGACCGTGGGTGAAGTCGAAGCGCAGCTTCTCGGGCCCGACGGCGGAGCCGGCCTGACGCACGTGGGTGCCCAGTCGGCGACGGAGCGCGGCGTGGAGCAGATGCGTCGCGGTGTGGTTGCACTCCGTCGCGTGCCGGGCTCCGCGGTCGACGATGGCGTGCACGCGCTCGCCGGGGCGGAGCTCCCCGCGCTCGGGGCGGAGCGCGAGCACCTGGTCCTCCCCGAGCCGGAACACCTCCTCCACGCGGGCCAGGCAGTCGCCCGCGGCGCACTCGACCCAGCCGGAGTCCGAGACCTGTCCCCCGCCCGCGGCGTAGAACGGTGACTCGAGCAGCTTGACCAGCATCCCGCCGTCGCCGGCGGCGATCGCGCCGACGCTCGTCTCCTGGTGGATGGCGGCGTAGCCCGTGAACTCCGTCGAGAACCCGGCGCCACTCGCGAGCCGCTCGGCGGCGTCGCGCCCCGCCCCGTCCGTGCTCGTGCGGGCGCCCGCGCGCGCCCGCTCGCGCTGCTCGCCCATGAGGGCCTCGAAGCCCTGCTCGTCCACGCCTAGGCCGGCCTCGGCGACGAGCTCGAGCGTGGTCTCGATCGGGAATCCGAAGGTGTCGTGCAGGCGGAAGGCATCGTCGGCCGCGATCCCCTCCGCGCCCGCCTCCCGCGCCCGGTCGATGAGCTCCTCGAGCAGCCGCGTGCCCTGCTCGAGCGTTCGTCCGAAGCCCTCCTCCTCCGCCCGTACCCACTTCGCGACGGCCTCGCGCTGCTCGCCGAGCTCGGGGTAGGCGCCGTTCATGAGCTCGACGACGCGCTCGGCGAACGCAGGCAGGAAGCTGCCCTCGAGCCCGATCCGGCGACCCTGCTGGATCGCCCGACGCATGACCCGGCGCAGCACGTAGCCACGATCCTCGTTGGAGGGCACGACGCCGTCGGCGATGAGGAAGCTCATTCCGCGGGCGTGGTCGGCGAGGATGCGCAGCGCCCGCGTGACGAGCGGCTCCTCCCCGTAGCGGCGCCCCGAGAGCTCCTCCCCGAGCTCGATGAGCGGACGGAACTGGTCGGTGTCGAACACCGACTCGACGCCCTGCTGGATCGCGGCCATGCGGTTGAGGCCGAGCCCCGTGTCGATGTTCTGCGCGGGCAGGGGCGTCAGGCCGCCGGCCGCTCCGCGGTTCTCGAACTGCATGAAGACGAGGTTCCAGTACTCGAGGAAGCGTTCGCTGTCGTCGCCCGGCCGGTCCTCGGGGCCGCCGAAGTCGGGACCGCGGTCGAGGTACAGCTCCGAGCACGGCCCGCACGGACCGGTCGGGCCGGCCTGCCAGAAGTTCTCCGAGCGCGGCAGCTCCACGATCCGCTCGCGCGGCACGCCGACCGACAGCCACGCCTCGATCGCCTCCTCGTCCGGGCCGAGGCCGAGCTCCTCGTCGCCGGCGAAGACGGTGATCCAGATGTCCTCCGCGCGGAACCCGAAGCCCTCGCGGGACAGGGTCCAGGCGAACTCGACGGCGCCCTGCTTGAAGTAGTCGCCCACCGAGAAGTTGCCGAGCATCTCGAAGAAGGTCAGGTGACGGTGAGTGGTGCCCACGACCTCCAGGTCGACGGTGCGAAAGCACTTCTGGCAGCTCGTCAGGCGGGGGTGCGGCGGCGTCTCGCGCCCCGTGAAGTACGGGATGAGCGGCTGCATACCCGCGGTGGTGAGCAGGACGGACGGGTCGTGAACCGAGGGGATGAGCGACGTCGAGGGCAGCCGCCGGTGGTCCCGGGCGACGAAGAACTCGAGGTAGGCCTCGCGGATCTCGTCCGAGGTCATCATCGCCGCCAGTGTATGAGGCCGGTCCCCGGGCGCCGTGAGGCACCGACCGCGCCGGGTCAGTCCGCGGCGGCGATCGTTCCCCACCCGACGACGAGCTCGCCGTCCATGAGGCAGGCGAGCTGGCCGGGAGCGGCGCCGTCGGCCGGGTCCTCGAGCTCGAGGTCGAGTCGGGCGTGGTGGCCCGCGCCGACGGATGCGGGCTCGGCCACCCGGGCACGCAGGGGCGCCGCCCGGTAGCGGAGCTTGACGCGGTCCACCCGGTCGCCGTCGCGGAGAAGGCGGGCGCCGCGCACGACCACGCGCGAGGTCTCGAGCTCGGCGCGCGGGCCGACGACGACGCGGTTGCGCCCGGCGTCGGTGGCCAGCACGTAGAGCGGCTCGGGCGCGGCCACGCCGATCCCGCGGCGCTGCCCGACGGTGTAGCCGTGGTGGCCGCGGTGGCGGCCGAGCACGCGGCCGGTGCGGTCGACGATCTCGCCTCCTCGCTCGGTCGGGCCGCCGTGGCGGCGCAGGAAGCTCGGCCGGGTCGTGCCGGCCAGGAAGCACAGGTCCTGCGAGTCGGCCTTGGCCGCGACCGGCAGCTCGGCCTCGTGCGCGAGCGCGCGGACCTCGGACTTGGTGAGCTCGCCGAGGGGAAAGCGCAGGCGGCGCAGGCTCTCCGCGTCGAGCGCGGCGAGCATGTAGGTCTGGTCCTTGTCGAGATCCGCGGCGGCGCGGAGGAGCGGCCCGGCGGGATGGTCGCGCTCCTCCACGCGGGCGTAGTGCCCGGTGGCCAGCCGGGCGGCGCCGAGACGCTCGCCGAAGAGGAGCATGGCGTCGAGCCGAACCTCGCCGTTGCAGCGCACGCACGGGTTGGGCGTGAGGCCGGCCGCGTGGTCGGTCAGGTAGGGAGCGACGACGCCGTCGCGGAACTCCCTGCGCAGGTCGAGCGTGAGGTGGGGCAGGCCCATGCGGTGCGCGAGCGCCCGGGCGCCGCGAACCGCGGAGGCCGAGCAGCACGAGCGCTCGCCGTCGTTCTGCTCATCGGCCCAGAGCTCCAGGGTCACGGCGACCGCCTCCTCCCCGTCGGCCGCGAGGAGCAGCGCCGCCACGGCCGAGTCCACGCCGCCGCTCAGGGCCACGAGCGTGCGCTTCGGCGACGGGGCGAGCGCCGCGTGCTCGCGGGCGGCGGCGCCGAGCGCACGGTGCAGCGCGTCGGCGGCGAGCTCGGCGGCGTGGAGCTTGCCGGGCGAGAGCCCCCCGAGCTCGGCGGCGATCTCGCGCACGCCGACGCGCGCGACGTCGAGCAGCGGTCGGTCCGCCGCCAGCCACACCGTGGCGCTCCCCGCGGCGTGCGTCGCGCCGCAGCCCGCCGCATCGAAGCCCGCGGCGCGCACGCGCTCGCCCTCCACGACGAGCGAGACCCGCAGGAGGTCGCCACACGCCGCACCGCCGGCGGCGCCGATGACCGCTCCGGGCGGGGTCAGTCCCCGCCCGACCGGCGACTCGAGGTGGTGCGCGAAGCGCTCGAGGTCCACGCGGCCAGTATGCCGCGGGGAGGACGCGCCGCTCAGCGCCCGGCGGCGAGCGCGTCGTCGATCCGCTGCGCGATCTCCGTGCGGTCGGCGAAGCCCACGAGGGTCGTGGGCTGACCAGTGCGGTCGAAGATCACGACGGTCGGCGAGGCGAAGACGGAGACCACGTGGGTGACGACGCCGAAGCGGGAGAGCTGCGCGATCGGCGCAGTGGCGACCAGTACGCGACTGCGGGGCTCGCGCAGACGGGCGAAGGCGGCTTGGACCGCCCGGTCGTCCGAGCCGGCCCGGTTGTAGAAGAGCAGAGCGACCACCTGGTGGCGGGCGAGCGCGCGCTGCACGCGGCCCGGGACTCCGCGGAGGCCGGGGCCGGCGCCGACGATGGGCCGCGCGCCGGCGCGCGGCTTGACCGCCGCGGCCACGGCCGCGGCGCCGCGAGCCGGTGCGACCGGTGCGGCGTTCGGGCCGTCGACGCCGTTCGACCGGTTTCGCAGCGTCTGGGCGTTGCGGTCGCTGGCTGCCGCGGCACCGTGGGCCTTGCCGATCGCGCGACGCAGGCCGGCCTCACCGGGAGCGTTAGGCCCCGGCGCGGGCTTCGCGGCCACCGGGGTGGGAGTCGGCGTGGAGCTCGAGGTACTGCCCGAGCTCGGCCGCAACGCGACGAACCACACCGCTGCGAAGACGAGGACGGCGGCCAGGGCGATCTGCATGGGGCGCGAGACTTGGCTCATCCGTACCCGTGATCGGCACGAGAGCGCCGGACCGTTAGCCCTCTACCGCACTGGCGCCTCCGCTGCCCGGCGCAGCCCGAGCTCGCGTAGCTGCGCGGGATCGACCTCCGCGGGGGCGCCGGTGAGCGGGTCGGCGCCGCTGGCGCTCTTGGGGAAGGCGATGACCTCCCGGATGGAGTCCTGGCCGGCCAGGATCGCCACCAGGCGGTCGATGCCCAGCGCGACCCCGCCGTGCGGCGGCGCCCCGTAGCGCAGCGCGTCGAGCAGGAAGCCGAAGCGGCGGTCGGCCTCCTCCGCGGACATCCCGAGCACCCTCAGCACCTCGCGCTGCACCTCCGGGCGGTTGATGCGGATCGAGCCGCCGCCGAGCTCCCATCCGTCGACGATCAGGTCGTAGCCACGCGAGAGCATGCTCTCCGGGTCGGCGAAATCGCCGGTGGGCGCCGTGAAGGGGTGGTGGACCGCGCTCCAGCGCCCGCTCTCGGCGTCGCGCTCGAACATGGGAAAGCCGACGATCCAGCGCACCTCGTGCGCGCCGGGCGCCACCAGATCGAAGCGCCGGGCGAGCTCGAGGCGCAGCGCACCGAGGGCCGACGCGGCGATCTCCGCCCCGTCGGCCACGATGAGCAGGAGGTCGCCCGCCTGCGCACGCAGCATCTCCCCCACGCTCGCGATCTCCTCCGTCGCGAGGAACTTCGCCACGGGCGAGCGCCAGCTTCCGTCCTCCTGCACGAACGCCCACACGAGCCCCTTTGCCCCCTGGCGCTTCGCCACCTCGGTGAGCGCGTCGAGCTCCGAGCGCGGCAGCTCCCGCGCGCCGGCGTTGATCCCGCGCACCACGCCGCCGGCGGCAAGGGCCCCGGCGAAGACGTTGAACGCCGTGCCGCGCAGCGCGGCTCCGAGCTCGGCGATCTCCAGCCCGAAGCGGGTGTCGGGCCGGTCGGAGCCGTACCGGGCCATCGCCTCCACGTAGCTCATGCGCGGCCACGGCGGCGCGCCGACCTCGAAGCCCACGGCGGCGAACACCGCGCCCATCACCGCCTCGAGCGTGTCGATCACGTCGTCCTCGTCCACGAAGGACATCTCGAGGTCGAGCTGGGTGAACTCGAGCTGGCGGTCGGCGCGCAGGTCCTCGTCGCGGAAGCAGCGCGCGATCTGGTAGTAGCGCTCATAGCCCGCGACCATCAGGAGCTGCTTGAAGAGCTGAGGGGACTGGGGAAGGGCGAAGAACAACCCCGGCGCCATGCGCGCCGGGACGAGGAAGTCGCGTGCGCCCTCGGGGGTCGAGCGGGTGAGGATCGGGGTCTCGAGCTCGAGGAAGTCCCGCGCCTCGAGCTCGGAGCGAATCGTCCGGATCACCGTGTGGCGAAGCTCGAGCGCCCGCTGCATCGCCGGCCGGCGCAGGTCGAGCGGACGGTGGCGCAGCCTTAGCGCCTCGTCGACCGGCCCGTCCTCGTCCAGCGGGAACGGCGGGGTGTCGGACTCGGCGAGCAGCTCGAGCTCGCCGACCGCGAGCTCGACCTCGCCCGTCGTCAGCGCCGGGTTGACGTTCTCGGGCGCCCGGAGCACCACCTCCCCCCGGGCGCTCACCACGTGCTCGGAGCGCAGGCGGTGCGCCGCGGCGTGAGCCGCTGGGGCGGCGTCGGGGTGGAAGACGAGCTGCACGATCCCCGAGCGGTCGCGCAGGTCGATGAAGATCAGCCCCCCGTGATCGCGACGGCGGTGCACCCAGCCCGCGACGCGCGCCTCGCTCCCGACGCGCTCGGCAGTCAGCTCGGAGCACCACGCGTCGCGGTACGCGTTCGCGCGGGGGGGGCGCATGGCGCTCAACGGTCGGCCCGTCGGCCGCGCAGCACCCGGGCGACCACGTCCTCGCTGCTCGCCTCCACCTGCTCCCCGCTCTCCATGTCCTTGACCTGAGCCCCTTCGTCGCCGAGGATCGCAACGTAGCGGGCGCCCAGCCGGTCGGCGTGCTTGAGCTGCCCCTTGAGCGAGCGCCCGGCGAGCTCGACCTGGGCGCCGAGGCCCGCGCGGCGCGCCTCGTTCACGACGCGGAACGCCGCCCGGCGGTGCTCGGGCTTCGCCACCGCGACGAACAGCTCCACGATCGGGGGCGCGACCGGCCGCTCGCCGGCGGCCAGGAGGATCCGCTCGATCCCCGCCGCCCATCCGCAGGCGGGCGTCGGCGCGCCGCCGAGCTGCTCGATCAGTCCGTCGTAGCGCCCGCCGCCGGCCACGCCGCTCTGGGCTCCGAGCGCGTCGGAGGTGAACTCGAAGAGCGTTCGGGTGTAGTAGTCCAGGCCGCGCACGAGCGCGGGATCGACCTCGTAGGGCTGCCCGGCGTCGTCGAGCAGGGCGCGGACCTCCGCGAAGTGCGCGAGGTCCTCCTCGGCCAGTGCGTCGAGCAGGAGCGGCGCCCCGGCCATCACCTGCCTCGTGCCCGGATGGTCGGCGTCGAAGGCGCGCAGGGGGTTCAGCTCGATCCGCGCGCGGACCTCCGTCGAGAGCTCCTCCTCGTGCGCGCGCAGATAGGCGGTGAGCTCCTCGCGGTAGGCGGCGCGGGTCTCCGGCCGCCCGAGCGAGCCGATCCGCAGGCGCACACCGCGCACCCCGAGCGTGTCGAGCAGCTCGGCGAGCAGGAGGATCGTCTCGGCGTCGAGCGCGGGATCGTCGGAGCCGATCCCCTCCGCCCCGACCTGCCAGAACTGGCGGTAGCGCCCGGCCTGCGCGCGCTCGCGGCGAAAGAAGGAGGACAGGTACCAGAGCCGCACCGGCTGGGGGAGCTTCTGCATCCCGTGCTCGAGGTAGGCGCGGCACACGGGGGCGGTGCCCTCCGGGCGCAGGGTGAGCGAGCGCCCGCCGCCGTCGTCGAAGGTGTACATCTCCTTCTGGACGATGTCGGTCGCCTCCCCCACGCCGCGCGCGAAGAGGTCGGTCGACTCGAAGGTCGGGGTCTCGATCCGCGCGTAGCCCGCGCCGCCGAGGATGCGGCGGGCGGCCGCCTCGACCTCCTCACGGCGCGCGGCGTCCGCCGGCAGCACGTCGAACGTGCCGCGCGGGGCCTGGAGCCTCGCGCTCACGTAGCGGCAAGCTCGCGCAGGAACGGGTTGGTGGCGCGCTCCCGCCCGAGCGTGGTGATCCCCATGTGCCCCGGGTACACGGTGGTCTCGTCCGGGAAGGCCTCGAGCAGCGAGGAGATCGAGCGCGCGAGCGTCGGCCAGTCGCCGCCGGGGAGGTCGACCCGGCCGACCGAGCCCTGGAAGAGCACGTCGCCGGAGAGGAGCACGGCCTCATCGCGTAGCGCGTAGGTCACGTGTCCGGGGGAATGGCCGGGCGTGAACAGCACCTCGAAGCTGAGGCCGGCGAGCTCGAGCGTCTCCCCACCGCTCACGGTGTGGTCGGCGTCGTAGGACTCGAACGGCCCGAACCCGGCCCACGGGACGTAGCTCATGATGTCGGCGAGCACCGGGACCTCGAGCTCGGGGCACCACACCGGCGCCCCGGTCGCCCGCGCGACCGGAGCCACCGCGCCGATGTGGTCGAAGTGCGTGTGGGTGAGGAGGATCGCCTCGATCTTCACCCCGAGCTCCTCGGCGGCGGCGAGGAGCTTCTCCGGCTCGTCGCCCGGGTCGACGATCACCGCCCGCTCCGAGCCGGCGGCGCGCACGAGGTAGCAGTTCTCCTGCACGAGCCCCACGGTGAAGGAGCGCACGTCGATCATCGCGCGCGGGGAGCGGTGCGGCGCATGCGACGCCGGTAGACGAAGAGGTCGGTGTAGTAGCCGAGCGGCACGTAGAGGAGGAAGGCGAAGACGGTCATCACCAGCGACTGGGCCACGGGGAACTTCAGCGCGAAGATGAGCACGACCGGGAGGAACACCGAGGTGATCGCCGCCCGGATCGCGGCCGCCTTCCAGGTCGGCGCGCGCATGAGCCGCTCCTGCTTGGCCTGGGCGCGCGTGGCAGCCTTACGCTCCTCGGGCTTCGGCGGGCGCCCGGTGCGCCCGCGCGACTCCACCATTCCCGCCGCGGTGCCGCGGTGCTTGGAGCGTCGCTTGCGCTTGGTCTGGGCCATGGACGGAGCTTACCCGCGCGCGAGCGCCCGCTCGAGGAGGTGGCGGTCAGGGTCGAACCCGGGAATGGGGAGCTCGGCGGGAAAGCCCGCGAACGCGGCCTTCGGCGCCAGGCCGACGAGCTCGGCGGCGGCGAGCTCCGCATGGCGGGCCACCGTCTCGACCACTCGCGCGAGGGGGATCGCGAACGGGTCCTCGACGTTGAAGGAGACCTGCACGACCCCCCGGGTCGCGAGCGCGAGACCGAGGGCACGCACCCCGGGGAGCTCCTCGCGGGCGATGGCAGCGATGCGGCGAGCGTCGGCAAGCGCGGCCGGCGGTGCGAGCTCGAGGTTGAAGGCCACGAGCGGCGGCCGCGCGGCCACGAGCGTCGCGCCGGCGGTCGGGTGGGGCCGCGCGGGGCCGAAGTCCGCGTGCAATTCCCCGCCGTCCATCCGCTCGGCGAGCGCTCCAGGGCCGCCGCGACGCAGCTCCGCGCGGGTGCGCCCGTCGGCCAACGCCCCGTAGAGGAGGACCGGCAGCCCGAGGCGCCCGAGCTCCTCGGCGGCTACGAGGGCCTCGACGCACGCGGCGCCGCGGTCGGCGGGGCTCAGGAACACCACCGGGGCAACGTCGAGCGCCCCGACGTGGGGATGGACGCCGGCGTCGGCGCCGAGGTCGATCTCCTCGAGCACACTCCGGGCGCCGGCCACGAGCGCCCCGGCGAGACGGCCCGGGGCGCCGGCGAGGGTGAAGACCGAGCGGTGATGGTCGGCATCGCGGTGCATGTCGAGCAGCCGGACATCGCCGACGGACGCGAACGCCGCCCCGATACGCGCGACGGCCTGCTCGTCGCGCCCTTCGGAGACGTTGGGGACCGTGAGCAGCATCTCACTAACGACTACCAGGGAGCCACCGGGGTAAGAGTGTGGCGTTGATCGAGGTCACTCACTTCTCCGATCCCGGCTGCCCGTGGGCCTACTCGGCCAGCCCCGCCCTGGCCGTGCTGCGCTGGCGCTACGGCTCCCAGCTTCGCTGGCGGCACGTGATGATCGGCCTGACCGAGAGCGCCGAGCAGTACGTCGCGCGCGGGTACACGCCGGTGCGCGCGACGCTCGGCTACGGGCGCTACGCCCGCCGCTACGGGATGCCCTTTGCGCGGCATCCGCGCGCACGGATGATCGCCACGGGGCGGGCATGTCGGGCGGTGGTGGCGGTCAGGCTCGCACACCCGGAGCGTGAGCTCGCCGCCTTCCGGGCGCTGCAGTTCGCGTGGTTCACCTCCTCCGCGCTGCTCGACGAGGATGACGTGCTCGAGGCGGTGCTCGACGAGGTTCCCGGCGTGGATGGAGCGGCGGCGCGAGCGGCCCTCGAAGATCCCCGGGTGCTCGACGCCTACGAGGCGGACCGCGCCGAGGCCCGCACCGCCGCCGGCAGCGCGACCGAGTTTCAGGGCAAGGCCGCGCAGACCGACGGACCGGTCCGCTACACGGCCCCGTCGCTGATCTTCTCGGCACCGGGCGGGACGCGGCTCGAGGCGGGCGGCTTCCAACCGATCGAGGCCTACGACGTCGTGCTCGCCAACCTCGACCACTCGCTCGTCCGCGCCCCGGCGGCGGAGGACCCGGTCGAGGTGCTCGAGCGCTTCCCCGACGGACTGACGACCCGCGAGCTCGCCGCCACCATGGCGGCGGGCAACGATCCGGTGGACGACGAGAGGGCCGAGGTCGCGCTCATCGAAGCGCTCGGCACGGCGCGGGTCGAGCGGCGGTCGCTGGGCGACGGAGCCCTCTGGCGGGCTACCAGCCAGACGGATTGAGGAGGCGGCCACCGTCGAGCACGCGCGTCGAGCCGATCTCGAGCGTCGCGTCGAGGACGACGACGTCGAGGTGGATCGGCACGGACACCGTCCCGCCGATGCCCGCGCTCGCCCCGAAGGCAACGTGCACCGTGCCGAGGATCTTCTCGTCCTCGAGGACGTTCCCGGTGAGCGTCGCGCGGTCGTTGGTGCCCACGCCGAGCTCCGCGAGATTCGTGCCCGCCGGTCCGTGAGCGGTGAGGAGCTCGAAGAACTCCGACCCGAGCGCTCCGCCCGCCCCGGCCAGCCGCCCGTCCTCGACGGTCAGGGTCACCGGCTCTTCCACCGCGAGGCCGAGCGTGGCCAGCGAGGAGGCGACGAGCCGCCCCTCTCCCCCGGCCGGCGCGACGAAGCCCTCGCCGCACGGGAGGTTGCCGAAGGTGCCGGCTGCTCTGAGGTCGCCGTCGTCGGTGATCCCCCGACGCCCGCGGAGGTCGACGGTCAGCTCCGAGCCTCGGGGGCACGTAAGCCGTGCTTCGTCGGCGTGATCGAGAAGGTCTGCGACGGCGCGGCAGCGCTCGGCCAGCGCGTCGAGCTCGACGTCCATGACTCGCGCGAGCATCTCGGCGGTCACGCCGGGCATCGTCGCGCCGCGCACGCCCGCCTCCGAGGCGCGCTTGCGCGCAGCGGTGTGCGAGAGCGAGCGCGACGTCGGGGCGATGAACACGTCGGCGGCAGCCATGGCGGCGGCGAGCGGCAGGGGCGGCTCGGTTCCGTCGGTGGCGCGCTGCGCCATGAGCGCGAGCACCGCGTCGGCTCCAGCCTCCTCGGCCTCGGCCCGCAGCGCCTCGGCGAGCTCCCGCGTACCCGGGTCGCCGATGACGAGAACGTCCAGCCCGGAGCCGACGCCGAGGCAGCGGCGCACCACGGTCCGGACGGCGCGATCGAGGCCGTTCACGTGGACGGACTCTATTCCCCGGATGCGCGATCCTCTGCCCGGCGATGAGAGTGCTCGTGCCCGACGACCCCGAGCGCCGCGAGCTCGAGCCCCTGCCCGACGGAGTCGAGCTCGGGGTGATCGGAGGCGCGGAGCCCCGGCTCGACGACGTGGAGATGCTCGTGGCCGCGCCCCATGTCGAGGAGCTCGCCGGACTGCTCGAGCGCCTGCCGGCGTTGCGGGTGGTGCAGGCGGTGAGCGCCGGGGTCGACTGGCTACTTCCGCTCGTGCCCGACGGCGTCGTGGTCTGCGACGCCGCCGGCGTTCACGACATCCCCGTGGCGGAGTGGGTGCTCGCGGCGGTCCTCGCCTCGCTGCGCCGCATCCCCGAGTGCCGGGACCTCCAGCGTGGGAGGCTGGACTCGCTGCCCCGTCAGGCCGAGCTCGCCGGCCGCCGGGTCCTGATCCTCGGCTACGGCTCGATCGGGCGGGCGGTGGAGGCGCGGCTCGCCGGCTTCGACGTCGAGGTGACGAGAGTCGCTCGCCGCGCGCGCGACGGAGTCCACGCGACCTCGGAGCTTCCGTCGCTGCTCGGCGGGACCGACGTCCTCGTGCTCCTCCTCCCCCTCACCTCCGAGACCGAGCACATCGTCGACCGGGAACTCCTCGGTCGCCTGCCCGACGGCGCGCTGGTGGTCAACGCGGGCCGGGGCGGCCTCGTCGACCAGCCGGCGCTGCTGGCCGAGCTCGAGGCCGGCCGCCTCCACGCCGCGCTCGACGTGACCGACCCCGAGCCGCTGCCGCCCGAGCACCCGCTCCGAAGCGCACCCGGCACGCTCATCACGCCCCACGTCGCGGGCGATTCGCCGCAGTTCCCAACTCGCGCCTACCGCCTCGTCCGCGACCAGATCGCGCGGTATGCAGCCGGCGAGCCGCTGCTGAACGTCGTCGAGAACGGCTACTGACCGGGGCTAGACTTGCGCCCCCCGCCGGAGTAGCTCAGTCGGTTAGAGCAGCGGAATCATAATCCGCGTGTCGGGGGTTCGAGTCCCTCCTCCGGCATTGTGAAAGCCCTGCGTAGCGGGCTCTTTGGCTTGGTCGGGCGGACTCAGCTGGGCAACCTTTGTCCCAACTTTGTCCCACTTTGTCCCGAGATTGGCGTAGTCTTCGGGCCGTGCAGGTGCCCCGCGGACACGTCTTTCGGCGCTCTGGAGCGCGCGGCGACGTGTGGTACGCGAAGTACCGGCTGCCCGACGGGCGGCAGGTCCAGAGACGCGTCGGACCTGCATGGAGCGAGCGCGGCCGGCCGGCTGCCGGCTACTTCACGAAGCGCACCGCGCAGGACTGGCTGGGCGACGTCCTCGACCAGGCACGACGCGGGACGCTCCCCGGCATGGTGCGCACCGGCGCGACGTTCGCCGACGCCTGCGCCGAGTACCTGCGCTGGATCGAGCACGATCGCGCCCGCAAGCCGTCGACCGTGCGCGACTACCACTCGATCATCAAGGCGCACCTCCTGCCCACGTTCGGCTCCATTCGTCTCGAGGATCTGAGCACCGAGCGGATCGAGCGCTGGGCCGAAGGCCTGACCCTCGGCGGCCGGATGAACAACCGCACGAAGCTCAAGATCCTCACGGTTCTCCACTGCGTGATGCAGCGCGCCAAGCGGGTCTGGAAGCTGCCGGTCAATCCTGTGGCCGGAGTCGAGAAGCCGACTCAGCGGCATCGCACGGAGATCGACGTCTTCTCCGCCGATGAGGTGTGGGCGCTCGTGCGAGCCGCGGCTTCCGAGCAGGACGCGGCGATCTTCCTGACCGCCGCGTTCACGGGTCTGCGACGGGGGGAGCTCGTGGCGCTGCGTTGGCGCAACGTCGACTTCACTGGCCGGCACATTCGCGTGGTGGCCAGCTACACCGAGCGGGCGCTCAGCACACCGAAGTCTGGCCGTGGCCGCTCCGTACCGATGGCGCCGGCCGTCGCCACGGCGCTCGCGCGGCTCGGCCAGCGCAAGCACTTCACAGCCGAGGACGACCTCGTCTTCCCCGGCGTCAGCGGCGACTACCTCGACGCCTCAGCGCTTTACCGCCGCTACAAGCACGCGCTCGAGAAGGCCGACCTGCGCAGCCTGCGCTTTCACGACCTCCGTCACACCTTCGGAACTCAGGTCATCGGGAACCCGCTCGTCTCGATCCTCCAGCTCAAGGAGTGGATGGGCCATGCGGACATCGACACGACGATGAAGTACCTCCACTTCGCACCGCGCGCCGGCGACGCCGAGCTCATTGCCGACGCCTTCGCCACGGAGTCGCCGATCGCCGTGTGAGCCGGTCGACGACGCTGCGGAGCCTCGGGCCGAGCGCCGGCATTCTGTCTCTGCAGGAACTGGACGCCAGAGCGCCGAGGAGCTCACCTCGGGGCCTTGGGCCGCCAGCTGCTCGAGCGGTGATGAAGGCGGCGAAACGGCGTTGGGTTGGCGCATGATGACGAGGCGCCGCAGCCAGGAGCGGCGTGGTAATGCGCCGCGAGGGGGCCGGATCACGACGGCTTGGAGTCTCGTGGGAGTGATGATCGGCGCGGTCGCAGCGGTGGTCGAGGCGCTCAACCTGACCCGGGCGGCGCGCGACCGAGTGATGGGCGCCGATCGGGTCAGAGTTCGAGTTCCCGGCCGCGGTGGGGTTCGCGGGTGATGCTTTCGCGATGGTGTTGGATCTCGTGGCGGAGTTGGCGCCAGTCGGAGCGTTGGCGTAGGTCTTGGGGGTTCTCTCCGAGGGCGCGCTCTGGGTCGGTGATCTCGTGGTGGTCGCGGTAGCGCTCGATGCGCTCGGCGGTTTGCTGCCAGCGCTCCCGCGCGTCGAGGCGTTCGGGGACGGGCCCGAGGACGGCGGTGAGGTGCGATGGTGGGTCGATCACGAGCGCGAGGCTTTGCACGTGGTCGCGATGGTGGAGCTCGGCGGTGATCGCTGCGTAGCGCACGAGCTCGGGCTCGCTCAACCTGGGGGCGTTCTGTTGGCGCTGGTCGAGCCGGTCCATGTGAGCGTCGAGCTGCTCTAGTCGCTGGTGAGTGTGCTCGACACTTGCCTGCTCCCGTGCCGCGGCGGGCCGGTCGCCTCGCTCACCGGCTTCCTGGGCGCGGCGGGTCGCGGAGTCGAGCGCGGCGAATGCACGTGCCCCGATGGGATCGCATGCATCGAGATCACCGCTTCGCCCAGCGCGTGATGCCGGATGCGCTGGACGGGACGCTCACCCCGCGCCAGCGCGCGCGCTTCGCGCAGCACGTCGACGAGTGCCCCGAGTGCGGCCCGATGCTCCGCGGCTTCTTCGGTTGCGCGCCGCACTTCGCTCGGTCGCCACCGACGCACCTGATCCCGACGAGTTCAACCACGGCGGCTCAGTCGTCCCGGCGGTTCTCGAGCACCTGCGTGCACATCCGAGCGAGCGCCGGCCGATGGCCGGTGGCTCCCTCTGGCGCCGCCGATGATGCCTACCAGCGTGCCGCGACAATGGCAAGCTGGTGGGCATGCGCCGAGAACTCGGATGAGCCAGCAGAGCCAACCAAGCGTCGATGACGGCGCGCTGGTCGCTCGCGCGGGAGCGGGGGACCGTCTCGCGTTTGAAGAGCTCGTCCGTCTTTACGCCGATCGCCTGCACGCCGTCGTGCGGCGCCTGGTCGACGACCCCCACGAGGCGGAAGAGGTCACCCAGGAGGCGTTCCTACGCGCGTGGCGCGCGATCGCCACGTTCAAGGGAGACAGCCAATTCTTCACGTGGCTGTACCGGATCGGCGTCAACGAGTCCAACCGCCGCATGTCTCGCCGCCGCGCCCCCGCGGTCTCCCTGGACGAGCAGCTCGTCGAGCCCGCCGACACGAGGCCAGAGCC
>JAABUJ010001076.1_pt1 | contig 43046 bp, 42 predicted proteins | sample 5559131 | NCBI WGS metagenome assembly JAABUJ01 (sample SAMN10711875, study PRJNA513366) | rock metagenome | isolation source: Antarctica rocks | place: Antarctica: Victoria Land, Mt New Zealand nord | collected 2016-01-07 | reverse complement strand
GTCCATCGGGTGCCTCCTGTGAGTATCTAAGCAACTTCACAGTACCCGTGGACTTGGATACTTTATCAGATCAACGAAACCTGCACATGGGGTTAGTTATGATACTTGTCCGCCGCAACAGCCCAGCAGAAAAGGGCCAAAGGCCGATTGCGGTCAAGGCCGGTGCGGTGACTAAACCGGGGATAATGAACCAGAAAGCGGGCATTGCTCTCGTGTATCCCATATGTCTCGGCCATGCTGAAAGGCACAACATGGGGAAGGGTGCGTTCTTTGGCCTCCTCAAGCTGGTCGTTGACGCTGCCCCAATTCAGAAGGCAGGTCAGGTTCATGTCGGAGAAGTCCTGGCCGCGCACCACGCGGGCAGTAACAAGGCCCGTGACAATGTTGGTTGCCAGCAGCACGGCGATGCCAATCCAAAAGCGGCGCGTGGGGCGAAAAGGTGTCATGGCACTCTCCAAAATGCAGGCAAGGCTGCCCGCCAAAGCCACGTTCGCCATGCCCCGCGCCCATTCCTTCTCCCCCTATGCGCCCGCTCCCTAATTTCACTGTGGCAAACCGGCAAAGTTTATGCAGGGCAAACCAACAGCAAGCCCAAAGAGAACATGGGGTTGTACACGGGGTTAAAACCCCGTGCTAATGGCACAAAACCCGCCTGCGCGGGTTGAGGACGTTTGGGCGTGATAGGTACTAACCCGCGAAGACGGGTTTCGTAACGTCAGCACGGGGTTTCAACCCCGTGTTTCCTGTGTGCCAACCCCGTGTTTCCAACGCCCGCACATGATTTCATCCGCCTGTGTTCGCCGTATGTCTGAACGCCGCACATGATCTCAACCCCGCGTTTACTGCCCCCAAAGTGCTATAATAAAGCACTATGGCGGCAATCCCTCCCACGCTGGAAGAAAAACTCAAGTCCCTGCCCACATCGCCCGGCTGTTACCTGTACAAAGACGACAAAGGCGAGATTATCTATGTCGGCAAAGCGGTTAACCTGCGCAGCCGCGTCCGCTCGTACTTTCAGAAGGGGGCCAACCACAGCCCCAAAACCCGCAAGCTGGTGCAGCGCATCGCCGACATGGACATTGTGGTCGTGGACAGCGAACTCGAAGCCTTGGTGCTGGAATGCAACCTGATCAAGCAGCACCGGCCCCATTACAACATCAGGCTCCGGGACGACAAGCACTACCCGTACTTAGTCCTGACAATGAATGAGCTGTTCCCGCGTCTCTTGGTCACGCGCAAGGTCAAACAAGACGGCTCCAAATACTTCGGCCCATTCACCAACTCCCGCGCGGTTTGGGGAAGCCTGCGCCTCTTATACCGCCTGTTCCCGATGGTGACGTGCCGCAAGCGCTGGGACAATACCCCGCAGCAACGCCCGTGCCTGTACCACCACATGGGGCGTTGCCCGCATGCGCCGTGCGCCGGCCTGGGCAACCAAGAAGAATACCGGCGCATGATTGACGATGTCGCCCTGTTCCTAGACGGCAAGCAGGACAAACTCGTCAAGCAAATGCGCGCCGAGATGGACACCGCCGCCGAGAACCTAGAGTTTGAGAAAGCCGCCCGCCTGCGCGACCAGATTGTCGCCGTGGAAACACTCATAGAGCGCCAAAAGGTCGTCAGCACCAACGCCGCCGACCAGGACGTCGTCGCCATTATCAACGAAGACGGCAAAAGCGCCGTGCAAATGTTCTTTATCCGCGCGGGCAAGCTGATCGGCCAAGAACACTTCCTGCTCGACGGCACCGAAGACGACGACAACATGGAACACGCCACCGCCGAGTTCGTCAAGCAGTACTACCAGGAAGCCGCGTATGTGCCTAAAGAGATTATCCTGCCTGCGCACGTGGAAGAGACCGTAATTATTGAGCAGTGGCTGCGCCAAAAGAAGGGAACCAAAGTCACCCTGACCGTGCCGGAGCGCGGCGAAAAGAAACAATTGCTGGAAATGGCCTCCACCAACGCCAAATTAGCATTGGAGCAGATACGCCAATCCGCCGCAGGCGAACACGACCGCACCATCGGCGCCTTGATGGAGCTTCAAGACGCCCTGGGACTAGACAGCCCGCCGGAGCGCATTGAGGCGTATGACATCTCCACTATTCAGGGCAGCTTCAGCGTCGGCGGCATGGTGGTCTTTGAGGATGGCAAGCCCGCCAAGAACGAGTACCGGCGGTTTAAGATCAAGCGCCCCACGCCGACCGGCGAACCCAACGACTTCGCCATGATGCGCGAAGTGCTCACCCGCCGCCTGACAGAAGCCAAAGAAGGCCACGCCAAGTGGGCCAAGCTGCCCGACCTGATGCTGATTGACGGCGGCAAAGGCCAACTCGCCGTCGCCGTCTCAGTCGCTGCGGAGCTAGAGTTTGAGCTGAACATGATCGGTTTAGCGAAGCAGTTTGAGTTGGTCTACACGCCGGGCAAGTCCGACCCCTTAGTACTGCCCAAGAACTCGCAGGCCCTGTTTCTCCTGCAGCGCATCCGCGACGAAGTGCATCGCTACAGCGTCACCTACCACCGCCAGCTGCGCGGCAAGAACGCCACCCTGTCCGTCTTAGACACCATCCCCGGCATCGGTCAGACGCGCCGCCGCGAGCTGCTCAAGTTCTTCGGCAGCGTGGACAAGCTCAAGCACGCCAGCGTAGATGAAATTGCCAACGCCCCCGCCATGAACCGCCGCGTCGCCGCCTCGGTGCATAAGCTGCTGCACGGCGGCGATGGGGGATAGCCCCATGCCAAACAATTTATCGCCCGAACAACAAGCGCGTCTGGAAGCCGAGGTCTACCCGCTAGAGCGGGCTGCCTTCCAGCACCGGCAGAACCGCGAATGGAAGCAGGACATTGCGCTTCAGCGCGAGGCTCTAACGCTCCGGGAAGCCATTGCCGGGCCTGTAAATGAGACCCTGGCAGGTGGCCTTGTCTCGCTTGCCATTGACCTGCGTGATACGGGGCAGTACGAAGAGGCCGAGGCATTGTTTCTGCGCGGGCTGTCCATCTACGAAGCACTGTATGGGCCAACGCATAGGGAGATGGCGACGGCATTGTTCTGGCTTGGCTGCTTGTACGACGAGTGGGAGCGGTACAACATGTCCTTGCCTGTCTACCGCCGTGCGCTGGCAATGGAGGAGCGCATTTACGGCAAGCGTTCCCGCGAAGTCGCTGCTACCTGCACCTGGCTCGGCGATGCTCATGTAGAATTGTCCCAATATGCGCGGGCCGAACCCTACTTCCGGCGCGCCGCCGAAATCCACCAAGCGCGGCGAACGTGGCAAGGCACAGCGCCCCTGGCGCTGATACAAGAGCGGCTTGCCGGGACATTGTTTCGCTTGAAGCGGCAGTGCCAAGCGCTCGTCGCTTATCAAGATGTGCTTGCGCTGAACAAGGGCAGGTTCCGCTGGCCGCAGTCACGCAGGCGCTTTAACCTCTGCCGGGCAAGATGCACGTCCGCCACAGAGTAGGACAAGGCCGCAGGAGAAACATCATGCCCACCGCAAAACTGACGCCGGATGAAGTGGTAGACCAGGGCGAGGCCATCTACCGCGAACGCTTGCAGGCGCACTTGGAGCCAGGCAACAACGGCAAGTTCCTTGTGATAGACATCAATACCGGCGACTACGAGATGGGAGATGACCACTCTGCCACCCTCAAACGCGCGCTGGCGAAGTGGCCTGACGCTGTGCTTTGTGGCCTGAAGATCGGCTACCCGGCTACCGCGCGGCTGAGCGGCAGGCTGAGGCCGAACGCGCCATGATGTACGGTGAAATAACGCGCGCCTCGAAGTGGTCATGGACGTGCCCTTAGTTGCCTGGGAAACAAGCCTCACCCTCGCCTCATGTCGGCTGAAAGGGCGACGCGGAAAAGCAGCAGCGCGACGGCCTAAAAGACGCGCCTGGCACGGTATCATGCACACGTAAACCTTTGGCGCGGGCGGCCTAGCCTCGCTTGTTGTCTCCTCACACGCTTATGCACCTACTTTTGCGCATTGCCGCGAGCGCCGTCGCTTTGTACCTTACTGTACTGCTGGGGCAGCACTGGCACCTGAGGCTGTTTGTCACGCACGGCCTTGCGGGGATAGAAGCCACTGCGATTGCCGCCCTGGTGCTGGGGATTGCCAATGGGGTGGTACGGCCCCTTGTCTTGTTGCTCGCCCTGCCGGTTACGTGCGCGACGTTTGGCTTGTTTGGGCTAATTGTCAACGCCGTGCTGTTCTGGCTGGTGGGGCAGTACGTGCCGGGCTTTCATGTGCGGGGCGTGGAGGCGGCTTTGTTTGGGTCAATCGTGATGGGGCTGGTTTCGGCGGTGCTGAACGCATTAGTCGTAAAGCCTGGGGAGCGAGGCGGACGGTGATGCAGCTTGTAGTCATAACGGGGATGTCGGGCGCGGGCAAGGTGGTAGCAGCCAAAGCTTTTGAGGATATGGGCTACGCCGTCACGGACAACCTGCCGCCTCCCCTCCTGCCCGCCCTCGTGGAGCAGTGCCGCAACAGCGACAGCGATGCGGGGGCGACACGCCTTGCCGTGGTCTGCGATGCGCGCGCGGGGAAGTTCTTCGCCGGTCTTGCGCCTGCGCTGAGTGCGGTTAAAGAGCAGGGCGTAGCCGCGACTGTGCTGTTCTTGGATGCCTCCGACAACGTGTTAGTGCAGCGCTTCAAGGAAACCCGTCGGCGTCACCCGCTGTTTGATATGCACGGCGGCATCCTGCAGGGCATCCAGGCGGAGCGCAGCCTGCTGGAAGCCACCAAAGACAGCGCGGGCAAAACCATTGACACTTCTAGTCTTTCCCCGGCCCAACTGCGCGAGGCATTGGTGTCGGACTTCGCCCTGCTGCCCGATAAAAACCAGGGACTGACTGTCACCGTCACGTCGTTTGGCTTCAAGTATGGCCTGCCGCTGGACGCTGATTTAGTGTTTGACGTGCGCTTTCTCATCAACCCCCACTACATAGACAGCCTGCGCCCTTTTGATGGGCGCGACCCGAAGATTGAAGCCTACGTGATGCAGGACCCGGATGCCCCCATCTTCCTGGGCAAGTTATACGACCTCATTGATTGGAGCGTGCCGCAGTACGTGGAAGAGGGCAAAGCGTACCTGACAGTCGCCATCGGCTGCACGGGCGGGCGGCACCGCTCTGTCCTCGTGGCCGAGAAGCTTGGGGCGCACTTGCAGGAGCGCGGCTACCGTGCCCTCATCCAGCATCGGGACGTGGGGAAGGCCAATACGTGAAGCGCGTCTTCTCCTGGCTGAAGTGGCTTTACCCCGGCATGCGCGTGAAGCGCTGGATGCTGCTGACTGTTGTCGGCATCGTTTTGGTGGTGATTGGGCTGGGCGTCACCACCAACACCATGCTGATGCAGTGGCTGAGCGACGGCATCCTCGGCGTCTTCAAGGCAACCGGATGGCCTGTCTACCAGCCGTCGTTTTATCTGCCGATGGGGTTTGCGCTGGCAATCTTAGGGCTGGTGCTGATCTTCGTCTCTTACTTCCAGTTCAATCGCTCTATTCTGGGGGCAGTCGCCCCGGATGCGCGCAACGACCTCGCCGACCGTATCTTTCAGCGTCGGCATCTCGCCCAGGGCATGCGGATTGTGGTCATCGGCGGCGGCACGGGCTTGTCCACCATGCTGCGCGGCCTGAAAGAATACACCAGCAACATTGTTGCCATTGTGACAGTCACAGATAACGGCGGCTCATCAGGGCGGTTGACACAGCAGATGGGCATGCTGCCGCCGGGCGATTTGCGCAACTGCCTGGTCGCCCTTGCCGATGCCGAGCCGACTTTGGCTGCCCTGTTCCAGTTCCGCTTTGACAAAGGCAACGATGGCCTGGCCGGGCACTCGTTCGGCAACCTGTTTATTGCCGCCATGACTGAGATGTACGAAGGCAACTATGAACAGGCCATTGCCGCCACGTCCAAAGTGCTTGCTATCCGAGGCAAGGTGTATCCGTCCACTTTGCAGAACGTCTGCCTTTTGGGCGAGATGGAGGACGGCGCAATCGTGGAGGGCGAGACGGAGATTGCCCATCACCCGCTCCCAATCAAGCGCATGTATCTGCGCCCCGAAAACGCCCAGCCTATGCCGGAAGCCCTGGAAGCGATTGCGCTCGCCGATGCCATCATCTTAGGGCCGGGCAGCGCGTTTACCAGCATCGTGCCGAACTTCCTGGTGGAAGGCATCGCCGATGCCGTCAGCCGCAGCCGCGCGGCTAAGATTTACGTCTGCAATGTCATGACGCAGCCCGGCGAAACAGACGGCTACAGCGCATCGCATCATGTGCAGGCGCTGGCAAGCCATGCGGCTGCTTCCAAACTCTTCCACTATGTCTTGGTGAATAAAGAAAAGCCTGCGCCCGAGGTGCTGGCCCGCTATGCGCAGTACGGTCAGCACTTTGTGGAGCCTGATTTGGAAAACATCCGGGCGATGGGTTATGTGCCGATTGCCGCCAACCTGGTGTCGCAGGAGAACGAGGCGCGCCATGACCCCGCGCATCTCGCGGAGGCCATCTTCCGCGTTATCATGTGACAATCTCGCGGTTATGTGACGGCTTCTAGCCTGCTAGATACTCCAAGCGTGCCTGCGTGCCTTCCACAATGGCCTGGAACCAGCGCCCGCTGGGGTCTACGAGGGGCAGCCACCACGATGTAGGACGCAGGTGCGTGTGCTCCAGGCCGTCAATCGTGAGGTGGGCGTCCCGCACCAGGGCAAGCCGGGCCATCTGTGCCTGCCGGGTTAATGTCAGCAGGCGCGCACGCGCCTGCACGGCCTCCTGGCTCCGTTCCAGCAGCCGCCGCTGACGGCGAAACTCCGTCAGCATAAAGCGCGTGGCTTCCAGGCGCTCCGCCAGCAAACCCAGCGGGTCGTCAAACGCCGTGGCGCGCAGCGCGAGATGCCGATTGATGCTGCGCCGCAAACCCTCCCCGTCTTCCCCCGAGTGTTCTGCCTGGTACAGCTTCTCGCGCAGAGGCTGAACATTGGCCCGCCAGTCTTCGCCTTTGCGATGCTCCAATGTCTGCCGCTCGGCTTTCCACATCCCCAGTTCTTGCTCATGCTCGTCCATGCGCGCGGCCAATGTCTCGCTTTTGGCGGCGATGCCCTTGAGGACACCCAGCGCGGCTTCGTATTCGGCCTGACGGTCGCACCAGCATTCCCAGTCTTGCGTTTCCAGGTAGTGCATCAAATCGCGCGTTTTGTGCAGCTTGCGCACAGTGGCTAAGACCTGCCGCTGCTCGTCCAGCACACCCCGCCAGCGCCGCGCAAAGTCCAGCGCGCTGATAGTGTCTGTTCCAAATGTCGCGGCCAGGTGCGGCGGCAGGCGGAAGACGCTTTCTTTGGGCACGACCGACAGGGCATCCCAGGTGGGATAGGCTAAACGCACCAGGGGATACAGGGGAGGGCACAGATGGCCCAGCCGGGCATTCATGTTCTGCGTGCGCGTCGTGTAGCCCGACGCTGTTTCGTGGAAAACCACCAAAAACTCGCAGGCCAGCATGTCCACCAGGGTGACCGCTTTGCCGACCAGCACCACATTGTCGCCAAACGCCTGGGCTAAAATCTGGGCAAGCTCGGCACTTGTTGCCGGGGCGCCGGGCAGAACGAGCGGCAGCGGGTGGGTGTCTATCGCAATGCCTTCCGCTGTCAGGCGCAGCGTGCCCCTCCCGCGCCCAGGGATGACCACGTCAAACGGCAGCGCACCCTCGTCAAAGTTGGACAGCGGGTAGATGCCCGACCCTTCCACGGCCCGATTGTAGGCGGTGCAGGCTTTCTTGCGCGTTTGGGGATCAAGAAACACGCCCAGCAATTGAAACCGGGGCCGGCTGCACGTTTGGGGCGTAAACAGGAACAGCTCGGTGGAGGCCGTTGCTGTAAAATGGGCAGGCTCGCCGCCCAGCAGCAGCGCATAGAACCGGGGCAGCAGGCTCTGGTACAAGTCGGAAAGGCGGCAGTTGGTGTCGCAGGTACGCAGAAAGTCGGAAACCCAGCCGCGCACCTGAGAGGCTGTTTGGGCGGCAGCGGCCTGCGCCTCGGGGTCAGCCAGACAAGCAATGCTCTGGGTAAAGGCCCAGTCCATTTGCGCGAGCAGGGCGTCTTTGATCTCTAAAACAGGCACATCGTGGGCAATCTCGTCATGCGGCTCTGTGCTGACAATGCCGCGCCATCCCCAGGCGGTCGTTTCTTCCTGGTAAAACGCTTCTTTGCCGCCAGGGTAAGCATTGGCAAGCTGGTCGAACGGGACGCCGTGCTTTTCAAACAGCGCGCGGGTCGGCACGCTTTCGCTGCCGAACAGGGCGCTCATCTCCCCCGCCGCGCTCCACAAATCCCGCGTTTTGCCGTCGTCATGGGGCAGGGCAATGTACTTCTGGTCGCTGCCCAGGTGGGCCACTGTTTTGGCAAAATAGTCTGTGTCATGCACGCCCGCGACAAGCGAAGCCTGCGGCAAAAACAAGTCCAGCAGCCGCCGCCAAACAGCCTTGGACGGCTCATCCCAAAGCGCTGTCTGGCCCAGCGCGAGAAAAGGCACATCAGGGTAATTGGCTTTGATACAGTCAAGCGTTGCAAAAACGCTGGGATCGGCGGTCGGCGGCATGAAGCTCTCCAAAACAGCGGGTGACAGGAAAAGTATACCCGCAATTGGCAACCCGAAAAAGGAAAAGCGGGTTCCCGTCGCGAAGGGGTGAGTCATGGCTGCTCAGCGCGTCTCGTGAGTGTTGTCTTGGCGTTGAAAGCACGTGATAAGCCCCTGCCAACGACGGAACGATTTGTTCCGTCGTTGGTATAAGCTCAATCAGAGCTAGAAACACAAAAGCAATGCACGAAGGACGCGGGCACTTCTCTGATGGTTCGGGACGGTGAGAAAGCAAAAACAATGGCAGAAATTATTGGGTTTCAGGGCGTCCGCTATGACACGGCGCGGGCGGGCGGGCCATTGACGGCTCTGGTCGCGCCCCCGTATGACGTGATTACGCCCGCAGAACAGGACGCGCTGTATGCGCAAAACCCGCACAACATTGTTCGGCTGACTTTGGGGCGCGAACAAGACAAATACGCCCTCGCGGCTCGCGTCTTCCGGGAGTGGCTCGCGCAGGGCGTGCTGGTCAAAGACGATGACGAAGCCGTGTATGTGGTTCGGCAGTCGTTCCAAGACCCAAGCACGCAGGCGGCGTGCCCGGAGCGGGTCGGGCTGGCGTGCCTGCTGAAATTGGAAGAATACGAGGCGGGAACGGTTCTGCCGCACGAAAACACGCTGGCGGGGGCCAAAGCCGACCGGCTCGCCTTGATGCGGGCAACCGAGGCGCAGTTTGAGCCTATCTTCGGCCTGTACAGCGACCCGGACCGGGCGGTGCAAAGCTTCTTGGGCGAGTGGGACGACCGCGAACCGGCCCTGGAAACCGTGCCGGACGCGATAGGGTCAAGCCACGCGGTCGAGCGCATTGGGGAGGACGGCGCCTTGGAAACATTGCAGGCGCTGATGCGGGACAAGCAGATTTTCATTGCCGACGGCCACCATCGCTACGAAACAGCTCTGCAATACCGGCGCGAAGTGCGGCAGGCGCGCGGCGTGCCCCCGGACGCGGTCATCCCGGAAGACTACATCTTCCTTGTGCTGACGGCGTTTGAGGACGAGGGCCTGCTGGTGCTGCCCACGCACCGGCTGGTGCAGGGCGCGGCGGCGGAAAAGATAAGCGGGCTGCCGCAGTTGCTTGCCGAAGACTTTGTGCTGGAGCCGGTTTCAGAAGAGGGCGCAGGCGGCGCATCAGCGCAAAGCCGCCGCCTGGAACTCGCGCTTGCGGGGAAAGCTAAACAAGGGCAGGTTGCCTTTGGCGTGCTCCTGCCAAACGGCAAAAGCCTGCTTGCGACCTGGAAGGGACAAACTGGCGCGAACGGCAGCCAAAGCGCAGGGCAGCCCGCCGTTATGCTGGATCGCCTCCCGGTCAGCCTGCTGCATTCGCTGATACTGGACAAGCAGCTTGGGATTGGGGCCGAGGCGCTGGCCCTAGGCGGGCAGGTCACCTATACCCGCGACGGCGCGCAGGCATGGGCGCAGGTGCAGGAAGGCAAGGCCCAAGCGGGTTTTTTGCTGGCGCGTCCCACCGTAGACGAAGTGCGCGACGTTTCGCTGTCCGGGGGCCGAATGCCGCAGAAGTCCACGTTCTTCTTCCCCAAGCTGCTGTCCGGCCTGCTGATGCGCGACCTGCGCCCATAGGGAAAGAAGCTTCACACAAACTTAATGAAAATAATGAAAATAATTCTTGACAACCGGCCCTGCCCATGATATACTCAATTTAGGTGAGGGAGCGAACGCCTCTCTTTACTTGCTTGCCGCAGACGAACGCTGCAAGCCATTGGTTTAGGAAGATTAGTCTGCCCTCGCAGAACGCTGTCATCATTGATTTAGCCGCGTCTTAATTGATTTAGCTGCGTCTTAGTCGTTCCCTTACAAAGCCGCACCCGCGCGGTTTCCACTCGAATGGAGTTGTACATGTCAAGTCTTATCGTCAAAAGCAAGCGCTCAGGCTTCACCCTGATCGAACTGCTCGTCGTCATCGCCATTATCGCGATACTCGCCGCTATCCTCTTCCCGGTCTTCGCCAAAGCCCGCGAAAAGGCCCGCCAGACATCTTGTCTGTCCCAGACCAAGCAGCTTGGCCTTGGCTTTATCCAGTACTACCAGGATTACGATGAGAAGCTGCCTTCCGGTACGCAGAACACGACTGCCAACCCTTATCCTGACCATCCCGGCGTCGGCTGGGGGGGTCAAATCTACAGTGAAATCAAATCAGTCGACATCTACAAGTGCCCGGATGACTCTACCGCACAGGTCAACGCGACAGGCGGCACGGCGGCTCAGGTTCCTGTGTCGTATGGCTTTAACTCCAACGCCGCCGGGCAGACCCAAGCGCTCTATAACAACGTTGCCAAGTCAATCCTTGCCTTTGAGATTACCGGCAACCAGGCCGATGTCACTACCGCCGGAAGCACGGCATCCCCTTCATTCGGAGATACCAACTCGGTTGCCGGTGATGGTCAAAACAGCACCGCAACGGCAACTGCAAACGGCGAGCAGGGAATGCTGGGTGGTGGAAACAATAGCACTTCCACTCCCTTGTATGCCACCGGCATTTTGACCGGCTCTGGCGCAACTGCGGTCGGAACCGCCACAGGCAACTTCGCCACCTTAACCGGACGACATACCGACGGCGCTAACTACCTGCTGGCCGACGGCCACAGCAAGTGGCTGCGCAGCACCTCTGTTTCTGCTGGCCTGAACAATGCGACCGCCAATGCCTGCGGGATGGCAGGCAACAATGCGCAGGTGTATGGCGGCCCCGGCAACGACGCGGCAAATACGGCGGCAAACTCCGGCTGTTCGGCGACTTTGATGGCGGCAACATTCAGCGTCAACTAAACAGAGCTTAGCCTAAACTCAGGCTGAACCCAGTCTGAACAAAGTTGCGGGGAGGGCATCAGTGATGCCCTCCCCGTTTTTGCGTTCCGGGTTCCCCGCGCATTGACACCCTGAAAGATGTGCTGTATACTGAAATGATTTCAGCCCCCTGCTTTCTGTTCTGGGCTACTGTCAAGGAGAGACACCACGCACTTATGGCCCAGACCACCACGCCCCGCCCCCCTGTTCGTCCGCGCCGCCCGCTGCCGACCACGCGCCGCATGCAGGCCAAGCGCCGCCCGCCCTCGCGGGCAGGGCGACTGCTCGCGGCCCTGCTGCTCGGCTTGCTGGCAGGCGTCGCCATGTACGGCGGCTACCTTTATCACCACAGCCGCATGCTGCAAACTTATCTTCCCGCGCTGTTCCGGCACGGCCTGCATCAGCCGGATATGGCGACTGCGTTCCCCGGCAGGCAGACCCTGAACCTGCTGGTCATTGGGCGTGATGCTGATTACAGCGACAGCGATCAACTGCTGAAAAGCAACGGGCGCTCCGACATGCTGATGGTGGCCCGCGTGGATGTGTCGGGGCAGCGCGTGGACTTGCTGTCCATCCCCCGCGATACACTGGCCCGCATCCCCGGCCACGGCGTCACCAAAATCAACGCCGCGCACAAATGGGGCGGAGCGCCCCTGACCGCCCGCACCATCAACGAAAACTACGGCATCCCTACCGACCAGTATGTCACGCTGGACTTCGCCGGCTTTGAGAAGGCGATTGATCTGCTGGGCGGCGTGGACTTGGTTGTAGATAAGAAGATGGACTACGATGACAATTGGGGGCATCTGCACATCCATTTGCTGCCAGGCTTTCAGCACCTGAACGGGCAGCAGGCCATGGGCTTTGTCCGGTTCCGCCATTCCGACAGCGACCTGGTGCGCGTGCAGCGTCAGCAGGCGCTGCTCGTTGCTCTTAAGGGAAAGCTGCGCGAGCCGCAGACCCTGGCACGCCTCCCTCAGCTTTTAGACGTGCTGGACGCGCACCTTGCCAGTGACTTGTCCACGGATCAAAAGTTGGCATTGGCTCGCTTCATCCACGATACCCCGCGTGACCATATCCAAATGGCAACACTGCCCGGCAGTCCCAAGGGCAACGATGTCGCCATCGACTGGGCCAAAGCCGCTCCGCTCATCCAGAAGATGTTCGGCACCGCTCCCCCAAGCGAAGAGATGGCCGAAGCGTCAGGGCATCATCACCGCCGTCATCGCCATGGTGCGCGCCTTGCGGAGCTGCCTTAGTCCGGCAAGCGCGCAATGCACAAGCAACCTGACATCCCGCTGCTGTCCGTGCTGCAAGTGGTGCGGCCTGCGGCGGGAGGCATCCGTCAGCACGTCCTCAGTCTTGTTGGGACATCTGACCCGGCGCGCGTGACGCACAGCATCGCCGCCCCTGCCGCCTTTCTGTATGACCTGCCCGCAGACACTCCTGCACACAAGCTTCCTTTAGAGATCGCCGCGCGCTTTGCCCCGCTTGCCGATCTGCGTGCCGCACGGCGGCTTGCCATTCTCGCCCGCACTGTTGATATTGTCCATGCGCACGGCCTGCGGGCAGGGTGGATCGCCGCCCTCGCCCAAAGCGTTCGCCCCTTTCCCTTTGTGCTCACCGCGCACAACATGGCTGAGGGTGGCCTGCTAGCCCGGCTTGCCGTCACCCTCATTGGGCGGCGTGCCCAAACCATCATCGCCGTGTCGCAAGCCGTCGCGGACAGCCTTGTCGCTTTGGGCCTGCCGTCCGCCAAGCTGCGCATTGTCCCCAACGGCGTGGATGGGGAAGCGTTCGCGCAATTGCCGCCCAGAGCAGACGCACGTCAGGCGTTAGGCCTTACCGAAGACATATTCACCGTCGGCTGCATTGCCCGCCTGTCGCCCGAAAAGGGCGTGGACGTGCTGGCCCAAGCCGCCGCCGCCCTGCCCGATGTGCCTGTCCTTGTTGCCGGGGACGGCCCGCAGCGGGACGTGCTGCGAATTTCTCTGCCCGCCAATGTTCGCCTGCTGGGGCGCATCCCCGACACCCGCGCGCTGCTGGCTGCCGTCAGCGTCCTAGCTGTTCCGTCCCGCATGGAAGGGCAGGGGATTGTCGCGCTGGAAGCAATGGCCGCAGGTGTTCCCCTCATCGTCAGCTGCGTTGGGGGCCTTGCCGAGATGCTGACCGACGGCGAGACCGCCCTGCTCGTTGCCCCAAATGACCCCGCCGCGCTTGCCCACGCCATCACCCGCCTGCGCGATGACCCTGCCCTGCAAGCGTCGCTGACCGCCCGCGCCGCCCGCCTGGTGCGCGAACGCTACAGCCATCACCGCACCGTCGCCGCCGTGCTGGATGTGTACGCAGAGGTGGCAACCTCGCGCCCTGTTTCCCTTCCGCCGACCTAGTGCCGATTGTAGTCACAAGTTTGTTGGAAGGAATAAAGAACGAGCGCAGCGAAACTTGCTTTCGCGGGCAGGCTGGCGCGGATAACACAGTATCAGGACGCAGAAAACCGCACATATACGCGGGGGGAAAATGAACACAGACCAGTCACTCGTCGATGAGCAAATTACGTATTACCGGGAGCGGGCTTCCGAGTACGACCAGTGGTTCCTACGGGAAGGACGTTACAACCGGGGGGGAGAGCATCGCCGGTTGTGGTTCCGGCAAGTCGCGCACGTCGAGGCAGCACTGGCCGAGCAGAAGCCGTGCGGGGACATCCTGGAGATGGCTTGCGGCACGGGTCTCTGGACGCAGTACCTCGTCGCCAATGCTACCTCCCTGACGGCCTTGGACGCCTCCCCAGAGGCCATCGCGATCAACAAACTGCGCGTCCACTGCGCGCGCGTTGACTACGTGACTGCCGACCTGTTTGCTTGGCGGCCTGAGAGGACTTACGACTTCGTGTTCTTCGGCTTTTGGCTCTCCCATGTGCCGCCTGAGCGTTTCGACGCCTTCTGGGGTCAGGTACGAGCGGCGCTGAGGCCCGGAGGGCGCGCATTCTTTGTGGACGGTCTGCTAAACCAAGATACGACAGCAACGAACCACAAGCGCATCGACCAGAGCGGGCAGGTAGAGCGCAAGCTAAATGACGAGCGGGTGTTCAGGATCGTAAAGGTCTTCTACGAGCCGCCGCAGTTGGAAGAGCGTCTCTCGGCGCTGGGCTGGCGTGGCTCTGTGCAGTCCACCGGTGACTACTTCCTCTACGGCTGCGTCACGCCAACCGACTGAGCGACCCAACACACGCTTCAGCCGACGCCAAACAGCATTGTTCTAGGGCGGCTTCGCAGGGCTTGCCTTACACCGGATGGGTGCGGGCGCGGCGGAGCTTGGCCGTTAGGTTGCAGGGTGGAAGCGGCGCATAATGCGGTGAGAAATGATAACCGGCATCAATCATATTACCTTTGCAGTCCGTGATCTGGATGCATCTCTGGAGTTCTACCATAGGATTTTAGGTCTGTCTCTAGTGGCGAAATGGGCAGAAGGTGCATATCTACAAGCAGGGCCTGTATGGATTGCCCTAAATTACGATCCCAGTGTACTGACATCACTGCCGCTGAAATATAGTCACACTGCATTTACCGTGAGCCTAAATGACTTCCAAGCGTTAGCAACGCGCGTCATTGAGTCGGGGGCCGTCGTTTGGCAGGAAAACAGGAGTGAGGGAGCATCACTCTATTTTGCTGACCCAGACAATCATAAGCTGGAAATTCATGCTTCGGATTTGTCGGCTCGCCTGCTCGAGATGAAAGTGTCTCCGCCAACGGGTTTTCAGATCGCTCAGGAATTAGACGATAAAGCCTACCAGACTGCCACCTAACAATGCGCTGCACCGATGCGGGCAGGCCACCCCAGACTTCAATAGGGCCGGGGCTGTGCAGGCAGGTGTCGCAGGGCTGGGTTGGCTGTTGATTATCAACATCAGTCCGCAAACCCAGGCACTTCTCCACGAACAGGCAGGGCGTCTTGGTCAGGAAGAGGATACTCTGGCAGATGCCCTTGTGTTGCGCGCATTGCAAGCGTCTGGCGAGGATTATGAAGCAACGTGCCAAGCCCTTGTCGAAGGGCTTGCCGATGTGGAAGCAGGCCGCACGGTCTCGTTTGAGGAGGCACGCGCGCAGTGGGAACAACAAAAGGCGTCCTGCCTTTACCGAGTTCATGCTGCTTAGCCCCATGTTGTAGGTTTTGCTGGTTATAGGCCTTATTGTTTGTCGCGCAGTACGGCGTGCTAGCGGCGGGCGCAGAAATCTGCCTGCGTCTGGTGCCGACTTCGCAGACGGGCCTGCGGCGCGGCGCACTGCTGGTGACAGGCTTTTGCGCAGGCATATCCGCCGTGCAGACCGGCACCGACGACAGGCGAGGCCGAGGCTCTTCTGCAAGCCGCGTAGCATGAGCCATAGGTAAGACAAGAAAAAGCCGCGCTATAAAATAGCGCGGCTTTTGCAAAATGCTGATTAGCAGCTACAGCATCGCCAGTTCTTTGGCGAAGGGGGACGCGGGCAGAGCGAAGCCTTCCGGCGGCTCAGTCCAGCGCCCGTCGCCTTTAATTAACTCTACCAGGGCTTCCACGCCCTGCTCCTGCGGCACGTTGCGGACGGGCGTCCGGCTCCGGTACAGCGTAATCACGCCGCCGCCCTTGCCGACATAGCCGTAGTCGGCATCTGCCATCTCGCCCGGCCCGTTGACAATGCAGCCCATGACCGCAATATCTAAGCCCACCAGGTGATTGGTGGCGGCCTTCACTTTATGCAGCACGCTGGTCAGCTCAAACTTGGTGCGCCCGCATGACGGGCAGGCGATAAACTCCACTTTGGTCTTGCGCAGGCCCAGGGCTTGCAGGATGTCGTAGCACGCAGGGATTTCGTTGATGGGGTCTTCCGACAGCGACACGCGGATGGTGTCGCCGATACCCTCGGCCAGCAGCGTGCCAATGCCCGCCGTGCTTTTGATGCGCGCATATTCGCCGTCCCCGGCCTCGGTCACGCCCAGGTGCAGCGGGTAATCCATGCCAAGTGCTTCCATCTTGTTTGCCATCAAACGGTTCGCGGCCAGCATGACGGGCACGCGCGAGGCTTTCAGAGAGATCACCAAGTTGCGGTAGTCGTGCTTCTCGCAAATGCGAATATACTCCAACGCCGACTCCACCATGCCTTCAGGCGTGTCGCCGTGCATCACAGTCAACCGTTCGGCCAGGCTGCCGTGGTTAACCCCAATGCGCATGGCAATGTCGCGCTCTTTGCACACGTCTATCACGGGCAGCAAAGAGGCTTCAATGGCGGCCAGCTCTTCCTGCACTTCTTCCTGTGTATATTCATCGGCCCGCCCGCGCGGCTTGCGGAACACAAACAAGCCGGGGTTGATGCGCACTTTGTCCACAAACTGCGCGACCGCGACCGCAATGTCGCTGCCCTGATGGTGGACATCAGCCACCAGAGGAACCTCAAAGCCACGGCGGCGCACTTCGGCTTGTATCTCGCCGAGGCAGTGCGCTTCGGCAAGGGTGGGCGTCGTGACGCGCACAATCTCGCATCCGGCCTGGTGCATGGCGATGATCTGTTCCGCGCACGCGGCAACGCTGCGCGTTTCCTCGGTAATCATGCTTTGCACGACAACCGGGTGCCCGCCGCCAATAAACAAATTGCCTACCCGCACTGCGCGTGTCGCTCGCCGCGAAAATGTCGTTTCCTGGATCATGGCTGTCTCCCACTTCAGTATACCCGTTTCCCTAGGCAGACCAAAGAGAAGGCACAGCCCTGGTCTCATTCATCCGAAACCATGATATAATGAAAACATTCACGCTTCTGCCCGGCAGTAGAAAGATGTTGCATGTCGCCCGCCACGGGAAACTCTTCTTTGGAGAACACATCTCCCTCCCCATTGCCGTTCCAAAACCGGGACTTCTTGCTGCTCTGGCTGGGGCAGATTATTTCCAGCCTTGGCGACGCCGCCTCCATTATTGTTATTCCTATCGCAATCTACACTTATACGCATAGTGTTCACAACCTAGACAAAGTTGCCCTGAGCCTTTGGGCATTGGCAAGCGCCGTGCCCGCAATCTTAATCGGCCTGTTCGCCGGTGTGTTTGTCGACCGCTGGAACCGGCGGCGCACCATGATTGTCTCGGATTTGATTCGGGCCGCCGTCTCGTTGCTGCTGCTGCTAGTCCATTCCAAGCAAGACATCTGGCTGTTTTACGTGTCGGCGTTCCTCGCCGCCGCCTTCTCGTGCTTTTTTGCCCCGGCCCGCACGGCGCTTATGGCTTCTATTCTGCCGCGCGAGATGCGGCTGCGCGCCAATGCCATCTCCAACTCAGGCGCACAGATTGTTTCTTTCGCCGGGCCTGTGCTCACCGGCGTGCTGCTGAAATTTATTCATGTACGCGGGCTGTTTTTGTTTGATGCCATCTCGTTTCTGCTGTCTGCTGGGTGCATCTTTTTTGTGGCGGCTAGGGAAGAAGCCCCTGCCAAAAAGCGTTTGTTCGCGGGCGTGTGGCAGGAAATGGTGGAAGGCCTCGTTTATGTCCGCCGCAGCCGGGTCATGACCGCCATTTTGATACTTCTCAGCATCGTGGTCTTGGGGGCGGGGATTTACAACACTTTGGAAGTGGCGTTCGCTAAGGACGTTTGGCATGTCACCGACTCGCAGTTTGCCGGCCTGATGGCCGCATTCGGGGTGGGCATGATTTTGGCGGGCCTGCTTGTCGCGGGGCCTTTGCGCAATATGTCCCCGCCGCGTTTGGTTGCGGCAGCGCTTGGCATTATGACAGTAGCGGGATTTAGTTTTGCTCTCGCCCCTACTTACCTTTGGGGGGGGGCGGCTTTGTTCCTGCTGGGGCTGGGGAATATGCTGGTCAACATCCCCTTTATCACGCTGTTTCAGAATGCCGCGCCCAATAACATGCTGGGGCGCATCTTTTCCACGACCGCTTTGGTGCAGCGCACCGCGATGTTTGCGGCGGCGGGGCTTGCCGGTTATCTTTCCACGCTGATTGCCTGGCGTCCGCTCTTTGCAAGCCTGTCCTTGGCTTATCTTGTCTGCGCTTTGCTCGCGGTTCCCTTGCTGACGCGTCCCGCCGCCCCGGAGTCAGACCCTGCGCTTTCTGCCCCCAACACTTAAACCAAAACTCTTGTTGCTTAAACCGTGACACCTGACAACGCTCCCCCCGAAACAACCTCTTTTGGCCCCGTCGCCGCCTACTACGACCACTTAATGGCGGGCGTTCCTTACCATGCCTGGGCGGATTATCTGGAACGGCTGTGGAAGCGCCATGCCGCCACCCCGCGCGCCGTGCTGGACCTTGCCTGCGGCACAGGAACCGTGACGCGCCTGCTGGCCCAGCGCGGTTATCAAGCCGTCGGCGTGGATTTATCGGCAGCGATGCTGGAAGCCGCGCGTGCCAAGACTCAGGCGCAGGGCTTATCCATTCCCTTTGTGCAGCAGGATGCCGCCGACTTAGACCTGTCGGGCCAATTGTTTGACAGCGTGATCTGCCTCTTTGACAGCCTCAATTATATTCTGGACGCTTTGCGCTTGCAGCAGGCATTCGCGCGCGTCTTTCATCATCTTCAGCCCGGCGGCACCTTTATCTTTGACGTGAACACCGAGTATGCGCTGGCTGAAGGCATGTTTAATCAAAGCTGCTCGCGCAAAGACGAAACCCTGCACTACCGCTGGCGCTCGCGCTACAACCCCCAAACCCAAATCTGCACGGTCAACATGCACTTCTCCTACGATGCGGGCATGGGCGAGCGGGAACCGTTCCAGGAAGTCCACAAGCAGCGCGCGTATTACAAAGAAGACCTTGCCGAGTGGCTGCAAAACGCCGGTTTTGCCGAAGTTTCCGTCTACGATGCCTATAGTTTGGAGCGGCCTAAGAAGCGCTCCGACCGTTTGTTCTTTGTCGCCATAAAAGCCTCTTGACAGCAAAAAGCGCGGCACACTCTTTGTGTGCCGCGCTTTCTTGTGCCTGGCAGATTGCTACGGGGTGGCGACTTGCGGCTGCTGGCTTTGGGCCTGCCCTTGCTGCTCATGCCGCTGCAAAGCAAGCTCGGCGCGGCGCAATCGCTCGCGGATTTCGTCGGGCGCATCGGATGTGGACGCGTACTTCAGGTGCTCATGCACTTCGCGCAGGTGCTGGTGCTGCTCTTCAATTGTTGACATTGTTATCTCCTTTGATTGCATGTCGCTCGGTAATATATTACCCAATTACGCTTGCTAATAGACCCGTATCTTTGGTTGCAGGCTGTGGGCATAGGCCAAGACGCCTGCTTCTAAAGCGCGCGCCATCAGTTCCTGGCCCTGCGCAGTGCGGATAAAGGCGTAATCATGGGCGTTGGTGAGAACGCACATTTCCACGGTGAGAGCAGGCACACGGGCAAAGATACTCCCCGTCAAGGCTCCCTGCTTGCCGCCGACAAACGTGGCCGAGTCGCCTTTGACGCCGCCGTTGGGCAATGCGCCGTGCAGGCTTTGCGCCACCGCATGCTGGAACACCAGGGCGGCGTCATGGCTTCGCTGGATAATCTCGGCAGATGGCCCCGTCACCCCAAAGCGCGTGCCCTGCCGGTCGGGATAATACGTGGTAATCCCCGAAGGCGCGTTGGAGTCGCAGTGCAGGCGCAGCAAAAGAACGGCATGCGCACTATTGGCAATCTCGGCCCGATGCCGATTGGTGACAATCTGCTCTTCAGATGCTTTGGTCATCACGACATGCGCGCCGTCAGCGGCCAGCAAAGCGCGTAAACGCACGGCTTCCAGCCAGTTGACGTGCCGTTCGGTGAGATTGCCGTCGCGGCTTTGCGTGCCTGCGCTGGTTTCTGATGTGTGGCCGGGATCAATGCAAACCGTCAGGCCTGCGAGCGGCAGAGTTTGCGCGCGGCTCTGAACGCCGCCAAACAAACACAGCCAGGCGCACGCGCCGAACACAAACCAAGCCGCGCGTTTTGTCAGCATATCAATGTTTCCAAAGCAAATACACAGCCAAAGCGAATACGCAGCCCGACAGCAGCCCAGACAAAAGGGCGTGCTGCCGGGTTTTCAATGCGCCCGCAATGGGAAACAGCGTGCAGAACCCTATGCACAGTGCTAAACGTGTCCCCTGCCACCGAAACAGCAGAGAAACCAGCCCGCCAAACAGCACGCACAGCGGCAGCACAAACAGCCCTTGCAGGAAGTTGGCTAGTGTTTGGCGACTCACGGCTTAAGATTGGCCTTTTAACGCTTGAGATTATAAAACGACTTCAGGCCGGCAAATGTCGCCGTGTCGCCCAAGGCTTCTTCAATGCGCAGGAGCTGATTGTACTTGGCAACCCGGTCGGTGCGAGCGGGCGCCCCGGTCTTGATCTGCCCGGCGTTGGTGGCGACCACAATATCAGCGATTGTCGCGTCCTCGGTTTCGCCGGAGCGATGGGAAACCACAGCGGTGTACCCGGCGCGCTTGGCAAGCTCAATGGAGGCCAGCGTCTCGGTCAATGTCCCGATTTGGTTGACTTTGACCAGAATGGAGTTTGCCGTGTGCGAATCAATGCCGCGCTGCAAAAACTTGGTGTTGGTGACAAACAAATCGTCGCCCACAAGCTGCACTTTGCTCCCGATGCGCTCGGTGAGCTTGCGCCATGTCACCCAATCGTCTTCGGCTAGGCCGTCTTCCAGCGAGATAATAGGGTATTTCTCCACCAAATTGGCGTAATAGTCCACCATCTCGTCGCCGGACAGCGTGCGCCCTTCGCCTTTGAGCACATATTGGCCGTTGTCGTAGAACTCCGAGGCGGCGGGGTCCATGGCAATCATAATCTGTTCGCCGGGCTTGTAGCCGGCCTTGTCAATCGCTTCCAGAATAACGCGAATGGCGTCTTCGTTCGACGGCAGATTGGGGGCAAAGCCGCCTTCATCGCCCACCGCCGTCGCCAGCCCGCGCGCCTTCAGTACGCCTTTGAGGGCATGGTACACATCGGTGCCCATCGCCAGCGCTTCGCTGAAACTTTCCGCGCCTACCGGCATCGCCATGAACTCCTGCATGTCCACATTGGAGTCGGCGTGCTTGCCCCCGTTCATAATATTCATCATCGGAACGGGCAACTGGTGGGCGGACGTGCCGCCGATATAGCGGTACAGCGGCATGCCGAGCGATTTTGCGGCGGCTTTGGCGACCGCGAGCGAAACGCCCAAAATGGCATTCGCGCCCAGCTTGGCTTTGTTGTCCGTGCCGTCCAGATGGATCATCAATTGGTCAATCGCCATTTGTTCGGTGGCGTCCAAATCAATCAGCTCGGGCGCAATTTTGTCGTTAACATTCTCCATGGCCTTCAGCACGCCTTTGCCGCCGTAAGCTTTTTTGTCGTTGTCGCGCAGCTCCACGGCTTCATTCGCGCCCGTGGAAGCGCCCGACGGCACACTGGCGCGTCCCAAGGTGCCGTCTTCAAGGTAAACGTCCACTTCTATGGTCGGGTTGCCGCGCGAGTCGAGAATCTGCCGTGCTTGAATGTTTGTGATGGCCGTTGACATCTGTGTTCTCTCCCTGAGCAGGCCGGGCTGCTGTTTTGTGCAATAGTTTTGCTTTCCAAAGCAGGCCCAATTATACCCGATAGGCTTGCCCTTCGCTAAACCGTGGCAGCAAAAAAGCCTCTGCAATCGCAGAGGCTTTTATCTCAGTCTGTCCATTCACAAATTGCCATAAATGACCGCCTCGTTGCTGTACGCGCTGACCGAATCGCTGCGCTTGGCGCGAACCCGATAAGAAGTGCGCTGTCCGGGGACAAAGCCGGTGGCGGCGTATTTGGTCTTGGTGGTGGTGTCAAGCAAAATCCAGCCGCCGTTGGCGTTGGTCTGGTATTCCACTTGATAAATTGTGCCGGCCTTGTTGCTCATCTTTTTCCATGTCAATGTATTGGTGCCGTCGGTTTGTCCCGCAACGTTGAGCGTGGCGGGAGGGACAGCGGGCGTGTGGGTGGCGGGCTGACGCGCGGCAAGATTAAGCAGCTTCAGCAGAGCCGGACTCACATTCGGGTCGGCCAGGATTTTTTTGGCATACATGCGCAGCAGCTTTTCGCTGGCTTTGAGCGTGCTTTGCTTGGTTTTGGTCACTGATTTGGCATTGGCCTGAGCCGCCATGTCGTTGGCAATCGCGGTGTTGACATCGGCCTGCGTTTTGTTAAGCGCGGTCATGTCGTAGCCGTTCAAACCAAGAGCGGTTTCATTGTCGCTCGCCACTGCGGCAAAGTTTGCCAGCCAAAGGGCATAGTCGGCGGCCTTTCTCGGGATCGATGCACTCACTGTTTCAAACTCCTTTTTCCGAGGCTTGCTGCCTCAAGAGAAAGTATCGGCGGCAGGTAAGATCTTGAAGGCGCGCGGCAGGCTTGAAAGAAAAGTTTGCTTCTTCAAGACTAGGAGCCTGCGCTTCGAGAAAAAAAGCATCGGCTTCGCAGAAAACAGCATCGGCTTCAAGGTTTTCGCCGCTCGGCATGAGGGATTGCCCGCGCCGCACGTTGCCGCCAAAACTTTTCTTCACGGGGGTACAATGTCGCTATGAGCAACCCTGCCATTGCTGAAAATGTTTCCGCCACTCCTGAAACTACTCCTGCCATTCCTGAAATCATTCTTGCCATTCCTAAAGAAGTCGCCGCCGACTTTCTGGCTTTGCCGCCCGATGCTCGGTACGCCGCCGCGCAGTTTATTGCCTTTCTGCGCCGCCAAGCGAAACCCGCCCCGGCGCGTCGTGTGTCCCGCCGTGTTCCTTTGCGCGACGATCCCGCGATTGGTCAATGGCGCGACCGCGCCGACATGGAAGACAGCGTTGCTTATGTGCGCGAGTTAAGGCGTAAGCAGTGGGGAGGCAATCCGTAATCCATGCCGCTTTGTGACAGTGACATTATCATTGACGCCCTACGCAGTGTCCCGCAAACCGTTGCCCGTCTGGATGCGTAAGAGGAAGCGGGGCTATTGTTTCTTTCTCCCGTCTCGCACCTGGAAGTTTTAATCGGGTGCAAGTCCAAACGCGAGCAGAATACCACCGAAAAGTTTCTGCGCCGGTTTGCGTCGGTTCCACTCGATGCCGTTGTTTGCGAGCGTGCGATTGAACTTGTTCTTCGCTACCATCTTTCACATGGGCTGCTTCTGGCCGATGCCCTGATTGCCGCGACTGCGCTTGTGCATTCCATTCCATTGCTGACCAAAAACACGCGCGACTTCCGCTTCATCAACGGCCTGACTCTGGAGCCATACGCGCTACTTCCCTAGTATCAAGGCGTTTGCGCGCTCCTTGGCCTCCAAAACCAGCAGTGTTTCTTCGGCTTGGATGCGGCGGAGGCAGCCGACCAAAGCACGCGGCCTGTCTTCAATGCTCACGGTAGTCATAGGCTGATTGTCGCACACGGCGCGGTGAGTGGAGAAGTTCCAGACGTGACAGCGACTGCCTTTGTCTCAGGCATGGGGCTTGTCGCCCAATGCGTGGAACAGATGGGTGGCGGCCTCGCGGAACGGCGAGTGCAGGGCAAGGGCGATCTGCGTTTCCACCAAACCTTCGGGAACGCCCATGTCGTAGCGCGTGCCCGCCACTTCGGCCACCAGGTAACGCTCCTGCGCGAGCAGCAATTCCTGAGCCGATGTCATTTGTATCTCGCCTTTGTGGCGCAGGTTGTGGGTAATCAGGTGCTCTAGATAGCCAAAGATGGATGGCGGGAAGACGTGAATGCCGAAAAAGCATAGGTACTCGCCTTCCGCCAGGCCCAATGTGCGCAGATTGGCGCGGGCATACTCCACCGCTGGCTTTTCGGTCATGGCGTTGATTTGGTACACGGGCGGATTGGTGCCGGGCAGCCGCGCTCCGCTGATGGTGCCGTAGCGAAACAGCATGTCTTCGGGCAGGCGCGCGACGGACGAAACGGCGCACCCGTGGGATTCGTAAGCGTCCATGACCTGACGGGTGCAGCGCTTGGGCTGGTCGGACAAATACACATGGTCGCCGAGCAGCAGGGCGAACGGCTCGCCGCCTGCCCAATCCTTCGCCTGATAAACCGCGTGTCCGAAACCCTCTTGTGTTTTCTGCACGACAAAGGTGAGGCGCTCGGCGAGGTCGGCGAGAGTGTCGGCCTGCGCTAACGCCCATTCTTTCCCTGCGAACGCGTCCTGCTTCTCGGTTTCTGTCAGGCCGCGAAAGTGGCGCTTGATAGCCTCGCTGTTGGACGGGTTGGCGACAATGCAAATCTCCTCCACGCCGCTGGCAAGGGCTTCTTCGGCGATAATCTGCAAGGTCGGCTTGGCGCAGCCGTCGGTGTCTACCAGGGGAAACAGTTCCTTTTGCACCGTCATGGAGGCGGGATACATGCGTGTTCCACGCCCCGCCGCGGTGATAACGGCTTTGCGCACCTTTGCCATGGCCTAATCCTCCACTTTACGAAAGCCGAAGCTTATTGCGCCCGGCGATTGGCCCGCTTCCACAATCTGCGGGACCAGCCCTGTTTGCTGCTGATACTGCGCGGCGATGTTTTGGAGTGTTTGCTCAGCGTTCGCGCCCCGTGTCAGGAACGCCACGGTGCCGCCCGACCCGCCGCCGGTGATTTTCGCGCCGTAAATGCCCCGGCTATATCCAGCCCGGCGCGCCAGTGTGACCAGCAGATCAGTTTCCGCGCTGCCCAGGCCGAGGCGCGTGTAGCTTTCATGCGACTGCCCCATATAAGCGCCTGCCGCCGGCAAGGTAATGTCTATGTCAGGGCGGGCCAGCATCTTTAGAAACATCCGCGCGCGCCTATTCTCCTTGATGCCGTGCTCCGCCGCCGCGCGCACGGGATAAGTGACGCTAGGGTCAATGCGCGTCACGCTGTCCCCGGTTTCGCCGTAGGTGCGCAGGAAGTCCGCGCCATTGATTGTTTCCGGCAGTGGTGGGCCGAGATGTCCCCCCATAAGGGGCCACATTGCGTTTGCGAGATAGTCTACGCCTATCAAACGACGCGCCATGAAGGCCGCGACGCGCGCCCGTGCATACGCGCCCCCGCCCACCGAATGCGCGACGTTGGAGTTGATCCCAAACAATCGCACATCGTCAGGCCAGTGCTGCGTGCCCTGGACTTCGTGCGGCTGGCACAAGATCGCGAGCAGGCTGTTTTGAACGCCCAGCGCGCTCGCCATCTGATCCATAATGCCGCACGGCGCACCGACCACTTTGTTTTCCGCCTGCTGCGCCAGGCGCGCGAGCGTCACGCCGTCCAGGTTGAGGCCCAGGGCAACATTCAGCGCCTGCATCATCGCCACTTCTATCGCGGCAGACGACGACACGCCCGCGCCGAGTGGCACCGTGCTACGCAGGAGAACATTGGCTCCGGCGCGCAAAGCGGGCGCGTGCCCTTCCGCCATCAGCACAAACACGCACCCGGCAAGATAAGCCGCCCAGCGCGATTGGGAATCGCCTGTCAGTTCAGCCTGCACCTCGGCGTAATCGCGCAAGCCGTGCCTGCCAAAGAATACATCCAGGGAAAGCTGCGCGTGCAGACCGGGCATTTCGCTGCCGGGGGCGAGGCTCCAAAAGCGCCACACGTTGTCTGTGCGCCAGCGCAGAGCAATTAAAGCGGCCTCGGCAATGGTGGCTTCCGCCACCAAGGCCCCGGAGTAGTCGGCCACGCCGCCCATGACGTCCAGCCTGCCCGGCGCGCGCGTGACAAGGGTGCTTTGGCTGCCCGCCGCTTGGTGCAGGAACGCGCGCAGGTGGGCTAGGGACTGGATGTCGGAGCAAAACTCGTCGGCGTCGCGCATGGCCGCTCCTGTGTGGTTGGCGTCGATTCGTTGCCTGCGGGAAAGGCTCTTTTGTCGTGCGGTTTTGGCTCGGCTTGTTTGTCGCCCGTATGTTTGTGCGCGTGCCAGACCCTGCCGTTTGCGAATGCTCTGGTTCCTGCAGCGGACGTTGGTTTATCCAGAACGCCGCAGTTTCTTGAGTCTGTCGTTGACCGCCGCCAAATCAAAAGCCGCCCCGTCCCACTCGCTGACCCCGTAAACTTCTTCCAGCCAGTCTTTTCGGTCTTGATGCTCCGGGTGCGCGGGGTCGGCTAAAATCTCCTGCATCTCCTCGTAGCCCCACACCCCGCCGCAGTCCTCCACGGGGCCATTGCGCTTTCCTTTCAGGCAGACGGGGTACGCGGCGCCGGGAACAGCCGACAGGATTTTTTCAACGGTGACTTTATGCTCCCAGTGATCGCCCATATCGTAGATGTAGGCAAAATGGCTCTTTTCACACGGGGCCACGTCCGCAAGAACGGCGGTGTCTTCATCTTCCTGCCTATCGTCCATGATCCAATCGAGAGGCTCTCCTGAAGGATCGGTGCCTGAACGGAACAGCCGATAGTCCCAGCGGGAACGCCGCGTGAGGGAGCCTGTGTCGCCCGGCCTCGGCGCTTCAAACTCATGCAAATGGTTGTCATGCCAGCCCATCAGTGCCTGGATGACGCGGTGCAGTTCGCCTAATGTGGTGTCGGCAGGCACCAGTACCCGTCGCCAGAGCGGGGGCTGCGCGCCGTCAATGCTGACCTTGAGTTGATAAACTGCCGCTTCCGACTTCTGGTTTGTCACGCCTGCGCCTGCCTTTTCCACGCGAAGCGCGGCTTCGGGACTTATAAATGCGCTGTCATTCTCGTCCCCGCGCTTGCTGTTTGTCAACGATGGGGCAGGGAAACAAAGGGGCGTTAGGCCTGCCGCTTCCGCACTGCCCAAGCGTTGTTCAGGCGCTTCCCAGGTGTCTTAACGGCTTTGCCGAAGCCTTGCCAGCTATGACCGACGACGGAAGAAACTGTTCCGTCGTTGGCACGCGCTTGAAACGCCTTAGCAAAGCCGCCGCAACTTCTTAGAAACGCCTTGCAGACACGCAGGACGCGCTAGCCGATTTCCAGGGCATCGCTGACGGCTGCCACGCCCGGCACGCCGTGAATGGCGCTGAGCAGGCTGTGTTTCTGCGAGGCGGAGGGAACAAGCCCTGCAAGATGCACCACGCCGCCGTCGACGGTGATCTGAAGGTGGGAAAGAAATCCGGCAAAGCGTCCATCTTCGGCCAACGTTTGCTCGATGCGGCTGGCAAGCGAGGCATGGCCCGGCGTATCAGCATTTTCCGCAAACTCCGGGGGAGAAATGAGAGAGCCGGGCGTGGACGCCGCGCCGGTCGCAAAGCCCGCTGACGTGATGCCCGCGAGAGGCATGACAATGACGGGAGCCGTTTCCGGCTCCTCGTCACTGTTGCTATTGTGGAAATTGTCTGCCATAACGCTCCCTTACGGGCTGGCCGTGCCGAGCACGCTGTCCGAGTTGCGGTCTTCATCGGCGCGCATCTCGGTTACGTCATCCTGGCCGGTCAGGCCCTGAGCGGCGACATCGGCGGCGGACTCGGCGTCTTCCACGTCCAGGGCCACCTTGGAACGATGGACGGCAGCGATGGCGATCTCCTCGCCCGTCGTGAACTCAAGCTTGGGATTGTGAGGGAGGCTCGCGACCGTGAGCACGTCGCCAATCTTCATCTGCGAAACGTCCACGTCAATGTGCGCGGGCAGGTCGGCAGGCTGGGCATGCACGGTAATGGTGTCCAGCAGGTGCTCCAAGAGAGCGTCGCTCAGGGTCACATCGGACGGGACGCCGACCAATTGGACAGGAACCTGAGCGGTAACTTTGTCGCCGCGCCGGATTTGGTGAAAGCCGACACTGATAAACCCGCGCGTCAACGGGTCTCGCTCTAGATTGTCAATCAAGACGCTGTGCGTGGCCGTGTCGCCGGTCACAGTCAGATCAATCATGGTGTTCAGGCCGGTTTCGGCAATCAAAACATCGGCGATGCCGCGTGAAGACACTTCCACCAGGAACGGTTCCAGTCCTTTGCCGTACACCGCGCCGGGCACAAAGCCCTGGCGAAGCCGCTTGCTGCGCTCTGCTTTGGTTTGTTTGGCGCGCTTGGTCACTGTTAATTGCATAGTCAAATACTCCTTCTGGAAAACTGCACTCAGTTATACCCGATTTTACGGTCTAGGCGGCAGGTTGAGAGGCTTTGGCAGCAGGGCGTCATACCGTGCCAGCGTTTCCTGCCGCTCTTGTGCAAGGAGAGCACGCTGATTGGCAGGAGCCAGCGCGAGGAGCCTGTCCATCACATGCGCATACAGCGCGCGCATCTGGGCATCCTGGGCCGGGTCGGTCTGGCTGCCCTGCATCGCCTGGCGCTGCGGGTTTGTGGAGCCGCCTTCGCTCGCAAACGCTTCCAGGCCGCGCGCGGCGCGGGCGTAATAAGCCTGCGCCTGGGCGGGAGTGGCCTGCGGGTCATCGCCCAAAGCGGCATCGGCAACGGCAAACCGGGGTTCTGTGATGCCGCCGATGGCGCGCACCGTGCCGACAGGGCTTGTCTCCAAGCGGGATACCGTGCGGTAGTAAGCGAGATTGGAAGGCGGCGGGGTGATGCCGGCGAGGGCCAGCAGCAAGTCCAGCGACTGCGGCTCGGCAGCCAGCCCCCGCTCCCACGCGCCCTGCGCTTGTGCTGTCTTGCCCTGGACTAAAAGCACCGTGCCCAAGCGCCGATAGTTGACCGCATCCGGCTTCAGGGCCACGGCCTGCCGCAGCATGGCCTCGGCGGCAGGCAGGCGGCTTTGGCGTGCGTAAACACGGTAGCCAAGCTCGGCAGGATAGGCGGCATTCAGCGGGTCCCAAGCACGCGCAATTTGGTAGTCAGTTTCGGCTTCTTGGGGCGTGGGGGCAAGCCGTGCCGCTGCGCCCAGCAGCGCGCCCACACCCTGACAGGCGAAATATGCGGTCAGCCCTGCCGCCCCGAGGCCGGCTAGGGTGCGCGCGGCAGGCGAAACGGGGCGGGCAGGGGTGGGCGTCTGCCCGCGCTCGGCAGTGCCCACAGCCAGCCCGGCTATCGCCCAGAAGCTCACGCCAAAAAAGAACACCGACCAGTCCGAGTCAATCAGGTTTTGAGTAACACCCGCCGCGAGGTTGCCTGCCAGGCCGCACAACAGCAGGCGCGGGTCGGCAGGCAGGGCCGTGTCCAGCAAAGAAGGCGGGCGGGGTGGGGGAATGGCGGCGGGCGAGCGTTTGCCGCCCTTGCGCCTGGGCGTTTGTTCTACAGAAGCGGGAAGGGGCACGGACACATCGGAGCGGGACAGCCCGCGCGCAACCGCAACGGCAACGGCGCTGAGTGTCGCCAGCAGCGCGACCAGCCCGACCAGCCCGCACTCGTCAGCCATCTGCAAATAACCGCTGTGCGCCAGCCGCGTAAAGCCAGTCAGTGCATAACGCGGGTAGGTCTGCACCCAGGCTCCAATGCCTGTGCCAAAGGCAGGGTTGGCGAAGGCCATGTGCCACGCCCCGCGCCATGTCCACACGCGAAACGCGGCGGAGTTGTCGGCGGCATGGGTAGTCAGCAAGCGGCTTAGGACAGGCTTCGCCGCTGCCAGCCCGGCCAGGACTAAGACAACTGCCATGCCGGTCAAGCGACGCCGAGTCTGGGGTTCCAACACAAGCCCGCGCCGCAAAGCAAATCCCAAGGTTGCGCCCATTGCCGCCAGGCCCGCCACCAAGGAAATAAGGGCAAAACGCGAGCCGGTGGTCAGCATCACGCCCAGCTCCAGGGCGGCAATCAGGCCCAGCAGCAGGGACACCGCGCCGCCTGCCCGCAGAGCCAGCAGCACGGCCAGCGTGAGCGGCAGCAGCATGACCAAATAGCCCGCGAGATAATCCGGGGTAGAAGTGGCAAACACGCGCCAGCCTGGCTCGCCCGCCCGCACATGAAAGGCGTATTCATTGGCTCCCTGCGCGGCGACAACCGCCGCGCCCGCCACTAAGCCGAGCACGACTATCCAAGCAGGGGAGCCGTTGGCTTGCGTCAGTCGCCGGGCCAGCGCAAACAACGTAAACTGTACGGCAAGAACCGCCCAGCCTCGCAGCATCAGGCCGAGAAAGCCAGCACTGTGCCGGTGCAGCACGGCCACTGCCACAGACGCCAGCGCCCAAAGCACCAGCAGCCCAAAGAACAGCCCCGCGCCCTGCCAGGGCACCGGAGGAGAAGCTGAGGAAGACGCTGTTTGCGGGGTGCTCCTCCGCTTCAGCACGACCAGCGCGCCCGCCAGCATCACCAAAGCAGCAAGCCAGGACGACCACAGCGGCTCATCAGGCAGGCCGGAAAGCCTGGGCGCAAACAGCAGCACGAGGGCGAGAAAGGCGGCAATCCAGATATTCACAGCGGGGTGTGGCCCTCCGAGCGTGCCAGCCCGGCCTGCTCATTTGCCGCCATCTCCTGTGCGTGCTGCTGACGCCGCGCAAACAGGCGGCGCTTGGCAATGCGCACATTGGCCCGCAGCCACAATCCGCCCCAGACTGCCGCCTTGCGCAGAGCGGATGCCTTGGGGTGGCGCTTCTTGTCAAACTCAAACCAGGCCCGGTGGAACTCCCAAATCATGCGGTCGGCAGCCTTGTCGCTGGAGCGTCCGATAGCGTGAGTCACCAGGGCCTGCGGCACATACACCACCTGCGCGCCTGCCTGCCCCGCCCGCAGGCACAGGTCTACATCCTCGCAGTACATAAAGAAGCGCTCATCCAAAGCCCCAATGTCGCTGATGAGAGCGCGGCGAATAAACATCGCGCAGCCCGACACCCAATCCACCGCCCGGACAGATTGGTGGTCAAAATCAGTCATTAAATAGTCCTGGGCGTATTTGTTGCGCGGAAACAATCGGCCCAGATACGTGTTGCGGAACACGCCCGCCCCAAGCGTTGGGAAGCGGCGGCAGGAGTATTGCAGCGTACCGTTGGGGTTGAGCACGCGCGGCCCCAAAATGCCTGCCTCGGGGTGCGCGTCTGCATAGGCCGCGAGTTTGGAAAGGGCATGGGGATGAACAAATGCATCCGAGTTGAGCAGGAAGACGTAGCGGCTCTGCGATAGGGCGATGGCCTGGTTGTTGGCGCGGGAAAAGCCTAAGTTTGCATGGTTGACCAATAAATGCACATCGGGAAACTCCGCCCGCACCATATCGGGAGAACCGTCCGTACTGGCGTTGTCCACCACCCACGTCTCGGCGGAGACAGACGGCTCGGACGTGCGGGCGAGTGATTGCAGGCACGCGCGCAGGTCGTTGTTAGCGTTCCAGTTGACAACAATGACGGCGATGTCATTCATGGGTGTTAGGGTTGCAGGGGTGAGCGGCGGCTCCACTCTATCAATGTGATAATAAAGCTGAATAGGAATGGCGCAAGGCGGCTTTTGTAGTGCTTTTGGTAAAAGCGTATCAGCGCGCGGTGGGACTCGTCACGCATGGCAGGCGCCTGGCGCGTACTGCCTCCGCCCCAATGGGTGACAACGGCATCGGGCGTATAGTAAATCTTCCAGCCGTGCTCGCGTTTGGCCCGCCAGCACCAGTCTACCTCGTTGAAGAAGATAGGAAACTGCGTGTCCATCAGCCCGACTTCTGTGATGGCGCGGCGCGAAAGCAGCAGGAATGACCCCATCGGCTGGTCGGCCTCGCCGGGCTGGTTGTAGTTGAACGCGGTCATCCGGTACGCGCCCACAGCCGGTACAAAGGGCAGCAGGCGTGCCAGTCCGACAGCTTCCCACAGCACAGGCCAGGGGTCGGGAAAGCCGCGCAGGGACGGCTGCGTTTTGCCGCCCGGCCCCAGCAGGCGCGCCCCGACGGCGGCGGCATTGGGACGTGCAGTCAAGAACACGAGTGCATTGGTCAGTGCGCTTTGATGCACAACCACATCGGGGTTCAGCAGCAAAATCGCATCCCCGTTGGAACAGGCAATGGCCTGGTTGTTGCCCTCGGCATAGCCTTTGTTGTCGGGGTTGGCAATCAGCAGCACTTCGGGAAACTCAGTCGTCACCATTGCCGCAGAGCCGTCGCAGGAAGCATTGTCCACGACAATCACCTCCATGTCCCAGCCCAGCGGCGGGTGAGTATGCAAAGAGCGCAGGCACTCGCGGAGGTAGTCGCGCGTGTTCCAGTTGACGATGCAGACGGAAAGCAGCATGGGAAACCCTAGCGCGCGCCGGGAAAGCCAAACAAAGCCTGCGCCTCGCCCAGGTCGCGCACCAGGTGCGTGGGCGGGCAGGGCGCGAACCAGTCTGCCGGATGGCGGCCCAGCACGCCTAATGTGGCTGCGCAACGGGCAGCCTCGCCCGCCTGCATGTCCATCCAGTGGTCGCCGGTCATAGCGGCTCCGCTTGCGGGAACGCCTAAAGCGCGCAGGGCATCCCACAGATGTTCCGGGTGAGGCTTGGCAAGCGCCACATCGTCGCGCGTCAGCAGCACGTCATGGGGCAGGGCGTAGCGTTCCACTAAATCCACAGACACGCGGCGGCAGTTGCGCGTGACAATGCCGATTTTAACTCCGGCGTCCCGCAGATGCGCCAGCAGAGTGTCCGTTCCAGGCAGCAGGAGAGGGCGCGCACAGCCCTGCACTTCCCTTTGTTCCAGGTCGGCGTGGGCGGCCCGCCGAAAAGCTGCGCCGTCGCCGCCCCGCTCGCTGACATCGGCGGCGGCGGCGTCTACCATGCCCAGAATATCTTTGCCTTCCACCACTGAGGGCGGCACATCGGCTTTTGCAGCGCGGGCAAGCATGGCATCGGTCATGGCCGGGAAGTCGATGTGCGTCTCGACCAATGTGCCGTCCAAGTCAAACAGCACGGCACGGAGCGAGGCAAGAGGCGGCGCGGGTGGGCGGAAGGTCATGCGTTATTATCGCACATAACAGCGCCCAAGGTCTAGGTACAAGGTCTAAGCACAAAGTCTAGGTACAAGGTCTAGGTGATCGAGTCGCGCGTTTCCCGCTGCGTCGTGCGGAACTGCTCCAGAACACGCGCATCTTCTTCCCGCTCCCGGTCAGCCTCGGTGCGGGCCATCTCTTCATCCGGCGTCGTGCCCGGCGCGCGGTAGGAGATAGGCTCGATGCTGCCGAAGTTGTACGCTTGCTCTTGCTGCACCGGCGCGCCGGGCACGCTCGCGGCTCCTGCGCGCGTGAGCGGGGGCGCGGGCGGCGTCAGCAGCTCGGGCACGACGGGCGATGTTGCGCCGATGTCGTCAAACCCTGCCCCGACACTCGCGACATTGATGTCTACACCGACGGCATTGTATTTAATCAGCAACTGCTTTAAGTCATCGTAGCGCGCCGAGTCCGCGACTATGGAAAGCAGGTAGTCGCCTTCGTGCAGGCGGTCGGCGGCCTGCTGCGCCGCGTGTTCCGGCATGCCCATGTCGCGCAAATAGCCCGCGACGCCGCCCGCTACGGCCCCTGCCGCCGTCGTTGCCGCCGCTGCGCCCAATGCGGTTGCCAGTGCGCCGCCCGCCAGCACCAGCCCGACACCCGGCACAGCCAATGCTGCCGCGCCCAGCAGTATTCCCGCCACCAGGCCGACCCCGCTGCCGACTGCCGCCCCTGCCGCCGCATCCTGGGGCGTGGTGGTGGTTAGGCCCTCTTTGCCCACGGTTTCTACGTTGTCTGAAGTATCCACCGAGGTGGACGGCGCGCTGGTGGCCGGCAGCACCACCGGGTCAATCGTGCGGGGGCGCTGCGCATACGCGGTTTCCGGCTCGCCCTGCCCCAAGCCCTGCGTGTCCGACAGGCGCGTATAGCCCACGCGCACGCGGGCGGCTTCGTCCTGCTCCCCTGCCTGCCGGGCAATCACCGCGATATGGTCGCGCGTAATGCCCCTGTCCTGCAAGGCCCCGATAGCCCGCTCGGCATCGGCCACATCCTGAAACAACACATAGATTCGCTGGTCTGCCATAGAAATCACTCGCCTCCCGGCCTGCCCGCAGGCATCGCCCTGTTACTAGATAACGAGAAAATACCCGCCTGCCTGCTCCGCTAAACAGGCCGCACGCGCTTTACCCCGTGCCGGGCACGGCGCGAGGGAACAGCGTTGCGAACACTAAATACGCGTTCAGGACAGCGATGCACGCCGCGAGTGCCCAGCCGAGTGTCTTGACCGCGCGGTTGTTGACAAACGGCCCCATTTTCAGCTTATCACTGGTGAACTGAACCAGCGGGATCACGGCAAACGACAACTGCACCGACAGCACCACCTGGCTGAAGATGAGCAGCCTGCCTGTGCCGTTCGGCCCCGCAAGGCTCGTCGCCAGCAGGCACGGCACAATCGCAATCAGCCGCGAGATCATGCGCCGCACCCACGGCGCAATCTTGAAATGCGTGAACCCCTCCAGCACAATCTGGCCCGCCATTGTCCCCGTGATAGTGGAGTTCTGGCCCGAGGCGAGCAGGCCGATAGCAAACAGCGGCGTCGCCAGGCCGGCCCCCAGCAGGGGCGTCAGAAGCTTGTACGCGCCCTCAATGTCGCCGACTTCATGGTGCCCCGACCGGTAAAAGGCGGACGCGGCCAGTATCAAAATCGCCGCATTGACCAGCAAGGCCAGCGTCAGCGCAATGGTGGACTCGGCATAGGCCGTTTTGATGGTGTCTTTGAGTTCCCCAAACGACCGCCCGAAGCGCCGGGTCTGGATAATGCTTGAATGCAGATAAAGGTTGTGCGGCATCACTGTCGCGCCCAAAATGCCCAGCGCGATATACAGCATATGCGGGTCGCGGACAATCTGCGGACGGGGCAAAAAGCCATGCAGCACCCCGCCCCAGCTCGGGTGCGCGAATGCCAGTTCCAGGGCGAAGATGACCATCATTGTCCCAATCAGGGTCATAATCAGCGCTTCAATCCACCGAAAGCCTTTGCCCTGCAAGGCCAGCACAATTAGAACATCGGCCCCGGTGATGACTACGCCCCAGGTCAAGGGAATATGGAACAAGAGATTAAGCGCAATCGCCGACCCAATCACCTCGGCAATATCGCACGCGATAATGCCGATTTCCGCCGACAGCCAGAGCATAATCGCGACAGGCCGCGAGTAGGCATCCCGGCACGCCTGCGCCAAATCCCGCCCGGACACGATGCCCAGCTTTGCAGCCAGCGCCTGCAAAAAGACTGCTGTGAAGTTGGACAGCAGCACCACTGACAATAGCGCATAGCTGTACACGGCCCCGCCCGAAATATCCGTGGCCCAGTTGCCGGGGTCCATATAGCCCACGGCCACCAGGTAGCCCGGCCCGACAAACGCCAGCAGGCGACGCCAAAACGGCCCGCTGCGCGGCACCGCCACGGATTGAAACGCTTCCGGCAGCGTTGGGCGTCCCACCGGCGTGCGCCACCCTGCTGTCGGCAGCAGTTCCAGCTCATCGGCTGTAGCTTCAGAGCTGCTCATAAATTGGTACTTCTCTCTCGTTTGTGCGAAGCTTATTTATTATTGGTGCGAAGCTTATTTATTATTGGTGCGAAGCTTATTCCTGCGGCGCGACAAACACGCTGCCTGCCAGAGCCGGGCCGACCACATAACGCTGCCCGCCGACATCAATTGTCAGCAGTCCGTCCAGGGTGTCGCGCTCCACTACCAAGATAGATGCCCGCAGGTGCATGGCGCGCGCCGTCAGCGCGCGGAGCACCTGCGGGTCGGTGTCCTTGACCCGGCTGATAGTCACGGTTTCGCCTTCGTCGCACTCGGCCAGTGTCCGCAGCAGAGTTTCCCTGAGCCGCCCTTCGCGCGTAGGGATGGGGTCGCCGTGCGGGCAAAGTGTTGGAAAGCCCAGCAGGGCATCCATGCGCTCTTCAAACTCCTCGGAAATGACATGCTCCAGCTTTTCCGCCTCGGCATCCACTTCATCCCAGCCATAGCCCATCGCCTGCGCTAGATAAAGCTCCAGCAGGCGATGATGGCGAATGACTTCCAGGGCCACCTTTTCGCCTGCCGGGGTCAGCCGCACCCCATGATAAGGCGTGTAGTCAGCCCAGCGGAGCACCGCCAAATGCTTGAGCATTTTGGTGGCCGCTGCCGGGGATGTCCCCATCTTGTCGGCCAGCGCGGACGTGGACACATTGGCGCTTTGATGCTGCAATTTGTAGACTGCTTTGATGTAATCTTCGGTTGCCGTGCCACGCATACTGTTACCCCTGCAACTTTTAATTTAACCGTGGTTAAATTATGCACGGCTTTGGAGAGTGTTGTCAAGGGCAGGACGCAGGCATTGCAAGCGGGGAACAAGTGCGTGGCAAGCCCGTACCAACGACGGAAGAAAACCATCCGTCGTTGGTACGGGCTTTAAGCGCCTTGGAAAAGCGTGTGAGAAGGGTTTAGGAGTCCCTCCCCCTCCTTTAGAGTCCCTCCCCCTCCCCTAACCTAAAGCCCTCCGGGTCTGCTAGTGCAGCGGAGGGGAAGCCTGAGCCGTGCGAAGGAGGGGAGGGACTCTAAAGGAGGGGAGGGACTCTTGTGTTTGACAAGCCGGGACACAGGCCGGTATAATTGCCTATTCGCGGAGACAGGCCGCGCGGGTGCATGCGGCGGGCGCATGCTGTCACACTTCTGGGAGCGCATGAGTCCAACATCACGACACCGCATGGCGCTTGCGTCGCTGCTGCTCGGCACGGCCCTGCTGACGCTGTGGCAGCTAGGACGCCTGCCGCTGCTGGATGTGGACGAGCCGGTTTATGGCGAAGTCGGCAGGCTGATGGCGTCGTCGCATAGCCTGTCGGGCTGGCTGACGCCGCACTACAACGGCGCGATGTGGTTTGATAAGCCGCCGCTCTTTTACTGGCTCACGGGCTTGTCCATGCGCGCGCTGGGGGCCAATGAGTTTGCGGCACGGCTGCCGTCGGCCCTGTGCGCGGTTGGCTTGGTGGCGGCGGCTTACGCGCTCGCCCGGCGCGCGTATCCTCAGAAGCCAAGCGCGGGGCTGTGGGCAGGCTTTGTGCTCGCCACCGGCGTGCAGTTCTTCCTACTGGCACGCGCTGCTGTCACCGACATGGCCCTGGCACTGGCTTTGACGCTGGCCCTGTACGGCTTGCTGGCGTGGCTTGACAGCGGGCGCGCGCGCAGCATTGCGCTGTGCGGGCTAGGCACCGGCCTGGCGTGCCTGGTCAAAGGGCCGGTCGCGCTGGTGCTGATTGGCGGGCAGCTTGTGCTGTACGTGCTCCTGACACGGCGCTGGACTTTGGCAGCAAAGCCCGCGCTGTGGGGCGGGCTGGCCCTGTGCCTGCTGGTCGCCCTGCCGTGGTACATCGCCATGACCTGGTGGCACGGGCAGGCATTCGTGCAGGGCTTCCTGGAAGCGAACAATGTCACGCGCTTCCTGAAGCCGGAGCACCATGAAACCAATGCCGTCTGGTGGTACGTGCCTATCTTTATCGCCTTCTTTCTGCCGTGGACATTGAGCGTGCCGGGGGCATTAGTGGCGGCGAGGCGGCGCAATCAAACCGAGCGCGCCGCGCCGGGCAGCCCGCGCCCCACCTTGTTCTTGATGCTCTGGTGCGGCCTGGTGTTTGTGTTCTTCTCGCTGTCGCAAACCAAGCTGGTCACGTACATCTTTCCCTTGTTTCCTGCGATGGCCGTGCTGGTCGGCATATGGATTGCCGAGCGCATTGCCGCAGGGCAGGTAGCGGAAAGACAACACCTGCACAGGGTCTATGCAAGTTTGCTCCTTGTCCTCAACGCTGCTTTGACGATTGTCGGACACCAGTATCATGTCGCGCCGATTACTATGGGGTGCTGGCTTGTCATCTTGGTGGGTGCGGCGGGAGCATGCCTACTGTCAAATAGACGCGTGCGACGGCTTGCGCCCGGCCTCGGCGTGGCGCTGACACTGCTTCTTGCGTGGGTGTCGCCGACCTGGAACACGCGGGCGGGCGAGCTGTCGGAGCGTGTTCCGGCCCATGTTGCCGCCCTGCACGCCCGCCCAGGCGACCCGCTCTACGCGATGGCCCTCAAGCACCCAAGCCTGGTGTACTACAGCGGACGCCGCGTAGCGCTGATAGACGACCGCCGCGCGGCGATTGATGACATCGCTGCCCACCCGGCCCATGTGTATGTGATGAAGGTGCGGGACTTTAACGACATGCGCGCCCGCTACCATTGGGATGCCTACCATCTTCTGTATCAGTCCCGCACGACCTGCGTGCTGACTGGCCTGCCGCCCGGCACCTTTGCCATCGGCATTCGTCAGCACGCCTCGCCCTGAGCCTTGAACCTACAGCCAATCTTGAACCTACAGCCAACAATGACTACCACTCCCACCGACCCCTCCCTTACTCTGCCGGGCTTGTCGTTTGTGTTCCCCATGTTTAACGAGCTGGGCAACATTGAACACTGCGTCGCGCAGGCGCTTGCCATAGGACGCCAAATCACGCCGCACCTAGAGATTGTCGTCGTAGACGATGCGAGCACTGATGGCAGCGGTGCCCTAGCCGACCAGATTGCGGGGCGACATTCGGAAGTGCGCGTGCTGCATCACCCCCAAAACCGCAAGCTGGGCGGGGCCTTGCGCACCGGCTTTGCCGCCGCCACCCAGCCCTGGATATTGTACATGGACAGCGACCTGCCCGTGGACATGAACGATACATTCCGCGCCCTGCCCCTGACCCGCACTGCGGACATGGTGATCGGCAACCGGCAGGGCCGGGCTGAGGGTCTGCGCCGCGAGGTGATGTCCTGGGGCTACAACAACCTCATCCGCGTGCTGTTCGGGCTGAAGGTGCGTGACATCAACTTTGCTTTTAAGCTGTTCCGGCGCGACATCCTGGACAGCATTACGCTTCAGTCGGAAGGCTCGTTTATTGATGCCGAGCTTCTGGTGGAAACCCACAAGGCGGGCTTTGCCATTGCCGAGCTGCCCATCCAATACCATCCGCGCGTGGCGGGCGTGTCTACCTTGGCGTCGTCGTCGGTGGTTGTGACCATTCTGCGCGAGATGCGCGCTTACCGCCGCGCGGCGCGCCGTCGTCCTGTTCCTGCCGCGCGCGCCCCGCAGCCTCGCCGTGGCTAGGCATCCCGCCCGCAAAGCAATACTTCTCCCCTACTTCTTATGAACCAAGTGAAACTTCTTGTCGTGGACGTGGACGGCACGCTGACCGATGGCGTTGTGCATTATGACGCCGAGGGCCGCGAGCACAAGCATTTTCATATCCACGATGGCCTGGGGATTGTCATGGGCCTGTGCGCGGGCCTGCGCTTTGCCGTCATTAGCGGGCGGGCGAGCGCGGCTGTGGAAAAGCGGTTGGGCAAGCTGGGCGTTACGGATTTGTATCTTGGGGTGGGGGACAAGGCTGCCACAATGCGCGCAATTATGGCCGCGCAGCAGTTGTCTCCCCCCGAAGTCGCCTACATTGGGGACGACCTGAATGACCTGCCTGCGTTCGGCGTGGCCGGCGTGCGCATTGCTGTTGCCGATGCCGCCCCGCTGCTGCAAGCCCGCGCCGATTGGGTGACCCCGCGCGCGGGCGGACGCGGGGCGGTGCGCGATGCCATTGATTACATCCTCACCGTGCAGGAGCGCTACGAAGAGGCAGTGGCGGCCTATCTTGCGCGTGAGCAGGCGCGCTCTGCCGTCATTTCCGGCTAATAGGCTCTACTCGCCGCCGCCGCCCATAACCCCATGCCGCCCTTGTAATAACCCCATGCTTACCCTGCACGTTCTGCATACCAACGATTACCACAACCATCTTTCGCCCCGGCAGGCGGAGTTTATACGCCAGACCAAAGCCGGCCTGCCCCATGCGCTTTTGCTGGATGCCGGGGATGCGGTCTCGGCGGGCAATATCGGCGTCCGGCCCGGCGGGGAGCCTATTTTAACCCTGATGGGCGAAACGGGGTACGATGCCATGACCCTGGGCAACCGCGAGTTTCATGTGGCTGATTCGCTGCTGCGCCTGAAGATCGGCAAGGCTTCGTTCCCCATTTTGTGCGCCAACATGCGCTGGCGTGACGACCAGGGCGACCCGCTGCCTGTCCAGCCCCACCTCGTGAAGACCCTGCCCGACGGCCTGCGTGTCGGCGTTTTCGGCGTCACTGTCCCCATGGTCACCCCGCGCATGAGCGCGCGCCTTGTCAGCGCGTTTGTCTTTGACGACCCGGTAGCCGCCGCCCGCGCGCAGATTGACCTGCTGCGCCCGCAGGTGGACATTCTCATCGCCCTGACCCACACGGGCCTGCGCGACGATGAGCGTCTCGCCCACAATGCCCCCGAGCTTGACCTGATTATCGGCGGGCATTCGCATGTCGTGCTGCCCGCGCCGCAAAGCGTTAGCGGCGTCCCAATCGTGCAGGGCGGCTGGTACGGGCACTATCTGGGCCATGTGCGCCTGGAATACGAGCCGGGGCAGCGGCCCACCGTGACCGGGCATCTGCTGTCCCTGGAAGACCTGCCGCCCGCCTGAGCGCGCCTGAAAGTTGATAAGAGGCCCCCCGCCCCAAGTTTGGGGGCTTTCCCCGCGCTTTTCACAGGCATTTTCACGGCGTTCCTAGGGCATACCAACGACGGAACAAAACCGTCCGTCGTTGATACGGGCTTGCGACACGCTTGCACAGCCGAAGCAATGCCGAGGCCATACGCAGGCAATTCTTGTTTGTGACGCAGGCAATTCTTATTTGTAGGGTATTGTGTACCCGTGCTTGCTTTTGCCTTGTTTCTGATCATGGCTTGGATTGCCACGGCAAGCGGGGGGCAGATGGCCCGTCTGCTCCGTCTGCCGACGGACGCCTCGCGGCTGGAGCGCGGCTTGGTTGCTTATGCGCTGGGGCTGGGATTGCTGGCGTATGGCATGCTCGCGCTGGGCCTGGCGCACGGGCTGTCTCCCCTGGGCGCGGGCCTGCTCCTCGTTGTGCTGGCCGCTGCGGGGGGACGCGAGCATGCGCGCTTGGGACGCGCTTTGCGCCTGCGGGCTAGTCGCGGCATGCAGGGGCCGCGCTGGGGGTGGGCTGTGGCGGCGATTCTGGCGGTGTACGCGCTGGCAAGCCTCGCGGGCGTTTATTCCCCCCCGACTTCGCTGGAATGGGACAGCCTCGCCTACCACCTCGCCGACCCGAAGATTTACATTCAGGCCCACCGCCTTGTGTATTTGCCGTGGGAAAGCCACTCCAATTTTGCGTTCACAGCGGAAATGTGGTACACGGCGGGGCTGCTGCTGGGCGGGGTTCCGCTTGCCAAATGGTTCCACTTTTCCTGCGCGCTGGGCGCGTGCCTGGCGATTTATGCGCTGGGACGCCGCCATCTCGGCGCGACAATTGGAGTGTGGGGAGCCGTGCTGTTTGCCTCCACGCCGCTGGTGTTCTGGGAGGCGGGCACGGCATACAGCGACCTGGCGACGGCGTTTTTTGCGACATTGACACTGCTGGCCCTTGCCAATGCGTTGTCATCGCTGGTGGCTGACAACTTGGGAGGGGCAGCACCCCCTGTCTTTTTCAGCCCCTGGCTCCCGGTTTCGGCGGCGCTGATGGGGCTGACGCTCAGCACCAAAGCCACGGCGTTGTCTCTCTTGGCACTGCTGGCTTTGGGGCTGATTTACGTGCTGCGGCGCGTGGCAAAACAGCCGTGGGGCAGGGGACTGCGCACTGCCCTCGCGTGGGCGGCGCTGGCCCTGCTGGTCGGGTCGCCGTGGTATGTCAAGTCCGCCGTTTTGACACGCAACCCCGTGTACCCGTTTTACTCGCAGGTGTTCGGAGGGCGCTACTGGAACCGGGTCAATGCCGCCGCTTACGATCAGTCCAATGCAGACTTTGGCATGGGGCGCGAGCCGGACAAGCTGCTGCTGGCCCCCTGGAACTTAACCATGTTTCTGACGCCGGGCCGTCCGCTGCCGCCGCGCGCCCAGGCACCGGAAAAGCAGTCGTTCAACGACCATCAGTTCCCGACCATGCTGCTCACGCCGGTTTTGCTCGGCGCGCTGTTCTTTCCCTTGTTCGGCTTGCCCGCCTCGCGCCGCGTCAAAGCGTTAGGGGCGTATGCGCTGGGCGGCGGATTGTTCTGGTTTGCGACGGCCCAGCATGTCCGCTACCTGCTGCCTATGCTGCCGGTCTTGTGCCTGCTCGCGGCGTGGGCGCTGGCGCAGGCAGTCGCGGCCCGGTGGCGCGCGGGGTACGCGCTGGCGGCTTTGGGTGCGGGTTCGCTGGCCCTGTCCGGCGTAATTGCCGCCAACCTCCTGCGCGCGCAAGGGCCTGTTGCCGTGGGGCTGACATCGCGGGCGGCTTATCTGGACGCCAACGAGCCGACGTATCCCGCTATGGAGTTTATTAACACCCGCCTGCCGCGCAGTGCCAAACTGGTCTTTTACGGCAATCCATTAGGCTTCTATTGCGACCGTCCCTATCTTTGGGGCGAGGCGCTCCACAGCGCGTATGTGCCGTATGCGCAGATGCACTCGGCGGCGGACCTGCGGGCCTGGTACGCCGGGCACGGCATCACGCACGTTTTGGTAGACCCGCAAAACTTTGGCTTTGCGCCGGGCGACACATGGACAGGCTGGGTGTATCAGCTCACCGCCGGGAGCAGCGCGCCCGTGTTCTCTCGGCACGGCGTGCAGATTTACGCCCTTCCGCCTGCGAGGTAACCTTTATGCCGCGCCGCCGTTCCCCTTCTCGTGCCCCTGACGTTCCCCGCACCCCTGTTTGGGCAGCCCCAGACGTCCACCGCGACGCTGGCATGACTGCCTCTGACGCCGAACTGCCCACGTTCAGCCCGCGCGCTGCAAAAGCCGTGCTGGCTGTGTTGATCGCCTTGTTTCTCGCGCTGGGCTGGATGTACAGCCTGCGGACGCCCGCCGCCACCGCCGACCAGCACAACCCAGATGAAAACGCGCACATGCTGTAT